>Ga0302190_10002159_pt1 | contig 12865 bp, 10 predicted proteins | sample II_Bog_E2_3_FD_198784 | JGI IMG/M metagenome (GOLD analysis project Ga0302190, IMG submission 198784) | Peat permafrost microbial communities from Stordalen Mire near Abisko, Sweden - II_Bog_E2_3 | ecosystem: Environmental > Terrestrial > Soil > Wetlands > Peat | place: Sweden: Abisko... | reverse complement strand
TGTCCGAGCATAGGACGTCCAGGGTGGCCGCCTCGTCCACGGCGGACAACCGGGTCGGCAACACCCCCAGGCGGGCCAGGGCCCTGGCGCCCAGCGCCGCCGCCAGGGTGAAGGTGGCGGGCAGGGCCACCGGGATCGAGCCCAGGATGGCGGTGAGCACCAGGGGAATGAGCTCGGCCACGGGCATTCCGTGGAACCGGGCGTAGCCAACCAGCAGGATGATGACCCCGCCATTGAATAGGACCAGGTTGCGCACCACCCGCACCACGGTCTTCTGCTGGGTGCTCTCCACGTGGGCGGTGCGGATCAGTTCGGCGGTGCGCCCGAACTTGGTGCCGGCCCCGGTGGCGGTGACGGTCGCCGTGGCCTCCCCGCGCCGCACCAGAGACCCGCAATAGGCCTGGACCCCGGGGCCCGCCTCCACTGGGATGGATTCGCCGGTGAGCATGGACTGATCCAGCAGGATCGACCCCTCCGTCAGTTTCGCGTCGGCCGCGACCACGCCGCCCAGGGAGACCTTCACCGTGTCGCCCTGCACCAACTCCGCTGCGGGGATGGTCTTCCAGGCGCCGTCGCGGCGCACCGCCGCAGTGAGCGCGAGCCGCGATTTCAGTGCGGTCAGGGTGGCCTGGGCCCGGCCCTCCTGGAAAAAACCGAGCGCCGCGTTGAACACCAGGAGGCCGGCGATGACCGCCGCCTCCAGGCGCTCGCCGAGAATCAGCTGCAGGATGATCGCCGCTTCCAGCATCCAGGGCACCGGGGCCCAGAACTTGGTCAGGGCCATGCGCCAGGGCCCGACCGTGCTGTCCGGGACCTGGTTGGGCCCGTTGCTGGCCAGCCGGGCCCGGGCTTCCTCGCTGGTGAGACCGGGGGATGGAATGACTGCTTCAGGTGCTTGGGTTGGCATCGCCATGGTCCTCGGTCAGGCCGGGGGTCGTAGGGAAAGGGCGCCGCTTCATGGCTGTCCCCCGGGTGGAAGGATTGTTCAGCCTTGTCCCGGTCTGCTCCAAGATGCTCAAACCAGGTGGCCGCTGGCAATGTGCAGGATCTGTACCACATGGGAAGTAGTTGTTATTCCAGTAAATTACCTTTTCCAGATCATGGGCCGGCCATTCAATGTGAACGCACTGCCACTCTCCTTGGGTGCCTTTGGCGGTGGAACGGCAGCGGCTTTTCCGGCGCGTCTTCACCTACCGGTAGCCCTCGTCCAACGCCTCCCCGGAACACCCGCCATGACCGGGCCGCCATCGCCATCGAAATGAAGGATCCGAAAAAGAGGGTGAATCGTAAATCGTTGAAAATAAAATAATTAATTGTGGCCCCAAAAATGCTTCTATCTTGCTTCGGAGGTACGACATGTTTCGATTTCTGCTCATTTGTGGATGTTTGGCTTTGGCCGCACCCGGCCTTGGGGCCCAGCAAGGACCCAAGGACACCGCCAAACAGGACTTCAAGACCGCCGGCAAGGACGTGGGCCATGGCAGCCGGAAGGTGGGCCACGGCATCAAGCACGGGGCCAAGTCCATCGGCCACGGGTTCAAGCACGGGGCCAAGGACGTCGGACACGGCTTCAAGCACGCCGTGAAGGACGACTGAACCGGACGTGGCGCCACGCCGGCTCAATCCCCTTGGGCCAACCGGCGCTGCAACTGGGACACGGCGTGAAACTCATTCCGCAGGCAACCGTACAGCCGGTCGTAGATGGCGAAGCACTCCTGGTAGACCGCCTGGTTTTCCGGGATCGGCTGGTAGGTTTCCTTGATCCGGATGAACTTCCCCACCTCCCGGATGTCTTCCAGGTGGCCCAGGGCATGCATGCCCAGCACGGCGGCCCCGAACGCGGCCCCTTCGGGTTCTCCGGGCACCTGGATGGGCTGACCGAGGACATCGGCGAGGATCTGGGTCCACAGTGGCGACCGGGTGAAACTGCCGCTGGCCCGGATCTCCCGGGCTTCGCCCGCCACCGAGCGCAGCGCGTTGAACACGCTGCACAGGCTGTAGCAGACCCCCTCCAGGGCGGCGCGTATTAGATGCCGCTTGCCATGGTTCAGGTTGAGCCCGAAGAAGACCCCCCGGGCATCGGCATCGTAGAAGGGGGCCCGCTCGCCCGAGAAGTAGGGCAGGAGGATGAGGCCATCCGAACCGGGAGCCACCTGTGCGGCCTCGCGGCTCAAAATCTCGTAGGGATCCACCCCCATCTGGTCGGCGATCCGCCGCTCCGGCTCGGACAGGGTGTCCCGGACCCACCGGAACACCACCCCGCCGTTGCTGATGGCGCCGCCCAGCACCCACAGCTGTTCGGTGAGGTTATAGCACCATAGGCGCCGCTCCGGGTCCACCCGGGGGCCTTCGCAGATCATGCGCACGGCGCCGCTGGTGCCGATCATGGCGGTGATCTGCCCGGGCTGCACGGTCCCGGCGCCCAGGGAGGAAAGCACCCCATCGCTGGCGCCCAGCACCACCACGGCATCGGCGGGCAGGCCGAAGCGCCGGGCGGCCGGCTCCGGGATCGGCTCCAGGTGGGTGGTGGGGACGATGGTGGACAGCTGGTCCGCGGTGATTCCCAGGAATTGGAGCAGTTCCGCGTCCCAGTCGCCGGTGTGCAGGTTGTAGATGGCGGTGGCGGTGGCGATGGAGCGGTCCACCAGGTATTTGCCGAACAGCCGGTAGCCGACGTACTCCTTGATGCCGATGAACCGGGCCGCGCGGGCGAAGCTTTCCGGCCGTTCCTGGCGGAACCAGAGCACCTTGGCCAGGGGATACATGGGGTGGAGCGGGCAGGAGGAACGCCGGTACAGTTCCTCCGCCCCGAAGTGGGCGGCCAGTTCGCCCACCTGGGCCTGGCTGCGCGAGTCGGCCCAGATGAGCATGGGGCTGAGGGCCCGCCCGTCGGCATCCACCGCCATGAGGCTGTGCATGACCGAGCTCAGGGCCAGCCCGGTGATGGCGACCCCCAGGCCGGCGGCCTTCCGGCTGGTGGCCCGGGTCACCCGCATGACCGCCTGGCAGATCACTTCCGGGTCCTGTTCGGCCCAGGCCGCCTGGGGAGTGTGCAGGGGATAGTCCTCGGCCGAACTGGCGACCATGCTCCCATCCAGGGCATAGGCCACCGCCCGGCAGCCGGTGGTGCCGATATCCAGGCCAATCAGCGCAGGCTGCCCGGCCATGGTCAGACCACCGCGCTCAGCATCAGGATGAACACCAGCGCGCTCACCGACAGGATCGTCTCCAGGGCGGTCCAGGTCATGAAGGTCTCTTTCAGGGTCATGCCGAAGTAGCCCTTGATCAGCCAGAACCCGGCGTCATTCACATGGGATAGCACCAGGGAGCCGGAACCCACGGCCAGGACCATGAGCTCCGGGCTGGTGCCGGGCATGAGGACCACGATGGGCGCGACGATGCCGGCTGAGGTCATCATGGCCACCGTGGCGGAGCCGGTGGCCACCCGGATGCAGGCGGCGATGCCCCAGCCGAGCAGGATCGGGTTGACATGGGCCGAGGTGGCGAGCCGGGCGATCTGGTCGCCGACGCCGCTGTCCAGGAGGACGCGGTTGAAGGCGCCGCCGGCGCCGATCACCAGGAGGATGCTGGCCACGGTCGGCAGCGATTGCTCGCACCATTTGGTCACCGCCGCCATGCTGATCCGCCGGAACAGGCCGAAGGTGAAGGTGCCCACCAGCAGCGAGATCAGCAGGGCCATCACCGGGTTGCCGATGAAGCTGAGGAAATGGTACAGGGGCTGCGCCTTGTCCAGTTTCAGGCTGGCCACCGTGGCCAGCAGCATGAGGATGACCGGGAACAGGACCGTGCCGACCGTGACGAAAAAGCCGGGCATCTCGTGGTCTTTGCGCCCGACCTTGACCGATTCCATCAAACCGTCCAGGGGATCCAGCTTGATCCGCTTGCTCATGAGGCTGCCGAACAGCGGCCCGGCCAGAATCCCCGCCGGCAGGCCGACGATGAGGCTGTACAGGATCGTCTTGCCCACATCGGCCTTGAAGATGCCCACCGCGGCCATGGCCGCCGGGTGGGGCGGGACCAGCCCGTGCACCACCGAGAGGCCGGCCAGCAGGGGCAGGCCCAGCTTGATGAGCGAGATCTTGGTTTCCTTGGCGATGGTGAACACCAGGGGGATCAGCAGGACGAAACCGACCTGGAAAAAGACCGGAATGCCGACGATGAAGGCCACGAACATCATGGCCCAATGGATGTGTTTTTCCCCGAAGGCCTTGATCAGGGTGCGGGCGATGCGCTCGGCGCCGCCCGATTCCTCCATCAACTTGCCCAGCATGGTGCCCAGGCCCAGGACGATGGCGATGAAGCCGAGCGTGCTGCCCATTCCGTTCTGGATGGATGTGGCGATCTTGTCCAGGGGCATGCCGGCGGCGATGCCGGTGAACACCGAGACGATCATCAGCGCGATAAAAGGATGCACCTTCAGCCAGGTAATCAGAAGAAGCAGGATTATAACTGCCGCCAATACAATGCCCAAAAGCATGGGATGCCCCTTTTAAGGAAAAGGAAGGAGGTTCTTTATCGTTAAACTATCAAATTATGGATTTTCCAAAGTCTAGCCCTCCCCCTTTCGAAGTCAAGGAATTGCGCCTTGGCCGCCGGATCGCACGGAGGCTGAGCGAAAACTCGGAACCCGGAAGCCGGCTCCCATGGGACGTAAGGGATGCTTTACCCGGGCGGAAACAATGGGTCGAAATAAATCGAGTAATTATAAATTAAACATAGCATAGGTTCCTTTAAACCCTATCTTTAGCGGTAGAACCTATCCCCGTCCGGCGCTCCAACCGAAGGGCCGACCCGAGAATCGCAGGAGGTAGCTCCATGGACAAGCTCGGAAGGATCATCATCAAGACCGCCGTTTGCATCCTTTTTCTGGTCTTCCTTTTCCCGCCGTTCCGGCTGAGCAACGGGCAGCCCGTCTGGGGCTTCATCGGCAATCCTCCCCGTGTGGTCAACTGGATCACCTTGGATGAGATCTTTTCTCATAATTTCCAGCCCGCGGAAATCCACTGGGGCTTTCTGGTCATGGAAGTTTTCTATATCGTCATGATGGCCGTCTCTATCTGGGTATCCATCCATGATGATGGCCATCACCAAGGGCATTGACACCTTATCGGGTGTGTTGTAAACCTCAAGTTGAGAAATGCTGAGGTATTCCATGAACAAGGGTCTGCTCCCACTCGCCTGTGCCCTGATGCTCTGCCCCGTTGCCGCCCGGGCCCAGGTGAGCCTGCACCTCGATATCGGCTTGCCGCTCGCCCCGCCCCTGGTGGAAGTGCAGCCTGGCATCCAGGTGGTCGAAGGGTTCCCGGGCGAGGTGTTCTTCAGCGCAGGCTGGTACTGGTGCCGGCGTCCGGATGGCTGGTATCGGGCCCGATCGCCAAGGGCACGGTTCGACTGGGTGGACCGGCATGCGGTTCCCATGGGTTTGATGCGGATTCCCGCTGGCCAGTACCGGAACTGGCACCATGACGGGATGCGGCCCGAAGGCCCGCGGGGGGGAGATCGCGGCCGGATGCGGCCCGAGGGACCTCGGCGGGAGGAACGGGGCGCGGGGCGTGATTTCCATCGGAACGGGCGCCCGGAACAACCCTAGCCGACTTTCCCGCCGACCCACTGTTTGAGGTATCAGGTGCCAAGGTCCTCGTTGCTGATCCTGTTCCTGGCATGTGGGGTCGGCAGCCTCCCCCTCCTGGCTTGGCCCCGGGGACAGGTGGTGGGGAATCTCCTGATTCCCAGCTCCAGCATCGAGCGGCCGGGGGACATCGGGTTCCGGATGCATACGGACCACCAGATCTTCCTGGGCCCCTGCGCTGGCCTGGGGCCGGCGGGAGGGATGACCCCGGCCCAGCTCTGGTCCTTCTACGGGATGCCCGGCACCGGCGGGCACGATGTCATCGTGATCGTCGACGCCTATGACTACCCCACGGCGCTTTCCGACTTCAACACCTTTTCCGGCCATTTCGGTCTGCCCCAGGAATCCTCCACCCTGGTGACGGCCCCGACCAACACGGTCTTCCAGGTGGTCTACGCCAGCGGCAGCCAGCCCGGCACCGACTCGACCGGGGGCTGGCCCTCGGAAGCGGCCCTGGACATCGAATGGGCCCATGCCATGGCGCCCGGCGCCAAGATCGTTCTGGTCGAGGCGACGGACGAATATTCCTCCAGCCTGTTCAGCGCGGTGGACCTCGCCGCGACCTTGGCGGACGTCCGGCAGATCTCCATGAGTTGGGGTGGCAGCGAGTTTTCGGGCGAGTCCAGCTATGATGTGCACTTCAATCGGTCCGGTCCCTGTTTCTTTGCTTCCACGGGTGACTCCCAGTACGTGGAATACCCGTCCTGCTCGCCATTCGTGGTGGCCGCGGGCGGGACCAGCGTTGCCACCGACAGCTTTGGCGTCTTGACCGCAGAGAGCGGCTGGATCGATGGCGGCGGCGGCAACAGCCTCTATGAGCCGAAGCCGATCTGGCAGGACGGCGTCACCATGACCGGCTCGGGCCGGGGCGTGCCGGACCTTTCCTCGGATGCCGATCCAACCACCGGGGTCGCGGTCTATGACAGCACCGCCTACGAAGGCACCGTCTATGGTTGGTTCGTCATTGGCGGCACCAGTGTCTCCTCCCCCTGTCTGGCCGGCATGGAGAACGCGAGCGGAGAGCTCTTCGTCAGCACGACCCAGCTGCTGACGGTCCTGTACGGCAACTATCTGGAAACGCCGAACCCCTTCAGGGACATCACCACCGGCGGCAACACCTTCCTGGCCCAGGCGGGCTGGGATTACGCCACGGGAGTGGGGGCGCCGCTGGGAGCGCGGTCCTTCACCCCGGCCAGCCCCAACCTGATCAGTGCCTCCATCTCCAGTCCCGGGAGCACCGTGACCGTGGCCAGCGGGGCTACGGTGCCCTTCGCCGGGTCCGCCACCGACAGCTCCACCGGGGCCACCCTTAGCTACGCCTGGAACTTCGGGGACGGATCCGTCGGCAACGGCACCCCCACCAGCCACGTCTTTACCAACCTGGGGATCGCCAACGCGACCCGATCGGTGACCTTGGAGGTGGCCGACGGCACCGGAGCCTCGGCCACCGCCACCCGCACCGTCATCGTGACGCCGGCGCCGGCGGGGGGCTCCCTGGTGGCGAATACACCGACCCCGCTCTACGGGGCCAGCGTGACCCTCACTCCGACCTTCAACGGCGGGACCGGAGTCATCGGTTCCTCCGGACTGGGCTCCACGGACATCGCCGCTTCGGCCACCAGCGGGGTCGGAGTGCCGACTCCGGCGGTTACCGCAGCCAGGACCTACACCTTGACGGTGACGCCTTCCTCCGGGTCTCCGGTCAGCGTCAGCTGCACGGTCACCCCCCAGGCGGTGACGATGGCGGCGGTGGTCCCAGCCACGGCGAACCTGGCCGTGGGCTTCACCCAGTCCTTCGTCTGCGGGGTGACCGGGGCCGCCAACGGCACGGTCATCTGGTCGGTGGATGGCATTGCCGGCGGCAACGCCTCGGTCGGCACCCTTTCCCCAGCGGGCCTCTATACCGCCGGGACCAGCCTCGGGCTCCACACGATCACCGCCACGGCCACAGCCAACGGCGCGACCCAAACCGCCACGGTGACGGTTTCCGCCGACCAGGTGGCCATGACGGCGGTGACCCCGGCCACGGCCAACTTGACCGTGGGCTACAGTCAGTTATTCACCTGTACAGTGACCGGGGCCCCCAACCCCACGGTCAACTGGTCGGTGGATGGCATTGCCGGCGGCAGCGCCTCGATCGGCACCGTTTCCGCGGCGGGCCTCTACACCGCCGGGACCAGCCTCGGACCCCACACCATCACCGCCACGGCCGCGGCCAACGGCGCGACCCGCACGGCCACGGTGACGGTCTATGCCGCTCCGGTGGCGGTCTCCCTGGTGGCCATGGCCAACCCGATCAACGCCGGCACGGCGACCACCTTGACCCCGACCTTCTCGGGCGGCACCGCCACCCTCGGCACCAACGGCCCGGGCAGTTCGGATCTCACCACCCAGGCCACCAGCGGTCAGGGGATCGGGACCGGCAGCGTCAATACCACCACGACCTACACCCTGACCGTGAGCAATGGATTCGGAGGCCAGGCCACCGCCACGTGCACGGTCACCGTGGACGCCTTCACCATCACCGTGCCCGTTCCCGCGGTGGGCCTCCTGACCGGGTCGAGCACCACCTTCCTGGCCAGGGTGACCGGGGCAGGGGATGGCTCGGTGATCTGGACCACCACCCCCGGGGGCACCATCACGCCGGGGACTCCGTCCGCCAGCGCCACCTTCACGTCGGCCGTGCCCGGGACCTATACCGTCACGGCCACTGGGGCCGCCGACCCGGCCCAGACCGCCACTGTCACCGTCCAGGTCCATGGCGGCAATTTCCTGGACGCCGCCGTCTCCGGGCTCGACGTGCTGGACCTGGTGGGGAATTTCTCCACGGTGGATCCCGCCGTGGCCTTGACCGGCGACGGGGTGGTCAACATGCCGGACCTTGATCTTCTCTTGCAGCTGCTGGGGTGGTGAGATGCGGACGCTGAACCTGATCCTTTCCGGGGCGGCGCTCCTGCTCATCGCCGCCTGTGGTGGCGGAGGCGGCGGATCCGCCACCCAGCCGGCGACGGCGCTGGTCTACACCAGCCCGGCGGACCCGACCACCTGGCGGTTGGTCGCGGATGCGGCCTCCACCCCGACCCATCTGGTGCTGGATCTGATGGCACCCACCGGAGCCGCGGGTCTGGGGGTGACGCTGATCCTCACCACCGACAACCTTGGGGCCCAGTGGGCCGTGGTCAGCGGCAGCTCATACGCCGTGCAGTTTCCCTATCCGTATCCTCTGGTGGATGTCGCCAGCACCCAGGGCGCCGCCCTGCGCGTGGTGGTGGGCCAGGCGGCGGGGCCGGCCTTTGCCTACGGCAGCGCACCTGTGCTTTCGGTCGCCCTGGATCTGGCCGCCGGCGCATTGCCCGGGAGCGTCGCCCTTTCGGCCAGCCAGTGCGGCCATCTGGGGGCCGCGCCGCCTCCGGTGCCGGTGACGGTGGAAGTGGGGAGCCTTCAGGCTCAGTAGGCCAACGGGAGGGGTTGAAATATCCAACCGGCGGCGCCGTCAGGCTATAATGGGGCCCATAAGACTGTAATTGATATCTAATGAGTTTGATTCTCGCTAGGCTTCGGGAGAGGGGTGGCTATGCCTGCTTTGAACAACGTGCTCGCAGTGATTCTGGGGGGCGGTCGTGGCAACCGTCTTTATCCGCTGACTAAAATGCGCTCCAAGCCGGCGGTGCCCATCGCCGGCAAATACCGGCTCATCGATATCCCGATCAGCAATTGCATCAATTCCGGCATCTACCGGATCCATGTGCTGACCCAGTTCAATTCGGTCTCGCTCCACACCCACATCGCCCAGAGCTATCAGTTCGACCCTTTCCACACCGGGTGGGTGCAGGTGCTGGCCGCGGAACAGACCATGGCCAGCGACGCCTGGTACCAGGGCACCGCCGACGCGCTGCGCAAGCAGTTGTTCGAGATCCAGAGCGTGGGCGCGGAATATGTCCTGATCCTGGCCGGGGATCATCTCTACCAGATGGACTATGCCCCCATGGTGGAGTACCACATCGCCAAGGGCGCCGACATCACGGTCGCCGCCCAGCCGGTGCTGGCGGACGAGGCGGACCGCTTCGGCCTGCTCAAGCGCGGCCAGGACGGCCGGATCACCGCCTTCGTGGAAAAGCCGAAGGATCCCGAGGTCCTGGCCGGGCTGGTGAGCCGGGATGACCCGCGCCGGCCCTATCTGGGTTCCATGGGAATCTACATCTTCAACACCAAGGAGCTGGTCGACCTGCTCACCCAGCACCCGGATTTCGACGACTTCGGCCACCATGTGATTCCCCACAGCATCGACCAGCTGGGCGTCTACGGGTTCGACTTCGACGGCTACTGGCAGGACATCGGCACCATCCGCTCGTTCTACGACACCAACCTGGAGCTCACCTCGCCCAACGCCGCCTTCAACCTGTTCGATGCCAAGCGCCCCATCTACACCCACTCCCGGTTCCTGCCCGGCTCCATCATCGAGGACACCAGCATGACCGACGGGCTCATCTCCGAAGGCTGCGTGATCCGCCAGGCGGAGATTTCCCACTCCATCATCGGCCTGCGCAGCCAGATCGGCCCCGGCACCCGGATCAAGGACAGCATCATCATGGGCGCGGACTACTACCAGCGCCGGAACAGCGTGGTGCCCCTGGGGATCGGCGCCAACTGCCGGATCGAAGGGGCGATCCTGGACAAGAACGTCAGCATCGGCGACAACGTCAGCATCCTGCCGTTCCCCCGGGGCACTGAATTCGACAAGGGCGACTGGGTGGTCCAGGACGGGATCGTGGTCATTCCCAAGGGTACGACCCTGCCGGCCGGAACCCGGATCGGGCCGGACTGAACCCGGACAGACCCCGGAATCATTTCAGGGAAGCCTTTATCTGGTCGAGAACATCCTGGGTGTAATAGGAGCAGCAACCCTTCTTGGCGGCTGGCTGGATTGGACGGCCGCGCGAGGCACAAGCATCCGTAGCGGAGCAAGCTCCGCAACGGATGCTAGACGGTCTGGGTGGCGGAATCGACCATGATGGATAAAGCGGCACGGGCCCATCCAAACCTTGATTTCATGGCAGCGTATTCAGGCCCTTCCGCCAGGAAGGATGCCGTCCCCTTGACCAGGAAGCCGGTCCCCGGACCGTGCAATCCAGGTACCTTGCTGCTGCCCAGGGTCACCAGGACCTGGTTGTTGAAGGCGATATTGGCTTCCGTTTTCTGGAAATAGCCTGCTGGGATCAGCAAGCGGCCATCCTCGGAGACACGCACGTAACTATTCCAGGTATTGACCATATGTGGCCCATCGGACCCCAGGGTGGCGATGGCGACGACGCCATCCATCTTGAGCACTTCCAGCAAAGCTTGTGGTAATTCCATGATATGCCTCCTTAGGTTCAGGTGAAAATGAGTCAAAGGTATTCAACACTGTTCAAAAGGTGAACAGTGTGCCGCCGTGACCTGGGTTTGTCTTGGATGAATCCGTTGTTATTCCGCTTCCTGGCCGGCCCGGCTTACGCTGCCGGGCTTGCCGGAATGGCCCGACTGGCGCCGCACAAGCCGGTCCTTTTTCCGGTCCTGGAACCATCCATCCGTTTCCTCGGTGAAGGCCCTGGGAGCCTTCCAGGAGTATTCACAAACCAGGTCCGCCAAGGACTTGGAGGCGAGGAAGCTCTGGAGTTTTTGTTCGGCTTCTTCCATGAACGCATGGATCCGGCATGGGCCCGATACCGCCCATTCCGGGGGGGCTTTGCCGAACAGGGCGCAGTTCTGGCGGATCTCGGCACAGGCGAACAGGACCCGGCCGGGATCGACTGCTCTCAGGATTTCCGCCACGGGAATGGATTCAGCCGGTTTGGCCAGGGCAAAACCGCCGGAGATGCCTTCCGTGCCCTGGACCAGCTTGGCTTTTTTCAGGCGGGTGAAGATCTTGGCAAGAAAAGATTCCGGAATCTTCTGGAACCCCGCCAGGTCGCTGATGCTCACCGGGGTCGACCGGGTCGCCAGGATCAGCATCGAATGGAGCGCGTATTCGGCCCCGGCACCATACATGGAAGCACTCAAACTACTACCTCGTGAGTCCTAGTTTAATTTCTCCCTGGTCTTTGTCAAGTCCAACAGGTGGCGTGGCCCTGTGGCCGCCGCAGGCTGGGGTAGCCAGGTCAAAAACGCTTGCGGAAGTGGCTTCCCATTGCCGGAGCGAGGGGCGGCAGCGAAGCCCAGATGGTTGGCGTCGCCCGGTATAGGTCAGGCACTGGGTCGAGAGAGGGTGAACCGCCGGATGAAGGCCCCTTTCCCTCGGAAGGGTCAGGAACAAGGCCTGTTGTGCGGGAGAAAGTAGGTCGCGTCTAGGCATGGGGTGGCTCTCGCTAATGAACGATCCCGTCTTCTCTCCGGGTTTCGAGGCAACCCTTGTTATATCAACACGGAGCCAGAAGCAAAATTGGCCATAGCGAAAGCTGGGGCTCAAACCCGAGAAGAGCGGGGGGCACAACTTCATGCGGTTATTAATAATAAAATTATTGGCATTGCCCTTTCTATATGTATTATCAATTAAACATTTAGGTGGCTATGCTTTCATGAAAATCTATCCGGTGGCGTGACTAGCTATGGACAGGTAAGCCAATCTGTATTCATAATAAATAATAATCAAACGGAGCCCCTCTTTGACGTGCATTTGGGAGGCTTACATCTTAAATCGATGAGGTCACCATTGACGCCATTCCGGGGCTGAAAATCCAGAACCTCCTCCTGACTGGCCGTCACGCGCTTCGGGCGCTGCCCCGCCTTTGGGGTCAAGGACTCCTCCAGGCGATCGCCATGTCGGTACATCACTGAGTCATGACTTGATCATTTGTTTGAATTCAATCACTGGGATTTAATTTAGAGGTAAGACATGGGCTTGTTTCGTTCGCTTTTTTATCGGTTTCGGCGTGGCCTTTACGCGACCGCCTTCGGCTTTGGCCTCCTTGCGCTGGTGTCTACCCCCGCCCGAGCCCAGAACGTTGTGGGGACTGCAACCGTGGGCAACAATCCCAATGCAGTGGCCGTGAACCCGGTGACGAACAAGATCTACGTCGCGAATAACGGCGGCACTACCGTGACGGTGATCGACGGCGCAACGAACGGCACCACGAACGTGAACGTGGGCAGCCAGCCCATTGCGGTGGCCGTGAACCCGGTGACGAACATGATCTACGTCGCGAATCACGGCAGTAATACCGTGACCGTGATCGGCGG
>Ga0302190_10002134_pt1 | contig 12959 bp, 12 predicted proteins | sample II_Bog_E2_3_FD_198784 | JGI IMG/M metagenome (GOLD analysis project Ga0302190, IMG submission 198784) | Peat permafrost microbial communities from Stordalen Mire near Abisko, Sweden - II_Bog_E2_3 | ecosystem: Environmental > Terrestrial > Soil > Wetlands > Peat | place: Sweden: Abisko... | reverse complement strand
CCGAGCATTTTGATGTGTTCGTATTGCTGCGACGACAAATGCTGGATATCACCATCCTTGACCGGGTCGCCCTCTTCCCGAAGGCGGGTGGCCCTGGTCCCGGTTCTCCCCCCAAAACACACCGCGGGTGCCCACGGTCCCTCGCACTTGGGGACCGGGGATGGAAGCTCCGCGCATGCGCATTTGACCGCAGCACGGCTGAATCAAATCCTCTCTTATTGACACTTTTTCGCAACCATTCAAGGTTACGAACACGCTGTTTTCCCCATTTTCGCATCGATTATTACAACTATATTTCGACTTTTCGTGTGCCTGAAGGCGCACACCTCGCGAGCCTTTTTTCCATCAGCCACAGAACTTGTACACTGGAAAGTTCCCCTTTCCTACAGGCGAGCGCAGGAGATTCCCCTATGGCTTCCATCATTCTTCCTTCAATTCCCTCCGAGTCGCGGCCGGGGCGCTTCGGCGTTTATGGCGGCCGGTATGTGCCGGAAACGCTGATGGCGGCGCTGCTGGAGTTGGAGCATGAGTACAACCTGGCCAAGAACGACGCGGCGTTTCAGGCGGAGCTGGCGGGGCTGCTGAAGGATTTTGCGGGGCGTCCTACGCCGCTCTACTTTGCCAAGCGGCTGACGGAGCAACTCGGCGGCGCGAAGATTTACCTGAAGCGCGAGGACCTGCTGCATACCGGCGCGCACAAGATCAACAACGCGCTGGGGCAGGGACTGCTGGCGCGGCGGATGGGAAAGAAGCGCATTATTGCCGAGACCGGCGCGGGGCAGCATGGAGTTGCGACCGCAACCGTCTGCGCGCTGCTGGGCATGGAATGCGTGATCTACATGGGCGACGTGGACATGGAGAGGCAGGAGCTGAACGTGCTGCGCATGCGGCTGCTTGGAGCGGAAGTCCGCGGGGTTTCGTCGGGATCGAAGACGCTGAAAGATGCTATCAGCGAGGCCATGCGGGACTGGGTCACCAATGTGCGCACCACCTATTACGTGCTCGGTTCGGCGCTGGGCGCGCACCCTTACCCGACGATGGTGCGGGATTTCCATCGCTGCATCAGCATTGAAATGAAGCAGCAGATTCTGGAGAAGGAAGGCCGGTTGCCGACGGCCGTAATTGCCTGCGTGGGCGGCGGGTCGAATGCCATCGGGGCGTTCTACGAGTTCATCAACGATAAACAGGTAAGGCTGATTGGCGTGGAGGCTGGCGGGCGCGGGACGGCGCTGGGCGAGCACGCGGCGCGATTCAGTGGCGGGTCGCCGGGAGTATTGCAGGGAACGTATTCGTATGTGCTGCAGGATGACGCGGGGCAGATTGCGCTGACGCATTCGGTGAGTGCGGGCCTCGATTATGCGTCGATTGGGCCGGAGCACGCGGCGCTGCATGACTCGGGGCGTGCGGAGTATACGTCCCAGGACGATGCGGCGGCGCTGGATGCGGTGGTGCGGTTGGCGCGGACGGAGGGGATTTTGCCTGCGCTCGAGAGCGCGCATGCGGTGGCTGAGGCGCTGAAGCTTGCTCCCACGCTCCCGGCGCATGACATACTGGTGGTGAACCTCTCTGGACGCGGCGACAAGGACATGGGTATTTTGGCGCGCGAGTTGAATATCAAGGGAGCGTAACCGCAGAAACCTGAGACATTTGATGGCCATCGTTTTCGAACATAAACCTGGATTGGTCGTGTACCTCACGGCCGGGGACCCAAGCCTCGATGCCACGCGCGCCATTGCCTTGGAGGCCATCGACGCTGGTGCGGCGGTGATCGAACTCGGTATCCCATTCAGCGATCCGCTCGGGGACGGGCCCATCATCCAGCGTGCCGGTGAAAGGGCGCTTGCGAAGGGAACTCGCCTTGAAGATGTGCTGCGTCTGGCTGCCGAAATTCGCAAAGCCCGTCCTGCCGCCGGCCTGATCCTCTTCGGCTATTTCAATCCGATACTGCACTATGGCCTGCACAAGTTTGCGGACGACGCGGCAGCCGCCGGCGCCGACGGCGTTCTGATCATCGACCTGATCGTCGAAGAGGCGGATGAGTATCTGGCCGAGATGGCGCGGGTGAACCTTGCGCCCATTTTTCTGGCCGCACCTACCAGTCCCGACGAAAGGCTCGAGGCCATTGCAACGCATTCGAAGGGATTTATTTACGCCATATCCCGCGTAGGCATTACCGGCAAGCAGCAGAACATGACGGCGGACGCGGCGGCGCTTGTGGCGCGCATTCGGCGATGGAGTCAGCTGCCGGTAGCCGTGGGGTTCGGCATCAGCAACGCGGAACACGTCGCGCAAGTGGCGGAGTTCGCGGATGCCGCGGTGATCGGCAGCGCAATTGTGGAGCTGATAGAAAGATCAGCTCCCGAGGCGGCGCCGGGGGCTGTGGCTCGATTTATCAAGGGCCTGCACCTGCCTGAAGCGGCGCTGGCCCGGTAACTAAGACCCCAAGCACTTAGCCGTTAGCTCTTAGCCCTTGTTGTGCGCGGAAAAGGTTGGTTGGAAAACACAACAGCGATTGCGAGAATGAATAGCTAGCGGCCTATCGCCAACAGTCAGGTTGTCAACACGAGGATGGAATGACGCTGGAAGAGATGCGAGATCAGATTGATGCTCTGGATCGGCAACTGGTTGAGTTGCTGAGCGAGCGGGCACGTGCCGCGCTGCGGATTGGCCACCTGAAGGCTGCCACTTCGCTGCCGGTGTACGAACCGGGGCGTGAGAAGGTAATTTACGCCAACGTGCGGGCGGCGAACAAGGGACCGCTGCCGGACATTGAGCTGACGCATATTTACGAGCGGATCATCGACGTGATGCGGGCCTTGCAGAGAGACGAGTTGGCATCGGAGAGGAACGCCCTGGCGCACCCATCGGAGGCTGCCGCGACAAGCGGCGCAGTCGAAGCGCAGGGCCAAGGCACAGGCGCCCAGACAAAAGCAGGCGCGCCCGAGACAGGGAACAAGCAATGATCGTAGCCATGCAGGAACGAGCCTCAGAAGACCAGATCGACGCCGTGATCGACGCGATGGTAGAGGCCGGAGTCAATGTTCACAGAACGACGGGAGCGACGCAGACGATTCTGGCCGGCGTGGGACCCACCGCCAGCGTGGAACTGCGCAAGTTTGAGCTGTTGCCGGGCGTTCTCTACGTGCACCGTATCAGCTCGCCTTACAAGCTGGCAGGCCGCGCCTTCCGTCCCGAGGGCACGGTGGTGGAGTTTCCCAACGGCGTGACCGTGGGCGGCGAAAAGGTGGCCGTGATGGCCGGGCCGTGCGCCATTGAAAACCGCGAGCAGATTTTTGAGACTGCGGCGCGCGTGAAGGCGGCCGGCGCAAGCTTTTTGCGCGGGGGAGCGTTCAAGCCGCGCAGCTCGCCGTATGCGTTTCAGGGGCTGGGCATTCCGGGCCTGCAACTGATGCGCGAGGCTGCCGAGGCCAACGGGCTGCTGACGGTGAGCGAGGTCATGGAGATTTCGCAGATTGAGCCCATGCTGCCCTACACCGATCTGTTCCAGGTGGGCGCGCGCAACATGCAGAACTTCAACTTGCTGCGCGAGCTTGGCCAGACGCGCAAGCCGGTGCTGCTGAAGCGCGGCATTGCGGCCACCATTGAGGAACTGCTGCTGTCGAGCGAGTACATTATGGCGGGCGGAAATTACGACGTCATCCTGTGCGAGCGCGGCATCCGCACTTATGAAACGGCTACGCGCAACACCATGGATATTTCAGCGATTCCGGTGGTGCACAAGCTCTCGCACCTGCCCATCACCGCCGATCCATCGCACGGAACCGGGCGGCGCGATATGGTGGGAACGATGGCCAAGGCCGCAGTGGCAGCAGGCGCGGACGCGATCCTGGTGGAAGTGCATCCCAACGCTGATAAGGCTGCTTCCGACGCGGCGCAGACGTTGTTTCTGGACCAGTTTGAGAAGCTGATGGGCGAGCTGAGGGTGGTTGCGGCGGCGGTGGGAAGAACGCTGTAGGGGACGGAGCATCGCGAATCCATCCATCATCCGAGTCGGATCTTGATTCGGATGGTGGGCAAAAAATCGCCCGTACCTGGCTACGAATAAGGAAGCATCCTTGCCGGGTGCTCCTTTAGGTTAGGACCTGAATGTTCTTTCGATCACCAGTGTCGCTGCTTCTTGCCATCATTCTGGTCATCGTCGGTTCGGTGCATCTTTTCCTTGGCTGGACGTACGGGGCGGCGGCAAAAAGTGAAGCCACGACGATTGGAACAATTTCTTACATATCCGGTGGAAGAGGCAGCACTTACAGCTATGTATTCGAAATCAACGGAGTCAGGCTTATACAAGACTCCGGCACATGCCGACAGCGCTTACGTCCCAAGGATGCAGAGTAGGTGCGCAAGTTCTTGTTTATTATGCCCACCTACCTGTGTTGGAGACCCGGCTGGAGGAATTTGGCGCGGCAAGCCGTGAAAAGTACTTCATGGGCGCATGGATGGTTGGTTGCGGCCTCATATTGATCGGTGTGTATTTCATCCAGAAGAAGGCTGGCAAGGAAAGTTCGGGAGAAACGGATGAACCGGATGAGAGCGGGGACAACAACGAGTCCGATGTGCCCCATATTGCTCCCGGACAGTAATCGGTCTCCCGATCAATCGGCGTCTGGGTTCGTGCGGTAGTCTGAAAAGAAGCCATGATCGAGCGCATTGCCATTCTGGGGACGGGCCTGCTGGGCACTTCGGCGGGAATGGCTTTGCGCGCGGCGGGCTTTGAGGGCACCATCGCTGGTTGGAACCGGAGTCCGGAGCAGGCGCGTGTTGCGCTGGCCATGGGAGCGCTGGACTCGGTCGCGGATGATCCGCTGGAGACTGCACGCGGAGCCCAGGTCGTACTGCTGGCAATGCCGATTTACGCCACGCTCGACTTTATGGAGAAGCTGTCGGGTGTGCCGGGACCGGATCAACTGGTGACCGACGTGGGCAGCACCAAGCGGGTTATCTCTGAAGCTGCGGGGCGCCTATTTAACAAACTGGATCGTCCGGCATTTCTGCCGGGGCACCCGATGGCGGGCAAGGAGCGGGGCGGGGCCGAATTGGCGGATGCGGAGCTGTTTCGCGGAGCGGTGTGGCTGTTCACCGACGATCCGGCGGCGGAGCGATCGGCGAATGGTGCGGCTTTGGTCAGCGGCTGGCGGGAGCTGGTTGTAGGCATGGGCGCGAAGACGCTGGATCTTGATCCGGTGCGGCATGATGAGCTTGTGGCATGGGTCAGCCATTTGCCGCAGTTTGTGGCTACTGCTCTGAGCGCGCTGCTGGAAGACGAGGTGGGCGACGCGCCGGAGCTGAAGGATGTGGGCGGGCGTGGGTTGCGGGAGATGACGCGGTTGGGAGCGAGTCCGTTTTCCATGTGGCGGGATATTGCGCACACCAACACAGAGGCCGTGGAAGCGGCGCTGCTGGCGCTGGAGCAGCGGCTGGGGCTGCTGCGGGAGAATCTGCGGACGCCGGAGCTGCGAGATGAGTTTGAGCGGGCTAACCGGTTTCGGAAGGAATAGCGCACGCCGGTCTTGACCTTCGATTGAAGAGCAAGCAGTGGGTGAGTTCCCGTGTGACACGTCAGCTACGCTCAAGGATGGATGGCTCCCTTAACAGCCTTTCTAATCCTGGAAGGTGCCTGGCTGGCCGTTCCAGAGCATCCCTGAAAGCGGACCACTGCTCTTCGCTCAGCACGAAATGGATCTGTTCCTCATGCTCTTCCTTCTCCGGGTTAGGCTTTTGCTGTTCCATTTCCAAAGTTTACGCCGGTGAGGGACCTTGAATCATTTTTGGCTGGGTGAGGGCGTAGATACCGCAGCCGGCTATGGGCATGAGGAAGCCGAGGGCGCATACGCCGGTCCAGGCGAAGTGATGCCAGAGGACGCTGCCGGTAAAGGAACCGATAGCGCCGGCGCAGAAGTAGCAGATCATGTAGACCATGTTGAGGCGGCTGCGGGCTTCGGGCACAAGGCTGTAGATGCGGGTCTGGTTGGAGACGTGGCCGGCAGCCGCGCCGATGTCGAGCAGGATGACGCCGGCGACGAGCCCGGCCATGTGCGTGCCGAAACAGTAGAGAACCACAAACGAAACTGCGGTGAGGAGCAGTGAGAACAGCACGTTGCGTCGCGCGCCGTAGCGGTCTGCGAGGCGGCCGACGAACGGCGCGCTGAGTGCGCCGGCCGCGCCTACCAGGCCGAAGAGGCCCGCGACGGCGCTGCCGTAGTGGTAGGGCGGGGTGCCCAGGAAGAAGACCAGAGTGGTCCAGAAGGCGCTGAATGCGCAGAAGAGCGTTGCGCTGAGGAGAGCGGCCTCGCGCAGCACGGGCTGGGTGCGGATGAGAACCACGGATGAATGGATGAGCTGGGGCCAGGAGAGGGTGAGCGTTGGCTTACTGCGCGGCAATCCGAGGCGGATGAGCACGGCGAGGGCCAGCATCATGCAGGCGGCTAGCCAATAGATGGATCGCCACCCGAACCATGCGCCGAGAATGCCGCTGAAGGTGCGGGCCAGCAGGATGCCGATGAGCAGGCCGGAGAGGACGGCTCCCACGGCTCGTCCGCGGCGGGCGGGGGAAGCGAGTTGCGCCGCGAAGGGGACGATGAGGTGCACGGCGGAGGCGCAGATGCCGATGCCGAGGCTCGCAAGCGCCGCCCAGATGGAGCTTTGCGCGCCGGCCATCAGAGCCAGGAACACAGCCTCGCACGCCAGCATCAAGGAGATGAGATGGCGGCGCTCCTTGGTGTCGCCGAGGGGAACGAAGCAGAGCATGCCAAGCGCCGCGCCCAACTGGGTAAGCATGGCGATGGTTCCGACTTGCGGCACGGAGATGCGGAAGCTGACGGCGATGGCCGAGAGCAGCGGCTGAATGTAGTAGATGTTAGCGACGATGGCGCCCACACTGACGGACATGAGCACGATGTGGGCGGTGCTGATGTCGCTAGATTCGCGGGGAGCGTTTTCGGTCATTAGTCGATTGGAGTCGCTTGAGGCGCGATTCGGTGCAGGATGTAGAGCGGCAAGCTAGCTCCCGCTGTGCGCGGTTAGCGAGTTAGCAAGTTGATGCTGGCGAAGAAACGAATGAAAAGAGGCTCCAGATCTGGCCGTTCTGCTCAAAGCTGGACGACTCGACTGCGTTGCCTGTGAATACCGTGATCGCATGTTTCCAGAAGAGCAGCGCCGCGTGGTTGATCTGCAGGACGCGGACGGTCCAGGGGCCGGGGAATCTGCTCCACACTTCATGCACTGCCTGGGTTCCAATTCCGCGCCTTCGGTATGCGCGGAGAATGAAGAACTCGGCGATGTCCCAGGTGGGCTGACCTGTGGATGCGGCCGGCTCCTGTTTTACCAGCACGAGACCTGCCCAAATGCCGTCGACTTCGACGAGAAATGGATGCCTGCCTGGCGCCTGCCAATAGAGAGGCAAGTCAGGATAGCCAAACCTGCCGTCAGCGCCTAACTCGAGATTCAGGAATTCGCTGAAGTCGTGGATGTAGAGCTCAAGCAGGTTGGCGACAATCGGCATTTGCTCAAGCGCCGCGGGAACGAGCTTGATGTTCGCCAAAAGCTTACGCCGCTTCCTTCGCCGGGTCGAGCGCGTGGAACCCCTCTGCCCTGGCTGCTTCAAGCAACTGCGGAGAGGCGGAAACAAAGATGATCTCCGTACCCTGAAACATGTCGCGCGCAACCAGGGCCGCAGCCAGTTGCAGCGTGTCGGGCCAGCGGAGATTGCTCCGATCAAGCAGTTGCCGTGCGGCCTCAAGCACAGCCGGATTCAGGGGCTGCTGCACCATGCGCGCGGCTTCAAGGCGCAGAATGTCGAGCGCCGAGTTGGCATCCTCGGGAGAGATGGCACCGGCACGCTCGCGCCTGCGGACCGCGCCGTAGATCTCAAGCGGGGTGGAGGCGGAGATGAGCTTGCGGTTGTCCTCGATGGCTTCCATCAGCCGGATCAGGGCGTCGGTGCCTTGCTCCTGTACGAACAGCTTCGCAAACGCCGTGGTCTCAAGAAAGTAGCAGCTCACAGGTTCCCCCGCTCCTCTTCAATGGCCTCGGCAATGGAGTCGCCATGAATCGCGACGGGATGGAAGCGCTGGGCCTCGTCGGGCACCCCGGCTTCAGCGCGGTTGAGGCGAATGGTGGTGGTGGGATAAGCGGGCGTTTTGGGGTTTGCGATCTTGCTGGTGAGCACCACGCCGCGCTGGATGGCCTCAGCGAGCACGGCCTGGCGGGACTCCGGGTGCTGATTCCAGCGGAAGGCTTTGCGCGGCAGGAAGGAGTCGCGGAACCACTTGAGCGCGATGAAGGCATGTCCGCCGCGCTCGGCTTCAGCGAGTGCGGCGCAAAGCTCTTTGACGCGCGCATCCAGGTCGGCGGGGATGATAGCCTCCTGGCCATCATCGACCTCGTCTTCGTATTCCGCATCCTTCACAACACGCGGGGCGCGCGCGGGGCGCGGCACGGATTCGCCATCGCCGACACGCTCAAAGTAGATACGCACTTCGTCGTCTTCGGGCGACCATGAATCCGCGGAGGCGTTGCGCCGCTTGCTCCGTCCGTTCTCACCGCACAGTTCCACGATGGCCTGGTATCCGGGCGGAGCGAGAAAATACAGCGCTCGCGCGAGACCTGGATCAGACGAAAACGCCATTTCGTTGAGCGCTTCCTCCACAATCTCTTCGGCATCGGGAATGCTCAGGTGGCTCACATCCGAATTGCTGTGTGCAGGTTTTGACGCCTTCATATCGTTCTTCTCCGTATGCCAACCCCACCCGCCTGAAGCGCCGCAACCGGTTTGGCCGGTCAGCTGCCCGCTTACGAAGTCCGGCCCAGAAGCCCGTTAAACCGCATGCGGTGTGTGGCAAGTGAAATCAGCCTTATGTTTTAATTCGGCACTAACACCATGGGTGGCATCCCGCGGCGGCGGCTAAAGCACTGTTTTACAGATTCCGGGGCTCCTTGCTATATGCTGCAGGTAAATAAGGCTTTCGCATCTCGAATTTAAAGCAGGCCATTTTCGGGCGGCTGTGCCCAACAACAGCCATCGTCCAGTTTGCTTTTAACCAAAAGAAATTCGAGTAGTGCTTTTTTTACCTGAACCTCGGTTTAACGCTATACAAGCCACAGTGTATCCGATAATCCAGGATTGTGCCGCGGATTTGAGCGTCAGATTCTTGTGCGATGGACAAAAGACGACCCGGAACGGGTTAAAAAGTTGCGGCGAAGCCAGTACATCATCCGCCGCGGAAATTCGTACAATAGAATCATGCGCCGTTTTTCGCCGCTGCTGCTTCTACTTGCGCTTCTTGCTCCAACCGGATTTTGCGCCGATGGCCCGGCATTCGACCTGACCGGGCCCAAGGTGGACGTGCACGTGAAACGCGGCGAGATCACGCTGCCGATTGGCGAGGTTCCCAATCTGCTTCCCGGCGACCGGCTATGGATCCATCCTGATTTTCCGGAGAGCCAGTCCGCGCACTTTGTTCTGGTTGTCGCCTTTCTGCGCGGGTCCACCAATCCGCCGCCGCCGGGGTGGTTTACGCGCGTTGAGACATGGACGCACCAGACGCACGACGAGGGCGTGTTTGTGACCGTTCCCGCGGAAGCGCAGCAGGCCATCATGTTTCTGGCTCCGGAGACGGGAGGCGACTTCAGCACCCTGCGCAACGCGGTGCGCGGACGCCCCGGCGCCTTTGTGCGCGCGACGCAGGATTTGCAGGCAGCGAGCCTGGATCGGATGCGCCTGGACGCGTATCTCGACGACGTTAAGGTGACGTCGCAGACCGATCCTGCCGCGCTGAAGGAACGTGCGGAGAAATCCGCGCGGACGCTTGGCATCCGGGTAGACCAGCAGTGCTTCGACAAGCCCAGCGATCAGCAGGCGCCGTGCCTGGTGCAGCACACGGACGGGCTGGTGCTGGACGATACCAACGCGCAGTCGCTGGTGACGCAGTTGGCCAATGGATCGACCGGGGATCTGATGAACCAGCTCAGCTACTCGACCTTGGCCGGAGCGGGCCTGTATAGCCCCTACGTGGGCGCCATTGTAGACACGGCGAAGATTCTTTCCTCGCTGCACACGGCGCATTTCCAGTACATTCCGGCGCTGGCGCTGCCCACCGAGGACACGCTGAACCTGCGCCTGAATGTGCCTCCCTCGTTTCGCGATCCGAAGTCGGTGGTGGTGGTTGCGCTTCCGCCTGTGGGCCCGGCCAAGCCGCCGCCACTGCATCCTTCGAATCCTTCAGAGAGCTTTTGCGCGCAGAAACCGGGCCTTGTGCTGCCGGCCGACGGAGCGCCGCTGATCTTCGGCACCCAGCTGGCCTATGGGCTGACATTGCACATTGAGACAAAAAGCGGTGCCGCGGACATTCCGATGAAGGCTGAGTCGGCGGCGGGCGGGCTGGTTCCGGAAGGCCCAGCGCCTCATTTGCCGGAGAGCGACCTGACCGGCGAGGTGCGCGGCAAATTCGGATTTGACGACTGGGTGGGGCCCCGTTTTCACCTTTACTCGGAAGAGGACGGCAAGTGGACGCTGGCGCCGGGCGACCAGTCGGCGCTCGTGGTCGGCCGGGACGACACGGTGCACGTTGTGGGCGACAGCACCCTCTGCGTCGACCGCGTGGACGAACAGGCAGCGACCGGCAGCCCGGTGAAGCTGGCCTTCAAATCGCCGAAGCCGGATACGCTGGAGGTCAGCGTGCCTATGCAAGATGCCGAACCGGGGCCGGTGACGCTCGAGATACGGCAGTTTGGCCAGCAAAAACCCGACTCGGTGAAGGTGAATGCGTACGCCGAAGCGGCTTCGCTGGACCACCTGACCCTCAGCTCCGGCGACCGGCAAGCGACGCTGAAGGGGAACCGGCTGGACGAAGTGGCCAGGGTGACGCTGAAGGGCGTGACCTGGACCCCGGGCATGCTGACCCGCGTGGAGGAATCCGATCTGCTGGCGATGACGAGCTCCGATTCCACCGTGGGCCTGGAACCTGGAAAAGCGTATGAGGCCAAAGTTGCGCTCCGGGATGGGCGGCTGTTGAAGGTGCCCGTAACTGTTGGGACGCCGCGGCCGGAGGCAGAGTTACTGAGCAAGGGAACGCAGGAAGACGCGGCTGCGGCCTCGCCTGTACGGCTGGGCAGTCTGGACGATCTGCCGCTGGACGGACGCCTGGTGTTCTTTCTCAAGTCGCGCGAGCCGTCGAATTTTCCGCGCAACGAAAAGGTGGAAGTGGCTGCCGTAGACTCGAGCTTCCGCACCGTGCTTTCGCTGGCTGACGGAGGGCTGATGCTGGAGGACGCGAAGACAGCCATCGGCAGCCTGGCCCCCCTGACACGTTTCGGTTCCTCCGCCTTTGGGCCTGTGGAAGCGCGCGTGGTTTCCGCCGACGGAGCGTCCGGGGACTGGATTCCCCTGGGCACGCTGGTGCGGTTGCCTGGATTCAAGGATCTGCGTTGCCCGCGTTCCCCTGCCAAAGCCTGCACACTGACGGGAACGAATCTTTTCCTGGCCGCGTCCATCGGCGCCACGCCGGACTTCGGCGGCGCAACCGATGTGCCGCCGGATTTCACGGGGACACAACTGAGCGTTCCCCATCCAGTGAACGGAATCCTTTACATGCGCCTGCGTGACGATCCGCTGACAGTGCAGACGCTGTTGATGCCGATAACGCCGATGACGCCTGCCGAGGCCAGCAAGCTCGCGCCGACTGTGCACCCTGCGGCAACCGTGCCGGCAGGGCAACAGGGTCCAACTCAGCCACCGGCCCCGGCAGCAATGGCTCCAGCGCCACCAGCCGCCGGCCCGCGGTCGAATGCGGCAGCCAACCCTACCCCGTAGCGAACTTTCCGAGGCTGGGCCTAGTTGAAATAGGCTTTGTTCAGCTCGGCAAAGTGCGCTTTGTCGGCGGGCAGGTCGTCGTTGGAAAAGACGGCATGCTGCGCGCAGATATCGGCGCAGTTGCCGCAGTCGATGCACTCGTCAGGGTTGATAAAAACCTGGGATACGGTGCCGGCAGCCGGGTCGCCGGCTACGGGCGCAATGGCCGCGGTGGCGCACTCCGCAACGCAAACAAAATCCTTGGTACAAGCATCGGTAACAACGTAAGCCATAAGATGACGCTCCTCGCGCGCAATCGAGCTGAATCCACGAAAGATGCGCACTCATCCCGAGGCTATCGGGCCTTGGACCGCGGGCACGGTGACTTGAGTCACAAGCGGCTGGGGATCTACCTGAATGCGGTACGGTAAGACCAGAGTGGGAACCGGCACTGCGGTTCCTGCGTAACCAACTGCAAGCGGAGGTCTGCTTGCCACTCGCGTCTCGTTCTGAAAACCCTGCCGACTTGGCCGCCGCACAGGACAGCGCTTCGCGCCGCATGGACGATGCGGTGCTGTTGGCAATCGCCGCCGCCATCGCAATTCTCCACTTGCTGACCAATGGCCGCTATGGCTTCCATCGCGACGAGTTGCAGTTCCTGAGCGACGCGCGGCACATAGACTGGGGATTTGTTGCGTACCCGCCCTTTACGGCGTTTGTTGAACGCGTCAGCATGGCGCTGTTTGGCTTGTCGATGGTGGGGCTGCGGCTCTTTTCGGTCATCGCCCAGGCAGCCGCCATCATTGTTACCGGCCTGATGGCCCGGGAACTGGGCGGCCGAAGGCTGGCACAGGTCACCGCGGCTCTCGCTGTCGCGCTTTCGCCCTTGCCGCTGTTTGAAGGCACGGAGTTCCAGTACTCGACATTCGACTACCTGTGGTGGGTGCTGATTGCCTACTTTACGATTCGTCTGCTGCGGACGGAGAATCCGCGATGGTGGCTGGCAATCGGCGCGGCGGTGGGCCTGGGTCTGGAAACCAAGTACGGCATTGTTTTTTTCATTGCGGGGTTACTGGCCGGCGTTGTCCTAACCCCCGCCCGACGATATCTGCGCAGCCCATGGTTCTGGGCGGGAATTGCTCTCGCCCTGGTC
>Ga0302190_10002111_pt1 | contig 13026 bp, 8 predicted proteins | sample II_Bog_E2_3_FD_198784 | JGI IMG/M metagenome (GOLD analysis project Ga0302190, IMG submission 198784) | Peat permafrost microbial communities from Stordalen Mire near Abisko, Sweden - II_Bog_E2_3 | ecosystem: Environmental > Terrestrial > Soil > Wetlands > Peat | place: Sweden: Abisko, Stordalen... | reverse complement strand
CCATCACGATTCGCCATACCATTTCACTCCCGCAACAAGGCTCTCCGCAAGGCGGCAATCTACCGCCAAGCCGGACTGGCGGCCAACATTACCTTTTGTGTAAGGGGAGTGATAACGCCGCTACTTGCGAACGTGTATCTGCACTATGTGTTCGACCTGTGGGTTGAGGCATGGCGCCGGAAGATAGCGAGCGGAGAGATGGTGTTTGTCCGCTACGCTGACGACCTGGTGGTCGGCTTTGAGCAGCGCGAGGACGCCGAGCGGTTCCTGAGAGAGTTTCGGAAACGGCTGGCGGGCTTCGCGTTGGAACTCCATCCGGAGAAGACGCGACTGATCGAATTTGGTCGGTTTGCGCAGGCGAATCGGCAACGGCGTGGTGAAAGGAAACCGGAGACCTTCACGTTTCTGGGGTTCACGCACTACTGCGCGACCAACTCCAAAGGCCATTTTGTTATACGCCGCAGAACTGTTCCCGAGCGGATGCGGGCGACGCTTCACGCCATCAAGGCGAAGCTGCGCCAGCGGATGCATGAGCCGGTGAATGCGGTGGGCGCATGGCTGAAGCGTGTGGTCAGTGGCTATTTCCGATACCACGCGGTTCCGGAAAACCAGTGGGCGTTATGGCGCTTCCGTGACCGGTTGTGCGAACTGTGGCGATCGATGCTTGGCCGTCGCAGTCAGCGCAGCCGTCCGAGTTGGAAGAGCATTCGCCCGACCTTCGAACGATGGATACCTCGTCCTCAGATCCTGCATCCTTATCCCAGCGCCCGTTTTGACGCTACTCATCCAAGGTAGGAGCCGTGTGCGGTAGTTCCGCTCGCACGGATCTGTGCGGGTTGCGCCTTGCAACTCATGAAACTCAGTCTCCTGAAATGGAGACCGCGGCAAAGCCTAGCTCGCAGCCGCGTACCAAGTCTTGCGTGGTGTCCGGAGACGGCCATTGCGAAGCGTAGATAGGGAGGTTTGCAGGCCGAAACAGCAGTAAACGGCAACATAGCCCCGAAATCGATCGTGGTGGAAGTAGCCGACCCTATCCCGTAACGGGGAAGGCAGAAGCTCAGTATGCGTCATGGCGAGTGTGCTGAGGTGCTTCCGGGGTTCATACCGTCAGCATGCAACCAAAGGATTTCATGGGAACAAGGGAGAGCCGTCAGGTTCAAGCCTGGCTTGTAGGGTCCGACAAGCTGAACAAGCAAGGAAGATCCGAAGGCCTGACGGAAGTCAGACTGCCTGATAGTACTTCGAGGTCGGGAGAGCCGGCTACATGGGGAAGCGGGCAGCGGAAGTTGAATTGTTCGTGGGAAACATGAGCTCTATTCAAAGAGAGGATACGGCCTTCTATGCAAAGGGAAGAACCGCCAGTCATGACAACAGGACTCGAACGAATAGCAGTCAAAGCTCGGTGTGAACCGAAGCTCCGGTTTACGTCGCTTGCCCATCACATCACGAAGGAACGGGTCTGGGAGAATCTGAATCAGATACCTGCCAAGTCCGCAGCCGGAGTGGATGGACAGACCGTAACAGAAGCGAAAGAGGATTTTGAGGAATGGGTTGCAACCATGTTGCAATCTGTTCACCGTGAAGGGTACCGCGCGCCAGATATACGGCGTGTCTATATCCCGAAGCCCGGCAAGCAAGAGATGCGCCCTCTCGGGGTGCCAACTGTTGCCGACCGGGCACTCCAGCGAAGTGTCTCTCAGGTGTTGTCCGCCATCTATGAACAGGATTTTCTGTCCTGCTCGTTTGGCGGACGTGCTGGAAGAGGTGCCCACCAAGCGCTTGCAACGCTTCATGAGAGAGTTGCTGGCGGGAAAATCGAGTGGGTGTTGGAGGCGGACCTCAAGAACTTTTTCGGGAGCCTCAGTCACGAGTGGATGCTCCGCTTCGTGGAACATCGAGTGGGAGATCAGCGACTGATTAGTTTAATCCGGCGCTGGCTGAAGGCAGGTGTTTTCGAGAATGGAGAAGTTCATCCAAGCGAAGAAGGGACCCCGCAGGGAGGTTCGGTCAGCGTAATGCTGAGTAATGTATATCTCCACTATGTGCTCGATCTGTGGTTCGAGCGAGTGGTCAAGCCGCGACTTCGCGGCGAGGCCTGCATGGTGCGATATATCGACGACTTCGTGCTGTGTTTCCAATTTCGTTCGGATGCTCTTCGCGTTCAGGAGGCGCTCACCAAGAGGCTGAGTAAGTTCAGTCTGGCCTTGGAGCCGAAGAAGACCAAGCTCGTTGAATTTGGACGCTTCGCGCATCGACACGCAAGCAAACGTGGCCGTAAACGCCCGGAGACGATCTACTTCCTGGGGTTTACTCTGTACTGCACCCGCAATCAGAAAGGAAACTTTCGAATTGGAATGCTTACGGAGAAGTCACGACTGCGCCGCGCGCTCATGCGCTTGCAGGACCAAATGCGACGGATGCGGCACTTGTCGATTCAGGAACAGGTGAAACTTCTCAATCAGATGCTCCGTGGTCACTATGCATACTACGGCGTTGCCGGGAATCTTCGGGCACTGCTGCGGGTCCATAGGGCTGTGGAACACTACTGGCGCAAAATGTTGAGCAGTCGGAGCTGGCACGGTACGGTCCGATGGGAGCAATTTCAGCGGATCAAGGAACAGTTCCCACTGCTTCGGCCAAAGCTGCATTACTCCTACAAAGAGCTGCAGGCTATCGCCATACTGTGAATCAACGTCCGAAGAGCCCAGTGCGGGAAATCTGCACGCTGGGTTCTGTGGGAGCCGGGGGGGGGCAACTGCCTCCGGCCACCCAGTGGGCGACCAGCGATGATCGTCCCTACCGCGACCGGGATGTTTCCCGCAGTCTTAAGGCGGGCGACCCGGGCCTCGACCCAGACACCTGGGGTCGCATGAGCGTTTCAGTCAGGAATTACTCCTGAAAACCGCCCATGTGGCTGGCCTGCGAAACTCGCTGATTCGCCTCCGAAGAGTACCAAATCGCTATGGCATCTTTCTCAGAACCTGTCCAGAAACTGCGACTGCCAGAACTGTCTTGCTAGGGCGCGCCCCTCGCAGCCAGATGATATCAGTGCTAGCATTGATATCGAAATGTAAACGCTTACACGCGCAATTATGTACGCAAAAACGGACAAATAACGCTCTTATTCGCTCCTAAACGGCCTTATTTCATGTCATTTTGCACTATTTGCCACACGTTTGAGTGCGCGTATACGCGTGCGTTAAGCTGTCATTTTGTCATCGCAGTGTATGCAATTCACCGCACTCGCGGCGGCGCTCCAGAGGCGGATTTCGCTTGAGTGCTGAGCATCACACCCAACCACTATTTGTCCTGTCCTATAATGGGCCACATTTCCAATCCCGGAAACTGCGCGTTTCGCACTGAGTATTCGAATGGATTTTGACTGAACTCCCTCGGACCATAGGAGAGGAGAGGCCGGAGTCGGATTCCGGGTGTGCGGGACTATGGGAACTCACAAGAATGTTTGCGGCGCGCCTCGTTCAGGGGATTGGGTTGGGTTGCGTTCCATTCCAGCGCGTCGCGGCGGTTGGCTTGCAGGGTTGGTGTTGGGAATGGTGGCGCTGGCAAGTCTTGCCGCTGCGGACTCCGCGGCTGCTCAATCAAAATCCCTGTTGCCGGGCCCGATATCAGACCCGCTATTAGGCGTCGGCAGGAATGCGGCGGCTGCGCCGGAAGGGGCGCGGCCGTCCGCGCCGACTCCACCTCAAGTCATTCAGGCGCAACGATTTCTGGCTCAGCGGGGATGGTCGCGAGATCGTAAGAGCAAGTTGCCATTCCCCAGGCGCAAAGCCTTGCGGCCCAACGCGGCCATACCGCAAGGTCAGCCGCCGTCCAAAGCAACCTGGCAGCCGCTGGGACCGACAGCGGTTCTCACCCCCAACTACGGGCTGGTCACGGGCAGGGTTACCGCGCTGGCGCTCGACCCCTCCGACTCGACCGGCAATCGCCTTTATGTCGGAACAACCGGAGGCGGGGTTTGGGTTGCTCAAAACGCCGCCACAACCAATGCTTCCAATGTGGTCTTCACTCCCCTCACAGACAATCTGGCCGCCCTTTCCGACGTGCGCGATGCATCCATCAGCATTGGCGCTTTGACCGTGCAGCCAGGCGCCACGGGCGTAATTCTGGCTGGCGCCGGAGACCCCAACGACGCGCTGGACTCCTATTATGGCGCTGGTATCTTGCGCTCGCCCGACGGCGGAAACACCTGGAGCCTGATTCAGACCACAGCGGATTTCGAATGGAGCTTTATCGGTGAGGGCTTCGCGGGTTTTGCCTGGAGCACCGTGACTCCGCAAACGGTGGTGGCTGCGGTTTCGCAGGCATACGAAGGCACGCTGGTGAATGCGGAGCAGTCGAACACGAGCTATGAGGGGCTGTACTACTCTCTGGACAGCGGGGTTACGTGGAACCTGGCGACCATCTCGGATGGCCCCGGCGCGGACGTGCAGGGGCCGTCCGATCCATTCGCCTCTCCCGATGGAAATGCGGCTACCTCAGTGGTGTGGAATCCCGTCAGGCAACTCTTTGTAGCGGCAATCCGGTTTCACGGCTACTATCAATCCCCCGACGGCATTCACTGGGCGCGGATGACGGCCCAGCCCGGGTCCAGGCTGACCACGCAATTATGTCCAACCAACTCCGCATCGACCGGCTCCATCGATTGTCCGATCTTTCGCGGAACCCTCGCGGTAAATCCGCAGACCGGCGACACATTCGCCTGGACAGTGGACCTCAACAACCAGGACCAGGGCCTCTGGCAGGACCAATGCGCATTGACCGGCGGCGTCTGCGCCAACGCAGCCATCGCGTTTCCAACTCAATTGAACACGTCCGCACTGGAGTCGAACACCTCCGACGGGAATGCGACGATTCCCAACGGCGACTACACCCTCGCTCTAGCCGCCATGCCCGCCGGACCTGGGCTAGGAGAAGACACGATCCTGCTGGCGGGCGATAGCGACCTCTGGAGATGCAGCCTTGCGATGGACTGCGCCTGGCGCAACACCACCAATGCGGAAACATGCATGAGTGCTGAGGTGGCCGGTTACCAGCACACAATAGGATGGAGCGCCACCAATCCACTGGAAGTATTTGCCGGAAACGACGGCGGGCTGTGGCGCTCGATGGACGGGATAGGAGAGACAGGGCAGGCTTGCGCGTCAACCGACGCGAGCCACTTCCAGAACCTGAATGGGAGCCTGGGGTCGTTGGCGGAGGTTGTAAGCATGTCGCAGGCTGGCGCCACGCCCTTCACCATGATGACCGGCCTTGGCGTGAACGGCACTGCGGGCGTGAAGGCCATCTCCGGGCCGACGCCGGACTGGCCGCAAATTCTGGGCGGAGAGGGCGGCACGGTAGAGATCGACCCGACTAACAGCGCAAATTGGTACGTCAACGCCGAGGCGGGTGTTTCCATCTACCTGTGCGCCCAGGCAGACGGCTGCACTCCGGCCGCGTTCGGGGCCAGCCCCGTGGTCACCGATTCGGACACCGGCGACGATGGGTACGCCATGACCACTCCGGCGCCGTTTCTGGTGGACCCGCTGGACTCCTCGCAGTTGCTCATCGGGACCTGCCGTGTGTGGCGTGGGCCGGCAGATGGCGTCGGCTGGGGCGGAGCCAACGCGATTAGCCCAATCCTCGACAGCGCGGCGGCTCCGGGCCCATGTGACGGAGACGCGCTGATTCGCTCAATGGCGGCATTCCCGCTTGCCGGCGGCACTGAGGTTGTCTACGTGGGTATGTTCGGCGATGCCAACGGGGGAACACAGCTTCCCGGACATGTCTTGAGCGCGACCGTGAATCCGGCCGTCAATTCGATGCCAGTGTGGCAAGACCTCACGCTGAATCCGGTGACCAACGATAGCGTCGGGATGAACGCCTATGGCCTCGACATTTCAAGCATCTTCGTCGACCCCCACGATGCCACCGGACAAACGATTTACGTGACCGTAGAGGGTGAAGCGAACCCACAGCAGGAAGTTCGCGTTGTGTACGGTTCAATCGACGGAGGAGCGCACTGGCAGTCGCTGATTTCAAATCTCCCCTGGACTCCCGCCAGCAGCGTTGTTGTGGACCCGCAGGACGCCAATACGGCCTACCTTGCCACCGACGATGGGGTCTATTTCACGCGGGAAATTGCAATCTGCGCGAACTCGCCGTCTACCTGCTGGTCGGCATTCGGAACCGGATTGCCGTTGGCGCCCGTGGTCGCGATAGGCGCCTCGGCATCGGCGCAGGTGCTCATTGCGGCCACGTACGGACGGGGAGTTTGGCAAACGCCGTTGGCGACGGCCAGCACGGGCTGGACCAGCGCCGCCGTCAGCCCCGGCGCCCTCACCTTCGCCGGCCAGATTTTCGGAACCGCCAGCAACGCGCAGCCTGTGACCCTGACGAACACCGGCAGTCTGGCGCTAGTCCCCGGCGCAATCGCGATGACAGGTGATTTCAGCGAGACGGACAATTGCCAAAACACGAGTGTGACCGCGGGCGCTAGCTGCATCATTCAGGTTACGTTTACGCCCACCGCCACCGGTAGCCGCAGCGGACAAGCGACCATCGCCGCCAATGTCGGCGGCGGCCAATTAACGGTGGATTTCAGCGGAACCGGCCTGGCTGCGGGAGCGGTGACCCTGACCCCGGCAACGGTGAGTTTTGGGTCGGTCGAAGTGGGAACCACCTCGCCTCCATTGCAGGTGGAGGCAGGCAACAGCAGCAGTGCGGTCGTCGCGATAACGGCGCTGACGCTCTCCGGCCCATTCGCCATATCGAGCAACGCCTGCGGCGTCAGTTCCCTGGCGGCGGATACCGATTGCCAGTTGATGGTGGAGTTTTCACCCACCGCATCGGGACCGGCGACCGGTACGCTGACTCTTACCGACGCCGTCGGAACGCAGACCGTCGCGCTGTCCGGAACCGGCGCTGCGCCGCCCACGGATATTCTTGGGGCCAGCTCGCTCGCATTTCCCGGAACCATTAATGGGCAGCTTTCGGCGCCGCTTACCGTAAGTTTGACCAACAACGGAGATCTGCCGCTGACCTCGATCGCGATTTCGGCGAGCGGGGAATTTCAAACGTCGAATACCTGCGGCACGCAGCTGATTGGGCACGCAAGCTGCAACGTTTCCGTGGTCTTTGCCCCAACCCTTGTAGGCCCAGCATCGGGCACATTGACGGTCTACGACCTGATTCGAACGCAGGCGGTTGCACTTTCCGGAACAGGCCTGCAGCCGCCCGCGCTGTCCGTAAGCCCGTTGAGTCTAAGCTTTCCGAGTCAGCAGGTGGGGGTGGCCAGCGCGCCATCCACGCTCACAGTGAGCAACACAGGCGGCGCTCCGATGGCCAACGTTGGCTTCCAGGTCACTGGCCCGGCCGCCGGCAGCTTCACCGCCGGAACGACAACCTGCGGCGCAACGCTGGCCAATGGGAGCAGTTGCACTGTGCAGGTAGTCTTTACCCCGGCTGCGGGTGGCGGCAGCGCGGCCGCATTGGTGGTGTCGTCTTCCACCCTTGGCGTCAAAGCCGTCAGTGTTCCGCTCAACGGCACGGGACAGGTTGCGTCCGGCCTGGGCGTGAATCCAGCCCAGTTGACCTTCCCGGCCGTCGCGCCTGGCCAATCCAGCGCGGCACAATCGGTTACCGTCAGCAACACCGCGAGCTTTGCCGCTTCCTCACTCACTTTGTCCGTGAGTTCCCAGTTCGGCATGGCGCAGAATACCTGCCCCCTTAGCCTGGCCTCCGGGGCGAGTTGCACGGTGGGCGTCATCTTCCAACCAACAGTCAGCGGAGCGGTTACCGGGGCATTGACGGTCACCTCTTCCACGGTCACCACCCCGGCCAGTGTGGCGCTCAGCGGCGCCGGTGGAGGGCTGGGAGCAATTCAGGCGACGCCTGCGACGGTTAATTTCGGCCAGGTGGGAGTCGGTGCCAGCGGCAGCGCGATCGACGTTACCGTCACCAACCCCACAACCTCCGGCATGAGCAACCTCGCATTTGCCACAACCACTGGGTTCAGCCTGGCGAACAACACCTGCGGTACGACACTTGGGCCGGGATTGAGTTGCACGCTGGGTGTGATCTTTACGCCTGCCAGCTCCGGAGCGCAAACCGGGAGCCTCACCATAACCAGCAGCACGGCTTCAGCCAGCGCGGTGGTATCGCTCGCGGGAACTGGCCTTGACTTCACGCTGGCTCCTGTCGGGTCAGCCTCGGTATCCGTTTCCAGCGGCCAAACCGCCGACTATACGGTTTCCATCACACCGATGAACGGATCGCGGGGGACCTTCACGCTACAGTGCGGGACTCTTCCGGCGAACGCCGTCTGCGCGTTCAACCCAACCACCGAAACGCTCAATGCGGGAGTCACCGGAAACGTCACTGTCGAGATCTCCACAGGCCAATCCGCAACGGTCGCTAGCTCGAGCGGACCGGGGTGGGGAGCGGTCCCGGTGCTGTGCGCGCTCATATTGTTGCCGCTCGGGTGGTCGAAGCGCCGCAGGGCTCTGTGGAAGGCGGCGATTCTGGCAATTCTGATGGGAGCTGCTTCCAGTTGCGCAAGCTCGGGAGGGGGTTCCGGCGGCGGGCCGGGCGGCGGTTCGGGCGGGGGAGCGGCCGCAAACGCGACCCCGGCGGGAACATACACCATTGCTGTGACCGTGACTTCAACCGGAGTGCAACACAGCGTAAACATAACGTTGACGGTGGACTGACGGGTGGATAGAGGACGCGGACTCGAACCCCGCGACGGGCTATACTCTATCTTCGGGACAATCCCTTGGAAAGCGCAAAGCGCAAAACGAGCTGCCAGAGGCCGAAGATGGGGAAGAGCAGGGAATGACCGCCAAAGTAACCGTGGAAGTGGTGGAGCGCGTAGCCGAACTTGCGCACCTGGAGCTGAACCCGGAGGAAACTGCGGGGATGCTGCGCGACTTGAATGCGATCCTGGAGTATGTGGCCGAATTGAACGAACTGGATACAGCCGGAGTGGCTCCGCTGGCTCAGGTGAGCGAGTTGCTGAACGCCGGCGGTGAAGCGCTGAGAGCCGATGTTCCCCTCGCGTCGCTGGATCGGGCCACTGTCCTCCTGCAGGCGCCGGAGACTGACCAGGTGTTCTTCAAAGTTCCGAAGGTGATTGAGCGGTAGGGAGGCTCTAAACAAGTCGACGTTTTGAAAGGGCACGAGTTCAGTCGTGCCGCAAGGGCCACAAAATCAACGCGGGCTTTAGCCCCTGCGCAAAGACTCGATCCGGAGGGAGCAGGGGGATTTAACCCCCTGAAAACGAAGCAAATCGACAAGGCCTTCAGGCCCGGGCCTTTCACCCGCAGTTGGCTTGCGATCCCGTTGAAACCATGCAGCAGATTGACCACATAAGAGGAAGGTTCGATTGCCGAGCGAAGCAAAAATGGCCGAAAGCTACATTGAGAAGCCAAAGACTCTTTCGGTGTTGCGCAGCGAGATTGCGGCCGGAACCACGAAAGCCACCGATCTGGCCGACGCGTACTATAACCGGATCGCAAAATTGAATCCGCGGCTGAATGTCTACCTCAGCCTCACTAAAGTGCGGGCGCTCGAACAGGCTCAGCATGTGGACGCGCTCGCGGCCAATGGAGATCAATTGCCGCCTCTGGCCGGGATTCCAGTCGGCATCAAGGACGTGCTGGTAATGCGCGGGGCTCCGGCGACCGCGGGATCGAAGATTCTCGAGGGCTATCGTCCTCCGTACGACGCCACGGTAGTGGCAAAACTGGAAGCGGCCGGCGCTTTGCTGCTGGGCAAGCTGAACTGCGATGAATTTGCCATGGGTTCCTCAAACGAAAATTCCGCGTACGGTCCGGTGCGCAACCCGGTGGACACAGAGCGGGTTCCCGGCGGGTCAAGCGGCGGCTCGGCGGCGGCTGTGGCGGCCAATTTGGCAGTAGCTACGCTGGGATCGGATACCGGCGGATCGATCCGGCAGCCGGCCAGTTTTTGCGGGGTGGTCGGTGTGCTCCCCACCTATGGCCGCGTCTCGCGCTACGGGCTCATCGCCTTTGCCTCCTCGCTGGACCGCGTGGGGCCCTTTGCCGCGAACGTGCGTGACGCGGCCACCGTGCTGGGAGTCATTGCCGGCCACGATTCCAGGGACGCGACCAGCTCAACGGCGCCGGTTCCCGACTACGCCGCGGCGAGCGATCAGCCGGCTGCCGGGCTGCGCGTCGGCGTTCCCTCCGAATACTTCGGCGAGGGGCTCGACCCGGAGGTAAGGGCGGCCATCGAGCGTGGAATTGACTCGCTCAGTGCTGCCGGCTGCATTGTCAAGCCGGTTTCGCTCCCCGCCACGCGCTATGCCGTCCCCACCTACTACCTCGTGGCAACGGCGGAGGCAAGCGCGAACCTGGCGCGATTCGACGGCGTGCGCTATGGATATCGCTCCGCCTCATCGGAGAACCTGTCCGGGATGTACCGGCACTCGCGCGACGAAGGCTTTGGCGCGGAGGTCAAGCGGCGGATCCTGCTGGGGACTTATGCTCTCAGCGCCGGTTACTATGACGCTTATTACTTGAAGGCACAGCAGGTGCGGCGTCTGCTGGCAGAGGAGTTTCTTCGCGCCTTCGCCGAGGTGGATGCGATTGTAACTCCTACCTCGCCGACACCTGCCTTCAGGCTTGGTGAAAAGTCTGCCGATCCGTTGGCGATGTATCTTGCCGACATATACACAGTAACTGCCAGCCTGGCGGGAATTTGCGGAGTTACCGTGCCGTGCGGAGCCACTCAGGCCGGTCTGCCGGTAGGCATGCAGGTGCTCGCCGCGCATTTCAATGAGGCCACGGCCTTCCGCGTGGCGCGTGCGGTGGAAGCGGCACAAGGTTAGGGGGCGTCATGCTTATCAGGCGGCATTTTTCGGCGGTCGCGCTCGGCCTCGCGGCCTTCCTGGTATGTCCTGCTTCGGCAGCGCCGCGCAAACCGCATGTCGTTATCCTGGGAGCGGTTAAGCGCGTTTCGTACTCGAAGGCCGGTGACCCCGCCGGCGCCGCCGCGGCCGAGGACTCGTTGAAGATTCGGCCACTGCTTGTGGACGGAGTGGTGAAGGAATGGACCACCGGCGACTCTCACGACGTAACCGATCGGAGCTTCGTCGTAAGGCGCGTCATTCGATTGAACGACGCCTTGCCAAGCGACGCGCCCTTGAAAAATCCCGCCCGTCCGGCCAGCACCTGGGTGTGGCAACGGGGGCCGTGGCTGCTCGTAGATCGTGTAACTGGCCACGTAACTCCACTCAAACTTCCTGACTACGATCCCGGAGTGAGTCAGATAAGCTGGTTCCGCGACTATGGAGCTTATTGCGGAGTTACTGCGAGCGGTAAGAGTTTGTATGCGGTGGTGGCCCAGGTGGCGGCGCGCAAGCCGGTGCTGGCAAAAAAACTTGCTGCGTTCGATGCGGAGAATCGTGCGGACCCGGTTTGCGGCCCGGCGGAGTGGCAGCGCGAGCCGCTGCGAATCACATTTCATCTTGGCGGCGCCAACGCAGTCAGCTTTGATATCGTTCCCGGCTCCGCGGTGCTGGTTGAGGATTCGGGAGACGAACCGGAGACAGCCGCTCCAGCGGTGGAAGACAAGCCGAAATAAGCGGTTGCGGAACTGGCAGGTCTCCCAAGCATTGATGGAGATAGTTTCGCCTCCGGCACGGATTGGCTGGAGTGTCGCCGGGTCATTGTGAACCATGCGCAATCGTCGAGAGGTCACAGCATCGCTACCGCCTTTGCGATGCCTTCAGGAAATTCCACAAGACCCAAACCATGAAATACAGGGCAAATACCAGCGGAACGAGCAAGAACATGCGAAGTGATAGAACGAGCATCGAAGCACTTCCTTCCCGCCTTTCGGTGAGCGGGGCGGACCCTTGATGGGGCTGTACAGGCGCGGAAGGCGTTCTTCTTTCATCAGAAACCCGGAGACCTAAAGAAGGGGTGCATGATTCGTAAAGCTTTCATAAGGATCGAGACTGGCTCCCGATATAGCTCGATACCCAGTCCAATTCGGGGAATGTTGCGTGCCGCGCTCCTTGACACGCCCCCGGCCACGCGTATCTTATCTTTCTAGGCATTCCTTCGGAATCCGGACGGAACCAATCACCGGCTGATGTGCGTGAATTACCGTTCGGAAACTTGTTGGAGCGCCGTGTCGAACAGGAAGCAGACGGCAGTTGGGTCAGGGGCACGCTTTTGAGCGCGGGGCTGGAATCCAGATTTCGGCATTCGGCAAGCGGGGCCTTCCACCCGGAGTCTGGCCCTTATGTGGGCCGGATCGAACGGCGGCCAGGAATATTCCCGGAGACAAATTTGATCGGGTGACCGGCTGAGGCCGGGTGCGCCTGTTCCCTGAACCGGCAGGTGTGATTGCAGCCAGGGACGGACAAAGGATGAGTGCAGGAATGAATTTGGTAACAAGTTTGGCATTGTTTGGCCCAGTTTCAGGGCCCGCCGGGGGCTCCGGAAGCAGTCTTCCGATGCTTCTTCCTTTACTATTGATTCCGGTGCTGTATCTGGTAATGATCCGCCCACAGCAGAAGCGGCAAAAGCAGTGGCAGGAGATGCTGGGCGGGATAAAAGCCGGTGATCGTGTTACGACAGCCGGGGGCATTCGCGGCATCATCCTTTCCATCAAGGACGATGTCATCATCATTCGCGTGGCGCCGGATAACATCAAGCTTGAAGTGGCCAAGACCGCGATTGCTTCTGTAACCACCCAGGACGGCCCTGCCGGATCTTAAGTTTGGGGTTGAGTTTTGGCACTTTGGAATAGAGAAACGGGACGATGAAGAAGAATCTCAAGAACAAGATTGCCCTTATTGTTGCGGTCCTGGCGGTTTGCATTTACGGCATCGTTGGGGTGCCTTCGGGCGTGAGCGGCACGGCGCTGAAAGAAGCCATCGGCAAGCGAATCCACCTGGGATTGGACTTGCAAGGCGGTGCTCACCTGATTTTGCAGGTAGTGGTGCAAGAGGCCGTCGGCGACGAAACGGACAACACCGTGGCGCGCGTCAAG
>Ga0302190_10002109_pt1 | contig 13027 bp, 8 predicted proteins | sample II_Bog_E2_3_FD_198784 | JGI IMG/M metagenome (GOLD analysis project Ga0302190, IMG submission 198784) | Peat permafrost microbial communities from Stordalen Mire near Abisko, Sweden - II_Bog_E2_3 | ecosystem: Environmental > Terrestrial > Soil > Wetlands > Peat | place: Sweden: Abisko, Stordalen... | reverse complement strand
GCGCTTGCACCGTTGCCATCCAGCGACCGACGGGGTCGTCCTTCGGGCGCTGCGGCTTGGCGCCGAGCGGTCGGAGGAGCAAGACGTCGTGGAAGCCGATCACATGCTCGAGGACACCCCGGGCGTCCCAAGCGCCGCAAGGTGATTGAGAATGCCAGCGATCCCCGACGGTGCTCACCTCATTGCCGAACCGACGACAGATGTGCAGGTGGCGCTCGGCAAGCACGCTGTAGTCGTCCGCCATGCGAACCTCCTTCGGGCCTCGTCTCCAAGTTTCGCACCCAAGAGCTCGAATGGTGTGCCCAGAGTCTCCGGAATCGTCAGGCCGATTCTGGGAGTTCATGGGCCGGTGGCTTGCCTTGTATGCGAATCTCGAACCCTGGTGTAACTGATTGCTGAGCAACCTCCGGACCGGGGGCATGGCGGTCGAGGATGGCCCACGCCTCGGTGGAATCTGCATGTCGCTCGAATCAATTCTTCGCCGTATTTGGTACCGCCGCTCGCGATAGTTGCATGCGCCCGAAGCGAATCCTCTTTGAGTCAAGAAGGGAATGTCGGGGCCTTCCGGGCGCGACGAATCCACGTGCCCTCGAGCCTCCGCGGATACCAGGGCGAATCATCTCGCCGAGCCCACCCTGTTCGCCCACGCCGGCACTTGCCCACAACACACCGACCGTGCCCTTTTCCTGCTTGACAGTCTCGAACAAACGGTCCAAATCGTCGAGGTCGGCAGACCCGTCTGCACCAGCAGGCCATCGATACTGAGAAGTGATAACGCCCGAATCGCCGACCGCTCGACCTCATGCTCAGTTTCAGCCGGCGATTCGGACTCCGACGCCTACGCCTCGCTATTCGTGCGCCGTTGGCACCCATTCGTGCGCCGCTTGATTTCGGATTCACTGGCGGGCCGTTCTGACCCATCCAGTGACAAAAGACCAGCTCAGCTACTTGATGTGCACCCCAGAGATGGCTCGTGAAATGATCAATCTTTGGATCTCGCTGGTCCCCTCGAAGATGGTGAAGATCTTCGAGTCACGGTGCCACCGCTCCACCGGGTAGTCGCGGACGTAGCCGTAGCCACCGAGGATCTGGATGGCCTCCTCGGTCACGTAGACCGCGGTCTCGCCTGCGTAGAGCTTCGACATCGAGCCCTCGCCCGACGTGAACTCCTTGCCGTTGGCGCCCATCCACGAGGCCCGCCACACGAGGAGGCGGGAGGCGTCGATCCGGGTCTTCATATCGGCGAGCTTGAAGGCGATCGCCTGGTTCTCGATGATGGCCCGACCGAAGGCCTTGCGCTCCTTGGCGTACTCGAGTGAGTACTCATAGGCGGCGCGTGCGATGCCGAGGGCCTGGGCGCCGACGGTGGGACGGGAGCCCTCGAACGTCTTCATGGCCGCCTGGCCACCGCTCCGCTTTCCCTCCTTCGCCAGGTCGAGCTTGTCCTTGCCGCCGAGCAGGCAGTGTCCGGGGACCCGGCAATCGTCGAGGACGACCTCGGCGGTGTGGGAGGCGCGGATGCCCATCTTCTGGAACTTCTGGCCCTGGGAGATGCCGGGCGTGCCGGGAGGCACGATGAAGCTCGCCTGACCACGTGACCCGAGGTCGGAGTCGACCGAGGCAACGACCACGTGGATGTCGGCGATCCCACCGTTGGTGATCCACGTCTTGGTCCCGTTCAGGACCCACTCGTCCTTGGCCTCGTCGTAGACGGCCTTGGTGCGGAGCGACGAGACATCGGAACCGGCGTCGGGCTCGGACACGGCGAAGGCGGCCAACTGGGGCTTCTCCGGGGTACCGAAGCACTGCGGGCCCCACTCCATGAGCTGCTCGGGCGTGCCGTTGCCGGCGATGCCGGCCAGGCCGAGGGTGCTGCCGAGGATGGCCAGGGCGATGCCGGCGTCACCCCAGGCCAGCTCCTCCGCGGCGATGGGCATGAGCAGGCCGCTCTTGTCCATGAAGGCGTTGGCCACGAAGTCGAAGGAGTACAGGCCGATGTTGGCCGCCTCCTGGATGATCGGCCACGGGGTCTCCTCGCGCTCGTCCCACTCGTGGGCGGCGGGACGGATCACGTTCTCGGCGAAGTCGTGCAGCCACTTCTGGAGTTGGATCTGGTCCTCGTCGAGGTCGAGGGAGAATTCAGACATGGTGCACTGCTCCGTTCTGGCCCGGGGGCCCCTCATGCACTGGGTACGGCCGGTGTCGGCGCTCTGGCCGCACGCGCACCGTCACCGGTGGGCCGCTAGTAGTTACTCAATAGTAACCACGGCGGGGCGCAACCGGCAACCACCCCCTCCCGGAGCGGTCGGCGCCGTGCATCCCGGTGCCTGACGAGGACCGGCGGGCGCGTTCTGGAGGGCGTCCGCGCCGGGCGGATGCTCCAGGTGTCCTCGGGGTGACCCGGCATCGGCCGGGCACGATGGGGGGAGGCGGTCTACGCCTGGACCGCCCGCACGTCGACGGCCTGCAGGCCCTTCGGGCCCTCCTGCAGGTCGAACTCGACGGCCTGGCCCTCCTCGAGGGAGCGGAATCCGTTCATCTGGATGGCGGTGTGGTGCACGAAGACGTCCGCACCCCCATCGGGTTGGGAGATGAAGCCGAAGCCCTTCTCGGCGTTGAACCACTTGACTGTTCCGGAAGCCACGACGGCGTTCCCCTTTCCTCCACCTGCGTGTGCTCGCAGAGCACCACCGGTTTCGGGGCCGTCCACCCGGTTGGTGGGCCGACGTCCTCCCACCGATGGGGACTCTCCGACAGCCAAAACGCTACCAGTCGCGATTCGCCGAACGACCCGCCAAACGGGCGAAAACGGGTGTGTTCACACGGCGTTCACGACCGACCCACCGGCCTTCGGGGCGGCCCGCGGCGCGGGTTGCTACCGACGACGGATGCGGGTGCCCTCGGCACTGTCCTCGACGAGCCAGCCCGCCGCTTCGAGCTCGCCGCGCAGTGCGTCGGCCCTGGACCAGTCCTTCGCCGCCCGGGCCTCGTCCCGGGCGGCCACGAGTCCGGCTGCGGCGTCGTCCACCTCGTCCGCACCGCCCGCTCCCAGCCGGAGTCCGAGGGCACCGGCCAGTACGGCGGCTGTGCGGGCGGCACGTGCCGCTCCGTCCTCGTCGCCCGCGTCCGCTGCGGCGTTGGCCCGGCGCGCCAGGTCGAACACGTTGGCGAGGGCCCCGGGCGTGTCGAGGTCGTTGTCCATGGCGGCCACGAAGGCCTCGACAGCATCGAGGTCGAGGTCGCCGTCCGGCGAGGCCGCACCGGTCAACGGGCCGTCGGCCAGGAGCTCCGACAGGCCGAAGCGCCGGGCCAGCTCATCGAGCCGGGCGAGGCCGGCCTCGGCCTGGGCGATCGTGTCCGGGGTCACCTCGATCGGGGACCGGTAGTGGGACCGCAGGACCAGCACCCGGTAGGCACGGGCGTCGGAGCGTGCCAGTAGGTCGGACAGGGAGGTGAAGTTGCCGAGCGACTTGGACATCTTTTCGCCGCCGACGGTCACCCAGCCGTTGTGCATCCAGTGCCGGGCGAACTCCTTGCCGTCGGCCACGGCCTGGGCCCGCTCGTTCTCGTGGTGCGGGAACATGAGGTCCTGGCCACCACCGTGCAGCTCGAAGCCCTCGCCCAGCAGATCGAGGGACATCACCACGCACTCGGTGTGCCAGCCGGGCCGGCCGGCCCCCCAGGGCGCCTCCCAACTGGGCTCGCCCGGCTTCGCCTTCTTCCACAGCACGAAGTCGAGCGGCGACCGCTTCTCCTCGTCGGCCTCGATCCGGGCCCCGGCCCGCAGGGACTCGAGCGGTTGACGGGCCAGCAGTCCGTAGCCGGGCACATCCAGGACGGACAGGTACACGCCGGTGGCCGTCTCGTAGGCCACGCCCCGCTCCACCAGGTCGCTGATCAGCTCGATCATGCGGTCGACATAGGCGGTGGCGTGGGGCGTCTCGTCCGGGCGGAGTACCCCGAGGGCGTCCATGATCTCCCACCACAGTGCCTCGTTGGCCGCGGTGAACTCCTCGATCGGCACGCCCCGCTCGGCCGCCCGGTCGATGATCTTGTCCTCGATATCGGTGATGTTGGAGACGTAGGTCACGGCGAGGCCGCTGAACAGGAGGTAGCGGCGCAGCACGTCGAAGACGAGCGAGAACCGGCCGTGTCCGAGATGGGGCACCCCGTCGACCGTCGGGCCGCACACGTAGAGGCCGATCTTCCCTGCCTGGCGAGGTCGGAGGGGAGCCACCTGACCGGTCGCCGTGTCGTGGAGCATGAGCACGCAGGGTACGGTAACCCGATCATGCCGGAGCAGACGAACGGACCATCCCACGCCCCTTCCGCCGGGCGCGGCATCCCCGAGAAGCCCGGCCTCGAGGGCCTGGAGGCCACCTGGTCGGCCCGGTGGGAGGCCGAAGGCATCTACGCGTTCGACCGCACCGCCACGCGCGACCAGGTCTTCTCGATCGACACGCCACCGCCGACGGTGTCGGGATCGCTGCACATCGGCCACGTGTTCTCCTACACGCACACCGACACCGTGGCCCGCTTCCAGCGCATGCGCGGCCGGCAGGTCTTCTACCCCATGGGATGGGACGACAACGGGCTGCCGACCGAGCGTCGGGTGCAGAACTACTTCGGCGTCCGCTGCGACCCCAACCTCCCCTACGACCCCGACTACGTGCCGCCGGCCGATCCGCCCAAGGACCCGGTCGCCATCTCGCGGCCCAATTTCGTTGCCCTGTGCCACCAACTGACCCTCGAGGACGAGCAGGTCTTCGAACATCTGTGGCGGACGCTGGGGCTGTCGGTCGACTGGTCCCACACGTACGCCACCATCGGCGAACGCGCCCGTCGCGTGTCCCAACGCGGATTCCTCCGACTGGCGGCGCGTGGCCAGGTCGTCCAGCGCACCGCGCCGACCCTGTGGGACGTCGACTTCCGCACAGCGGTCAGCCAGGCCGAGCTCGAGGACCGGGAGCGTCCGGGTGCCTACCACCGGCTCCGGTTCCCCCGGGTCGGAGCCGAGGGCGCCGTGGAGATCGAGACCACCCGCCCCGAGCTGTTGCCAGCCTGTGTCGCCCTGGTCGCCCACCCCGACGACGCCCGGTACCAGCCGCTGTTCGGGACGTCGGTCACCTCTCCGCTGTTCGGCGTGCAGGTGCCCGTGGTCGCCCACGAGTTGGCCGATCCCGACAAGGGGTCCGGCATCGCCATGATCTGCACGTTCGGCGACACTACGGACGTCGTGTGGTGGCGAGAGCTCGCCCTCCCCACCCGCACCGTCGTCGGCCGAGACGGTCGGCTGCTGCCGGTGGCGTTCGGCAGCGAGGGATGGGAGTCCGACGACCCGGCGGCTGCGGACGCCGCCTATGCCGAACTCGCCGGCCGCACGGTCAAGCAGGCCCAGGCCCGCATCGTCGAACTGCTGACGGACTCGGGCGACCTGCTCGGCGAGCCCCGGCCCATCACCCATCCGGTCAAGTTCTTCGAGAAGGGTGACCGCCCCCTCGAGATCGTCTCATCCCGCCAGTGGTTCGTCTCTACGTTGCCCCACCGCGAGGCGCTGCTGGCCCGGGGCGAGGAGCTCCACTGGCACCCCGCCTACATGTCCCACCGCTACCGGGCCTGGGTCGAGGGCCTGACCGGTGATTGGAACATCAGTCGCCAGCGCTTCTTCGGAGTGCCCCTGCCGGTCTGGTACCCGGTGGACGTCGACGGCGAGATCGCCTTCGACGCGCCGGTGTTCCCTGACGAGGACCTCCTTCCGGTCGACCCGTCGACCGACGTGCCCGTCGGCTACACCGAGGAGCAGCGGGGCGAGCCCGGCGGCTTCGTGGGCGATCCGGACGTCATGGACACGTGGGCGACATCGTCGCTGACACCGCAGATCGCCGGTGGGTGGGGGGACGACCCCGACCTGTTCGCGCGAGTCTTCCCGATGGACCTCCGCCCTCAGGCCCACGACATCATCCGGACCTGGCTCTTCGCCACGGTGGTGCGGGCCGAGCTCGAGCACGGCGTGCTGCCGTGGAGCGATGCCGCCATCAGCGGCTGGGTCCTCGACCCGGACCGGAAGAAGATGTCCAAGTCGAAGGGGAACGTGGTCACCCCGCTGCCCCTGCTGGAGCAGCACGGCGCCGACGCGGTGCGGTACTGGGCGGCCAGTGGGCGGCCCGGCACCGACACGGCGGTCGACGAGGGCCAGATGAAGGTGGGTCGGCGCCTCGCCATGAAGGTGCTGAACGCATCGCGCTTCGCTCTCGGGCGACTGACCGGGGACGACGGCATCCTCGTCGTCCCATCCGTCGACGACGTGACGGCGCCGATCGACCGGGCCATGCTCGGTCGTCTGGCCGTCGTGGTCGACGAGTCGACCACCGCCTACGAGGGTTACGACTACGCCCGGGCGCTGGAGCGGACCGAGGCCTTCTTCTGGGCCTTCTGCGACGACTACCTCGAACTGGTGAAGTCCCGCGCCTACGGCGACCCGACCGACGCGGGCACCGTCTCCGCACGGGCTGCGCTGGCCGCCGCCCTGTCGGTACTGCTTCGGCTCCTGGCGCCGACCCTGCCGTTCGTGACCGAGGAGGTCTGGTCGTGGTGGCGCCCGGGCTCGATCCACGCGGCAACGTGGCCGACCGTCGACGAACTCGGGCCGGGCGCCGCCGGGATCGACCCGGACACCGATGCCGTGCTCGACGTGGCAGCCGACGTACTCGGCCGGGTGCGGCGGGCCAAGACCACGGCCAAGCGTTCGATGCGAGCCGGAGTGGCGACCCTGACCGTGACCGACACGGCTGCCCGTCTCGTGGCCCTGGCCGCCGCGGAGGACGATTTGCGCGATGCGGGTGGGGTGCTCGAACTCGTGACCAGGGCGGGCGACGAGCCAGATGTCGTCGTCGAACTGGTCGAGGAGTAGGCACCGGGCAGGCGGCGGTACCGTCCGGGTCCGATACCGGGTCTGCGTCGGTCGGGCACCCGACCAGCTGGCGGTCTAGGCCAGATAGACGCTGAGGGCGGCCTCGGCCATGTCGGCGGGGGCACCCTGTTGCTCGATGCGTCCGTGGATCATGATGGCCGCATGGTCGGCAACCGCGAGCGCCGTGGTCACGAACTGCTCGACCAGGATGATCGTCATGCCCCGGCTCGAGAGGGTCCCGACCAGTTCGTAGAGCTCGGCGACGATCAGGGGGGCGAGGCCCATCGAGAGCTCGTCGAGGTAGAGCACCCGCGGATTCGTCACCAGGGCCCGCGAGATGGCGAGCATCTGCTGTTCGCCGCCGGACATGGTCCCGGCCAGCTGCCGACGACGCTCCTTCAGCACCGGGAAGGTCTCGTAGGTGTGGTCCTCGACGTCCTTCATGGAGATCCCACCGCGGTAGGTCCAGATCCGAAGGTTCTCGCGGACGGTCAGGTTCGGGAAGATCCCCCGGCCCTCGGGCACCGCGCACACGCCCTGCCGCGCCAGCTTCTCGGATGAGGACCTGCCGATCGGGGTGTCACCGATGAGCACCTCGCCGGTGCTGGCCCTCATCCGACCACTCATGACTTTCAGCAGCGTCGATTTACCGGCGCCGTTGGGTCCGAGCAGTGCGAACACGCTTCCCGCCGGCACCTCGAGGTCGACTCCGTGGAGCACCTCGATGCGACCGTAGGACGCCCGCACGTCGCGGACGCTGACACTCGGCGGGAGCAGGCTCGGCGCAGCCCCTGATGCGGTGGTCGTGCTCTGGTCGGTCATGTCCGTGCCTCCGCCGTCCCGTCGGTGGGACGGTCCCCGGTCCCGTCGGTGCCGCCCTCGACCGCGCCCTCGTCCGACAGGTCGTCGGCCGCTTCCTCGGTCACCGTGCCCAGGTAGGCGGCCTGGACCATCGGGTCCTTCCGGATCTCCTCGGGAGTGCCCGCAGCGATGACGTCGCCGAAGTCGAGCACGTAGATGAAGTCGCAGATCCGCATGACCAGTTCCATGTCGTGCTCCACCAGGAGCACGCCCATGCCTCCTCGGGCGAGCGTGGTGAGCAGCTCACCGAGGGTCTGGGACTCGGCGTCGTCGAGGCCCGAACCGGGCTCGTCGAGCAGCAGGACCTTCGGGGCCATGGCCAGGGCGCGCGCGAGCTCCACCATGCGTGCGAGCCCGGTCGGCATGGCACTCGCCTGATCGGCGGCCATCCCGCCGAGACCGACGCCTTCGAGGAGCCGGTCCGAGGTGGCCACGGCGATCGAACCTGGTCCCGTCGGCTCGTTCGCAGGGACGCCGTCAACGGTGTCGACACCCTTCTTGACCCAGGGGAAGGAGCGTTTCACGTGCCGCCACTGCCACCACTTGACCGATGACTCCAGACCGACCTGCACGTTCTCACCGGCCGACAGCGTGCCGAACAGCTCGAGCCGCTGGAAGGTGCGGGCCAGGCCGAGGCGTGCCCGACGGTGGGGCTTCATCTTGGTGATGTCGGTGTCGTAGAGGTGCACGGTGCCCCGGTCGGGGGTCTGCAGCCCACTGATCACGTTGAACAACGTCGTCTTGCCGGCGCCGTTGGGGCCGATGAGCCCGGTGACGCTGCCTTCGCGCACGGTGAGGTTGGCGTCGCCCAGGGCCGCGACGCCACCGAAACGGACGCCGACGCCCTCCACGGTCAGTACGGCGATGGCCGGGGCCTCCGTGGAGGTGGGGGTCTCCTGGTCAACCGGCGGCACGGGTGCCCTCCCCCCCGAATGCCAGGCCACCGATGGCTGCCGTCGGAACGGTGCCCTGGGGCCCTCCGGCGCGCTTCACCCAGGGCAGGCGGATGTGCAGGAACTCGATTCCCAGGATCCCGTTGGCGGCCCGACCGATCAGGATGACGCCGAGACCGGCGAAGATGCCCACGCTGCTGGGCCAGAGCTGGTTGAGTGCGACGAACGTGACCGCGGCCAGGAAGGCGCCCGACACCGTGCGGATACCCCAGATGGTGACGAAGAGCACGAAGATGATGCCGGGGAAGATGTCGAAGTCGGTGGTGCCCACCGTCTCCTGCACCGTCCCGTAGAGCGCCCCGGCCATCCCGGCCATGCCGGCGGCGATGGCGAACACGGCCACCTTGGTGAAGCCGATGTTGAGGCCGACGGTGGCGTAGGCGGCCGGCGAGTCGTTGACCGCCACCAGTCTTCGACCGAACAGGCTGCGGCGGATGGCCAGCACGAGCCACGCCGAGAGCACGAAGAACACCGTGACGAGCAGGAACTCGGCGGTATTGCCGTTGAAGGAGAGCCCGGGCAGGGTGATGCGGTAGATCGAGAGACCGCCGCTCCCGTAGACGCGACCATCAGCGAAGAATCCCTGAGCCACAGCGTCGGCGAACGCGAAGGTGGCCAGAGCCAGGTAGAGGTCACTCAGCCGGATGGTGGGAAGGGCGACCAGCGCACCGAGCGCCGCGCAGATGGCGGTGGCGGCCAACAGGCCGACGATGGATCCGCCTCCGGCCACTTTGCCCATGACGAATGCGCCGATCCCCATGAACGAGAACTGGCAGAGCGACACCTGACCGGAGTATCCGGTCAACAGGACGAGCGACAGGCCCACGATGCCCAGGCACATCACCATGCCGCCGAGTTGCCCGAAGGTGGTGCCGTTGACGTAGGTGTTGGCGAAGGCGAAGCCGACGACCACGGCGATCACCAGGAACACCACACCTCCGATGAGCGACTCCCTGCCGCTCGCCACCCTCGGCGCCCGCATCGAGGTGAGGCGGCCGACCGCCCGGAGACGCACCGAGGGCAGGGTGACGAGTGCGATGAACAAGAAGACCATCGGAAGGGCGCTGGTGACATCCGTCTGGAGCTGGGACGAGAGGTGGGGCTCGATGTAGTTCAGGACGTAGTTCTCGGCGAGGCCGATGGCGATGGCGGCGGCGAACGTCACCGGGATGTTCTTGAGGCGCCCGACGATGGCGGCGGCGTAGCCGCTGACGACGAGCAGGGTGAAGGACTCGATGCTGATACCCGTGGTCTGGGTGGGGGCCAGGAGCACGCCGGACAGGGCGGCCATGAAGAAGCCCAGGATCCACCCGTACTGGCTCATCCGGTTGGGCGACACCCCGGACATGGCCAGCAGCTCGGGGTCGTCGACCACCGCTCGTAGGGCGTACCCGGTGCGGGTCGAGTGGAAGAGGACCCGCAGCCCGATCGCGACGGCGATGGCGACCCCGATGATGAGGACGTACTGGTTCTGGATGTTGATGCCCACCAGGCGGAACTGACCGTTGACCTGGGGGTTGACCGAGCGCTCCACCGTCGGCGACCAGATGACCGTGGCCATCCCGGTGAGGATGACCATCAGGCCGAGGGTCACCATGACCGGCCGCTCGGCCGATGCTCCGTGGAGCCGGCGCATGAGGACGCGTTCGACGAACGCTCCGGAGATCGATGCGCCGAGGATGAGCACGATCAACAAGGCGACGAGCGTCGGCTGGTGGTGGGCGGAGACCAGCTCCCAGTAGCCGAATGCCGCGATCATCCCGACCGCGCCCTGGGCGAAGTTGAACACCCCGGAGGTGGTGTACGTGACCACCAGGCCGGTGGCCGCGATGGCGTACCCGGCCCCGAGCATGATCCCGAACACCGTGAACTGGAGGAAATTGCTCATGCGACCTCCCTCATCTTGGTCGGGATCCCCCCCGGGCCCATCTCGTTAGTGCCTGTTGCTCGTCCGGCGTCAGGTGCCGGGCTTGACGATGTACGACCCGTCACACCGGAACCCGTTGGTGCTGCTGGTGGTGGGCGGGTTGTCCGGCGACCGGACGAACTGGCCGTTGGTGACGGTGGCGATCAGGTAGCAGTTCGGCGGCGTCTTGGTGGACGGGTTCGACGGTGCGTTGAAGCCGTTCCCGTTGAACGACGTCACCTTCGACAGTGCCTGCAGCAGGGAGCCCCGGCTCGGATCCGAGCCGGCGTTCTTCAGGCCCTCCACGAAGAGGTTGGCCGACAGCCACCCGTAGGCGGTGAACAGGTCGGGGCTGAAACCGGGCGAAGCCTTCTGGACCCACTGGAGGAAGGTGCCGACAGCCGGCACCGCGGTCTCGTCGGTGCCCAGATAGAGCGCCAGGTTCTGGGACAGGTAGGCCCCGTCCACGTTGGCGGCGCCGCCCGACTGGCTGATGAGCTCGTTCGAGTAGGTGGCCGCGCCCAGGAGGACCTGGGGATGAAAGTCCTGCTGGGCCAGGGCCTTGAACACCGACGAGGCGTAGTTGGACGGCATCTGGTCCATGAAGATGATCTTCACTCCGGCGTTCTTCATGGCGATGACCTGCTGGTTGAAGTCCGTCTGCGTGGTGGCGTAGGTCTGCTCGCTGACGAACGTGAACCCTGCCTTTTCTGCGACGTACTGCTCACCCTCCCAGGTCTGCGTGGCCGAGGGCGAGTTGGCGAGGAAGGCGCCCGCCTTGTCCTTGTCGGCCTTGAACTTGTTGGCGTAGTAGTTCATCGGCCCCGAGGCCCAACCGTCGGCCAGCGGGATCGGGCTGTAGACGTTGGGCAGCTTGTTGGTGGCGTTGTCCAGGACCTGGGACACGTCGGGGAACCCGGGGTTGGCGGCCAGCACCGCGCCGCCGAAGCTGTCCTCGAGCGAGAAGTTCCCGACCAGGGCGAAGTCGTTCTGGACGGCGTTCTGCGTGGCCTGCTTGTTGCCGGCACCGGTGAAACCGTCATCAGCGTTGTTGAGCACGAGCTTGCGGCCGTTCACACCGCCCGTCGAGTTGATGTAGTCGACGTAGGCCTGGGTACCGACCTGGGCGCCCTTGAAGAGACCCAACGACAGCGTCGACACGTTGCCGATCTGGATGGAGTTCGAGGTCACGCCCGTGTGGTCCGAGAAGGCGCTCGACGGGATCGGCCGGGAAGCCGTGCCCGAGTTGGACGACCCACCGGCCGCAGTCGTGGTGGTCGACGACGAGTTGGTGGAGCTGCAGGCTGCCGCGCCCAGTCCGATGGCCAAGACCATCGCCAGCGCGGTGGTGCGACGCTTCCAAATACCTGAGCGCAAGGCTCCCCCTAAATTTCTTTCCTTGGGTCCGATTGGTCGACCGTGTCCCCCCTGGCGCAACGCCGGACCGACACGAATATGTGACTCTACGTCAGAAACTCTGCCCCGTGTCCAGAACTCCGCCGTGATTCGCGTCGTCGGGCCGGTCGTCGTCCCGACCGGAATCCATCGACTCGGCGGTCGCCGGCGGGCGTTCCGCGCGCGACCGGACGCCCTCGAGGAAGCGCACCGCCCCGAGGCTGGTCTGGCGGGATCGGATCGACACGAGCACGTCAAAGGCGTGCTGGGTCCGGGGTAGCTCCAGGTAGGCGACGGGTGACGTGGAGGTTGCGGCGAGCCGGGAGGCGAACCGTCTGCCGACCTGAGGAGGCACGAGGGTGTCATTGGTGCCCTGCACGACGAAGAACGGCGGTGCGTCCGGCGTGATGCGCTGATCCGGCGACGCTCCGTCGTACGTCGGGGTGTTGTCGACGTAGGGCAGCTTCATGACCCGTTTCTCGAGGAGCTCGATGAGCCCGTGGCCGTGGGCCCCTTCGGCCTCCGGCGAGCCGGTCATGTCGTGCACTCCGTAGAAGGGGATGCAGGCGTCGACCGACGTGTCGGCATCCTCGAAGCCCGGCTGCCACTCGGGCACGTTCGGGGTGAGCGCGGCCAGCGCCGACAGATGGCCGCCGGCCGAGCCACCGGAGACCGCGAGGAAGGAGGGGTCGCCGCCGTACTCGTGGATGTTGGCGCGCACCCAGGCCAGCGCCCGTTTGCAGTCGACGATGTGATCGGGCCAGGTCGCTTTCGGGCTCAGGCGGTAGTTGATCGCCACGCAGACCCAACCCCGTTGGACGAGCTCGTGCAGCATCGGGACGCCCTGTTCGCGCTTGTCGCCGATGACCCAGGCGCCGCCGTGGATGTAGACCATCACGGGAGCGCCGGTCGGCGGGTCGGCCCGCCGCACGATGACGTCGAGCTTGTGTCGATAGATGCCGTCACCCGTGTAGTCGAGGTTGCGGATCCGCCGGATCCTTC
>Ga0302190_10002107_pt1 | contig 13043 bp, 10 predicted proteins | sample II_Bog_E2_3_FD_198784 | JGI IMG/M metagenome (GOLD analysis project Ga0302190, IMG submission 198784) | Peat permafrost microbial communities from Stordalen Mire near Abisko, Sweden - II_Bog_E2_3 | ecosystem: Environmental > Terrestrial > Soil > Wetlands > Peat | place: Sweden: Abisko... | reverse complement strand
CCAACTGGGCTACGTCCAGCTGGACTCCATCAATGTGCTGGAACGGGCGCATCACCTGATCCTGGGCAGCCGGATTGAGGACTACCGGCCGGCCCAGTTCGAGGCCCTCCTGGCCGGGCGCCGGCTGTTCGAGCATTGGACCCACGATGCCGCTGCCATTCCCCTGGAATGGTACGGTCACTGGAAGGTGCGCTTCCCCCGGAGCCGGGCCCGGATCCTGGCCAGCCCCTGGTGGCGGGAACGGGTGGGGGACCAGCTGGAGGCCCTGCTGGAGCAGGTTCTGGAGCGGATCCGGACCGAGGGCCCCCTGTCCAGCGCGGATTTCGAGCACGTGCGCACCGGCGCCGCCGGCTGGTGGGGCTGGAAACCGCAGAAGGCGGCCCTGGAACTGCTGTGGCATACCGGAGAGCTGGCGGTGGCCGGCCGGGTGCATTTCCACAAGCGCTACGACCTGGCCGAACGGGTATTCCCCGAGGCCCACGCCAGGCCCGCCCCGGATCCGGAAGCACACCTGGACTGGGCCTGTGCCACCGCCCTGGACCGGCTTGGGGTGGCGACCCCGAAGGAGCTCGCCGGCTTCTGGAACGCGGTGGAGCCGGCCGCGGCAGCCGTATGGTGCGCCGCCGCCCTGGCCGAGGGCAGGATCGAACGGGTGGTGGTGGACGCCGGGGAGGTCAGCGCGGCCAAGCCGTGCTACGCCGCTCCCGGCTGGCGGGAGCGCCTGGACGCCCTGCCGGAACCCGGTGACCGCACGGTGATCCTCTGCCCGTTCGACCCGATCCTCAGGGACCGGGCCCGGGCGCTGCGCCTGTTCGGCTTCGACTACCGGTTCGAGGCCTTCGTCCCTGAAGCCAAGCGCCAGTATGGCTATTACGTGCTGCCGGTGCTGGAGGGGGAGATCCTGGCGGGCCGCCTGGATGCCAAATTCCACCGGGACCGGGACCTGCTGGAAGTGAAGGGACTCTGGTGGGAGAAGGGCATCCGGCCGACCAAGGCGAGGCTGCGCCGGTTGGGCGCGGCGCTGGAACAACTGGCCTTGAGGATCGGGGCCTCAGCTGTGAATATGGCCCCATGAGCTCCCGCCCCCCCCTGCCCCAACGCAAGCCCGGCGTCTGCTACGCCCTGACCGACGAAGGGGTGGAACTGCCGGTGATCGACGTGACCCACCCGGCCTTCCGGCTGGACCTGAGCGCCGGCGACCTGGCCCAAAGGCTGAAGGACCACGTGCGGATGATGCGGCGGCGGGAACGGCTCCCGGCCTTCCTGGGCCGCCTGCTCATGCGCCTGGCGAGCCGGCGCTCGGCCCTGATCCGCGGCATCCTGGGCGCCGAGGGCGGCTTCCTGAGCGGCATGAACACCTACCTGATGAAGCTGGGGCCGGCCAACCTGGTCCCGGGCTTTTCCAGCCGGGTCGACCGGCAGGTGGCCGACTCCTTCCCGGCCGTGGCCGCAAGGATCCGCCTGCAGGAAGCGGCCCGGCGCCTCGCCCTTGGCCTGGCGCCGGCCCTGGCCGCCAGGCCGGGTCCGCTCCATTTCGTGAACATCGCCGGCGGCCCCGCATCCGACAGCCTCAACGCGCTGATCCTGCTCCGGTCGGCTCATCCGGAATGGCTGGAGGGCCGCCGGATCCACATCCACGTGCTGGACCTGCACCGGGATGCTCCCCGTTTCGGCGCCAGGGCCCTGGCCGCCCTCTGCGCCGAAGGGGGCCCCTTGAGCGGCCTGACCGTGGCCTTCGGCCAGCGGGACTATGACTGGTCCGACACCCGGGTGCTGCGGGAGCTCCTGGCCGGTCTGGAGCCGGATTCAGTGGTGGTGGGTTCCTCCGAGGGCGGGCTGTTCAATTACGGCTCCGACCAGGCCATCCGCGCCAACCTGGTGGCACTCCGGGAAGCGACCCCCGCCGACTTCGTCATGGTCGGCTCCCTGTCCTGGGATACGCCAAGGGCGCGCCGGTTCAGGAGGTTCAGCCAGATCGCGGTGCGGGATTTCACCCGGGAGGCTTTCGAGAGCCTGGCCGACGAAGCCGGATGGGCCCTGGAGCAGGGCATCCACAGCCCCACCAGGCAGGTGGTCTGCCTGGTGAAGCGGCCGGATCAGAGTTCTCAGTAGCCTTCGCCTTCCTTGGGCGCCTTGACCTTGCCCTGGTGGATCCAGAACAGATAGGCGAAGTAGAGCAAGGCGATGGGGAAGCCGATGAACCACCAGACCATCCCCGCCCTGAGGCTGACCGGGCCGGCGCTGGCGTTGAAAGCGGTGAGGCTGGCCGCCGGGTCCAGGGTGGAGGGCAGCATCACCGGCCAGACACAGGCCGCGGTGGCGGCCAGGATGCCGATGATGAAGGCGCTCGAGCCCAGGAAGGCCATCAGGAACCGGTTCCGCTGGATCCCCACGAACACCGTGACCAGGCCGCCCAGGAACAGGGCGATGCCCACCCAGGCCAGGGGGGCGTGGGGCAGGTTGCCGTAGAGGGCCGGATTCACCGTCGCCGTGCCCCAGGTGGCCACCAGGGCCAGGGCGACCACAGCCAGCCACAACGCCTGGGCGGTGCGGTGGCAGCGGTAGTGCAGCGTCCCCACCGTCTTCCAGGCCAGGAACAGGGCCCCGTGAGCGGTCACGGTGACCAGCGCCAGCACGCCCATGAGCACGGTGTACCAGTCCAGGATGCCTACGGGATTGCCGGGGCCAAAGTGGGTGAAGAGCGGGATCTCGAAATAGCCGCTGGCGTCCAGGGGCACGCCCCGCACCACGTTGCCCAGGGCCGCTCCCAGCAGTACCGGCAGCAGCGTGCTGGCCAGGGCGAACACCCCGTCCCAGAACGTGCGCCACAGGGTGTCGTTCACGTGGGAGCGGAACTCGATGGCGATCCCCCTCAGGATGAGCGACCAGATGACCATGAACATGGCCAGGTAGAACCCGGAGAAGCCGGAAGCCAGCAACCGCGGGAAGGACAGGAACATCGCCCCGCCCGCCGCCAGCAGCCAGACCTCGTTGCCGTCCCAGAGCGGACCGATGGCCGCCAGCACTTCCCGGCGTTCGGCCTCGGTGCGGGCCACGAACAGATGGAGGACCCCACTGCCGAAATCGAACCCGTCCATGACGGCATAGATCGCGACCATGACGGAAACCAACCAGAACCAGAGCATTTCCATCACAGGACTCCTATGGAGTGTGTCCATGTATTATTCGGCCCCGCGCTGATGGCACCGGGCCCGGCAAGGCAAGGAAGGTGACGAAGGCGGTATAGGTTATACCGCTGAGGAGCCTGACGCAGCATTGTTGGGCCCGCTGCCATCAGCCCGGAGGGACGGCACCCAGACCCGCGCTTCTCGGGTGCAAGTCCCTTGAAGGATGAACCACATCCTCCTGCGGGCCTTGCGCACGATAGGCACGGGTCTGGGTGTCGTCGCGAGGCCGAATAATACATGGACACACTCCTACAGATGATCCACCGGGCCAGCCTGGATTTCCCGGCTCACCAGGAACAGGAACAGCAGGCCCAGCACGAAATACAACCCGGCGAAGCCGAGGCTGGTGAACACGGTCTGGCCCGGATGCACCAGGCGGGAGGTCCCGTCGGCGGTGCGCAGGAGCCCGTAGACCAGCCATGGCTGGCGTCCGAACTCGGCCACCACCCAGCCCGCCGAGTTGGCGATGAAGGGGAACGGAAAAGCCAGCATCAGCACCCAGAGCAGGGGCCGGGTCCGCTGCAGCCGCCCGGTCAGCATCAGGAGCCCCGCCAGCCCCATGATCGCGATGAACAGGGTGCCCAGTCCCACCATGATGTGGAAGCCGTAGTAGAGGAATTCCAGGTTGGTCGGCCACTGGTCCCGGGGGAACTCGTCGAGCCCCTTCACGTTGGCCGAGAACGAACCGTAGGCGATGAAGCTCAGCACCCCGGGCAGCCGCACCGGGTTGTCCAGGGTGCGGCCCTCGACGTTGGGCTGGCCGATGACGTTCAGCGCGGCGTGGGGCCCGCTGTTCCACCGGCCCTCCATGGCCGCCAGGGTCGCCGGCTGGTGCCGGGCCACCTGCTTGCCCTGCTGGTCCCCGGTGGGGAAGGCCACCAGAAGGCTGGCCAGCAGTCCGCAGCAGACCCCGGTCTTCAGGGAGAGGGCGGCCTGATCCAGGTGGGTTCCGCGCAGGGTCCAGAAGGCGCCCACGGCCGCCACCGCGAAGGCGCCGGTCACCGCCGCGCCCATCATGGTGTGGAGGTATTGGACCAGGGCCCATGGGTTGAGCAGGTAGACCCAGAAGTCGGCCAGTTGGAGACTGCCGTCGGCCGCGGTCAGGTAGCCCACCGGGTGCTGCATGAAGGCGTTGGTGGCGACGATGAAGTAGCCCGACAGCCAGCTCCCGGCGAACAGCGCCAGCGCCGCCATGAAGTGGCGCTTCCGGCCCAGCTTGCGCTCGCCCCAGACCAGCAGGCCCAGGAAGGTGCTCTCCAGGAAGAAGGCGAACATGCCCTCCATGCCCAAGGTCTGCCCGATCACCCCGCCGGCGTGGGCGGAGAACCTGGCCCAGTTGGTGCCGAACTGGAATTCCAGCGGAATGCCGGTGACCACGCCCACGGCGAAGCTGAGCCCGAAGATCCGGATCCAGAACCGGGCCGCGGTGTCGAATCGCTCATCCCCTTTGGCCAGACCCAAGCCCTTGAGCACCACGATGATCAGGGCCAATCCCATGGTTAGCTGAGGAAATAGGTAGTGAAAAGTCGCGGTGAATCCAAACTGGAGTCGATGCCAAAACAACAAGTCACCCATATTTACTCCATGCCGATACTTCTTACTTGGAATTCAAGCTTGTGCCATCGTACAGTGTCATCCACAACAGCCACGAACAAATCTGATTTTTGACCCTCGCCTGAAACCCCTTCCTGATCTGAAACCGCCGGGTGGCTAAGCAGACACCTTGACCCTCAGGCCTGGACCGCTTCAGGTCTTATTCGCTTCATCGCATCTTTTCTGTGACCTAATTGAGCCATTTCGGATAAGTTAGTCTCATTCCCCCTTGGCAGTTTGTCCCTTGTACCCGCCCGGCCAGTTTCCATGGCCGTTCTGGACGATTGAAGGATAGTCCACTCCTCACCCCACCAGCCTTGCGGCCCGGCATCGGGCCTCGCGATCGGAGACAGCATGGAGTCAACGGTACCACCCGCCCTCTTTCCAACGAAAAAGCGCCCCTTTTACCGGGTCCTGTACGTGCAAGTGCTCTTCGCCATCGTCCTGGGTGGCCTGCTGGGGTGGATGTCCCCGCGGATCGCCACCAACGACTGGATCAAGAACCTGGGCGACGGGTTCATCAACCTGATCAAGATGGTGATCGCTCCCATCATCTTCTGCACCGTCGTCTCGGGCATCGCCCACATCCAGAGCGCCAAGTCGGTCGGCCGGATCGGGATCAAGGCGCTGTTCTACTTCGAGATCGTGTCCACCTTCGCCCTGGTCATCGGTCTGATCGTGGGCAACGTGCTGCACCCCGGCCTGAACTTCGGCGGCAAGGCGCCGGACCCGACCATGGTGGCCCAGTTCGCCAAGCAGGCCCATGAGATGAAGGCTTCCGACTTCGTCCTGCACATCATCCCGGACAGCGTCGTCGGCGCGTTCGCCCGGGGCGACATCCTCCAGGTGCTGCTGTTCTCCATCCTGTTCGGCCTGGCCCTGATGGGCATGGGTGACAAGGGCAAGGGCCTGCGCAACCTGATCGACGATCTGACCACGGGCGTATTCGGGGTCATCGGCCTGGTCATGAAGGCCGCCCCCGTGGGTGCCTTCGGCGCGATGGCCTACACCATCGGCAAGTACGGGACCGCGGCGTTGGGCAACCTGCTCGGACTGGTCGCCACCTTCTACCTGACCTCCGCCCTGTTCGTGCTGGTCATCCTGGGCATCGTCGCCCGGATCGCCGGGTTCAACATCCTGCGCTTCCTCTTCTACATCAAGGACGAGCTCCTGATCGTCCTGGGCACCAGTTCCTCGGAGAGCGCCCTGCCCCAGCTCATGGCGAAGATGGAACGGCTGGGCTGCTCCAAGCCGGTGGTCGGACTGGTGGTGCCCACCGGATATTCCTTCAACCTGGACGGCACCAACATCTACATGAGCCTGGCGACCATCTTCATCGCCCAGGCCCTGGGCACCCATCTGACTCTCTGGAACCAGTTGGTCATCATCGGCGTCGCGATGCTCACCTCCAAGGGCGCTTCCGGCGTCACCGGCGCGGGTTTCATCACCCTCGCCGCCACCCTGTCGGTGGTGAGTCCGGCCCTGGTGCCCGGCATCGCCATCGTGTTCGGCATCGACAAGTTCATGAGCGAATGCCGCGCCCTCACCAACATCACCGGCAACGGCGTCGCCTGCGTGGTGGTTTCCTGGTGGGAAGGCGAGCTGGACCGGAAGAAGCTGCGGGAAGCCCTCAATCCCAAAGCCTATCCCCCCGAGATCTCAGCCATCCCGGCCGCGGTCAAACTTTAGCATCGTTGGCGCCCTGGTTGGATTGAACGACCGTGCGAGGCGCTAGGGGCCGCATGAAACGGACTCGTTTATTTCGTCACGACGGCTTGAGCAGATCGACCGCCCGGAGCACAAGAGCGTGGCCCGCATCCAGCGGACCACGCTCTTGCCCGTTGAACCCATGCACCGGTACCGCCCCCCGCAGGGCATTGGTGAGCAGGGCGGCTTCGGCCCGGGCCAGATCCTCCGGCCCCAGCCGGGCCTCCGTGGCCAGCCCGGCCTCCAGGAGGGTTCTCCGGGCCACCCCCGGCAGCGCCCCGTCCGCCACGGGCGGGGTCAGCAGGCAGCCTCCGAGCACCAGGAACAGGCTGGTGCGGGAGCCGTCCGTGAGTCGGCCCTGCTCGTTCGCGGCGATCACTTCGTAGAGGCCGCGCCGGCCGGCTTCCTGGGCCATGAGCCGGTTTTCCAGATAGGAGAGGGTCTTGAACCGGTTGAGCGGGCTCCCGCTGAAACGCCGGGTCTCCAGACTCAGCCCCGCCTCGATCCAGGCCGGGCGATCAGGCTCCCAGGGGCTGACGGTCACGTGCAGGTTGCCGTCCAGGGCCACCAGCCGGAGCGCGCCGCTGGCCAGGGCGGCGCAGGGAGTCCGGGCTGCGAGGAAAGTCAGGACCGCGGCCGGGTCCGGCGGGGCGTCCAGGCCCAGGAACCGGGCGCCAGCGGCCAACCGTTCCAGGTGGGCGCCCAGACGCAGGGGCAGCCCGGCGAACACCCGGATCGTTTCGAACAGCCCGACCCCGTGCCGGGCGCCGGAATGGGCCAGGTCGATGCGGGTATCGGTCAGGAGTTCAAGCATCGGACGATGGAGCTCGCCTTGTGGACCGTTTCCAAGTACTCGGCCATGGGGTCCGAGTCCCAGATCACCCCGCCCCCGGCCCCGAACAGAAGGTCGTCGGTGGAGGCCCAGGCGGTGCGGATGGGGATGTTGAAGTCGGCCTGGAGCAGATCGTGAGAGAACCAGCCCAGGGCGCCGGTGTAGACCATCCTCGGGTGCGCCTCCAGTTCCCGGATCAGTTTCATGGCGGTGAGCTTCGGACAGCCGGTCACCGAGCCGCCCGGGAACAGGGCCGCGAACAGCGTCTCCAGGGTCAGGCCGGGCACCAGCTCTCCGGAGATGTCCGCCACCAGGTGGTGGACGTTGGCATAGCTCTCGAGCCTCGGAAACACCTCGACCCCCACCGAAGGGATCTGGCACACCCGGGTGAGGTCGTTGCGCATCAGGTCAGTGATCATGGCCAGTTCCGCCCGGTCCTTGGCGCTGGACAGGAGGTTGCGCTTCATCAGGGCGTCCGATACCGGATTGTCGCCCCGGGCGGCGGTCCCTTTGATGGGGCTGGTGAGGATCCGGCCGCCCTGGATCCGGAAGAACCGCTCGGGGGAGGAGGAGATCACCGAGAAGTCGGTCCCGCCGATGAAGGCCGAGAAGGGGGCCGGGTTGGCCTCGAACAGCCGGCGGGCGAACATCCCCAGATCGCCCCGGAAAGCCCAGCGCTCCTGCCGGGTCAGGTTGACCTGGTAGACATTGCCCTGGGCGATCTCCTGGCGGATCCGTTCCACTTTCTCCTGGTAGCCCTTGGCCGTGTCGCTGTCCCAGACCTTGCGGGCCCGGAACCCGGACTCCGGTCCGGCGGCGCGCAGCGCCAGGAGCGACTCCCCACCCTCGCGCCGGGCCTGATAGAGGGTTTCGGTCTCCCGGTCATAGAGGCGCAGGGACCGGTAGACCGCCAGGTGGCAGTCGGGAAACGGAAACGGTTTCGGGGCGGGCGGGGCCAGGAAAGGGGAATACCGGCCAGCGCATTCGTATGCTACGTAGCCCATAAAATCCGGAAAGATCGGCGGCAGGTCCCCGGTCCGCCGGAACGCCGGCAGGGGCCCCCTGGGCTCGGACAGCACCAGCACGGGATCCTCGCCCAGGATCAACCAACGGGTCTCGGGCCCGTCGCCGTACAGGAAGGCGAACGGCTTCCCGCCCACAGCGTCGAAGAAGTCCACCGTCTTCAACCGGCAGGGCCGGGCCGTCCAGGTTTCAGAAATCTCCTCGCAGGACATGCTCCATTATCGCAGGCCCATCGTCGGTGAGAAAGGACTCCGGATGGAACTGCACGCCGGCCATGCGGATCCCGCGGTGGCGCAGGGCCATGGGGATCCCGTCCTCGCTCCGGGCCGTCACCTCCAGACATGCGGGCACCGAACTCACGCAAAGGGAGTGGTAGCGCGCCGCCCGGATGGGCGAGGGCAGCCCCTGGAACAGCCCCCGTCCGTCATGGAGGATCCGGGTGGTCTTGCCGTGGACCGGGTCCGTGCCCGGTTCAACCGAGCCGCCGTAGGCCACGGCCAGGCACTGCATGCCCAGGCACACTCCGAAGATCGGCACCTTGCCCGCGAACCGGCGGATGGCGGCCAGGGAGAGGTGGGCATCCTGGGGCCGGCCTGGGCCCGGGGAAAGGACCAGCAGGTCCGGCAGGTCGGCCTCCAGCCCGTCCAGGTCCACCCCGTCCGCCCGGCGCACCTCCACCGTCGCCCCCGCCGCCGCCAGGCCGTGGGCGATGTTGTAGGTGAAGGAATCGAAATTGTCGATCAGGAAAACGCGGCAGGCAGGCACGGAAACTCCGTGCAGCCATGTTAACCCAGAGCCCGTCGCGGCAGACAGCCTCTCAGTCCAGCATCTGGGCGACCGCCGCATAGGGGTCCAGGGTTTTCCGGGCGATGGCCTGGATCAGTTCCTCCTCCTTCCCCGCTCCGGCCCGGGCCCGGGCCCGGCGGGCCGCCTCCTCAGCCAGCAGGCTGCCGAACCGGAGCCTGGCCCGCGCCTGGGCCTTGGCCTCGAACCCGCCGTGCGCCCTCAGCCAGGCGCCATGTTCGCGGATCATGGCCAGAAGTTCCGGGACGCCCTGCCCCGCTCCGGCCACGGTGCGCAGGGCCGGCGGATCCCAGGCCTTGGGTCCGGACAGGGATTTCATCCCCTGGATCTCCGCCTCAACCTTGTCCACCCCGTCATGGTCTGCCTTGTTGATGACGAAGATGTCCGCCACTTCCATGATCCCGGCCTTGATGGCCTGGATCTCGTCGCCCATCCCCGGCACCAGGACCACGCAGCAGGTCTGGACGCAGCTCACCACATCCACTTCATCCTGGCCCACCCCCACGGTCTCGACGATCACCACGTCCCAGCCGGCGGCGTCCAGCAGGTCGATGGCATCCTGGGTGGCCCGGGCCAATCCGCCCAGGGCACCCCGGGTGGCCATGGAGCGGATGAAGATGCCCGGGTCGGCCGCGATCCGGTTCATGCGGATCCGGTCGCCGAGGATGGCCCCGCCGCTGAAGGGGGAAGTGGGGTCCACCGCCAGGATGCCGACCTTCTTGCCCTCGGCGCGCAAGGCTCGGGCCAGCTGGTCGGTGAGGGTCGATTTTCCCGCCCCTGGGGAGCCGGTGAGGCCCACCACCATGGCCCGGCCCAGGTGCGGCCAGGCCAAGGCCATGAGCTCCCGGGCCTGGGGATGGCCGTTCTCCATCCAGGTGATGGCCCTGGCCAGGGCTCTGGGCTGGCCGTACAATAGGGGTTGTATGAGGCTCGCTGCCGTTTCCATACCTAGAGGATGCCATTGCCACGGCCTCCAGGCGAGAATGCTCTTGGCCATCCCACGGTTGCAGTCATGGGGATGTTATGATTCATCCAGACCTTCCCGTCTTTTCGAGAAACCCATGAGCCCTAAACCCCTTGACCCCTCCCTCCCGCCCCTTTCCAAGCCCCTGGCGGCACAGCAGGCAGGGACGGTGAAAGTCCAGAAGCGGGTGGTCAAGGAACCCAGCAACCTTAGGGAGAAGGTCTGCTCCACCTGCGGCCAGACCTTCGAGCTGACCCCGGATCAGAAATTTTTCAATTGTCCCCATTGCTATCGTAAAGCCCAGCCGGTGCGTAAGCCGGTGCGCAAGAGCGAAGCCCAGATCCTCACCCAGATCACCTGCGTCGAATGCGGAACGGTCGAGTACCTCGACTTCGTGCCCCCGGATGTCCATGCCACCTACTGCCATTCCTGCTTCTCCAAAAGAAGACAGGAACTGCAAGCTTCCCGACAGCATATCGAAGGCCGATAGGTCCCCCCTCGGAGATGTCCATGAAATTTTGCTCTTCCGCAGTCTTTTCCACCCTGATCCTTCTCAGTCTCGGCAATGCGGCTCAGGCCCAGACGGCAGGGCCGGTCAAGCCGAAGAAGCCCATCGGCGCGCCTGCGCCTACCGGCAAGGCCAAGGAGAGTTTGGAGGCCCAGTTCGCCCGCCAGAACTTCAAGCAGGTGCTGGATGCGGTGAATGATTCCTGGTTCGGCAAGCCGTACGCCGGGGTCAACGCGGTGGATCTTCAGGGCAGCATGGTGATCAACCTCACCGCCAACGCCATGAACGCCAAGGTGGACCAGTTGGGCCAAGGGGCCGTGAAGGGTGGCCTGAGCCAGGGCGCCACGGTCAACCTCAAGCTCAAGGGCACCTATTTCGCCAACGCCGATTTCCGCACCGAGTTGAACGGGGAATTCGGCAACCTGCTCTACTACCGGGTCGGCAACCGCGGCTTCCTCTACAGCAAGGAGCAGAACGCCTGGACCAGCCGGGTGGATCCGGCTCCGCCGGACGCACCCGCGTCCTTCCTCGGCTGGTTCCGCCAGTGCCTCAATGAGATCCAGGCCGTGTACGTGGATGGTTCCACGTTCAAGGCCTCCCTGGGCAAGGAGTCCGGCGCTGGCGGGTTCCAGACCCTCACCTTCGCCACCCCCACCGGTCCCTACGATCCCAAGAAGCGGGAACAGAGCATGGCCGAGAGCCTGGGGTTCTGGAAGCGCGGCAAGCTTGAAGTGGTCTTCGACAAGACCAACCGCCTGCCCCAGCAGATGAATTTCAGCAATGACGCCCAGGGCATCTTCACCCACATGACCTTCAGCTACAACCCGGGCGGCAAGCTCAACAATGTCACCATCGCCAACCAGAGCAAGGGGATGGAAGGCCCCGCCTCCCTCACCATGGGCTATGACCCGGCCGGCCTTATCAACCACCTCACCGGCCAGATGGGCTTCAGCCAGGGCACCATGCGGTTCGACCTGGATCTTGCGTTCGCCAAGGGCCGCAAGGTCAGTTCCATCGTCACCGTTCCCCCGCCCACCGCCACCAAGAAGGGCCGGGAAGAGATGGAAACCCTCCTGCTGGTGAATCTGGCCGGCAAGGTGATGGACCTCCAGCGGGCGGGCTTCAACCTCAGGAGCGTCACCCTCGGCAACAAGTGAACGGGGTTATCGTGCCTGATCCCCTATCTGCTATGCTTTTCACTCAGTCGGGGCGTGGCGCAGCCTGGTAGCGCATCTGCTTTGGGAGCAGAGGGTCGTAGGTTCGAATCCTATCGCCCCGACCAAATAAAAGGCCCGTCCTATATGGATGGGCCTTGTAATTTACCCGGCCGGCCAAGAGCACTTGAAAAGGTCCGTGCTGCATCCGGCCCTCATACGGATGCAAAGGGAGGGCGAACCGACCAGTTTGTTTCTTCCTGGCCGGCCGGGAGAAGCCTACCAATCCCGGACGAGGCAGGCAGAGGCCTGAACCAGGGATCTCTCGGGAGGCGAGATGCAGCGGGTAGCCCTGGTGGCCGGACCGGCGCGATTTTGGATGCCACCCTGGGCAGCCAGTTTCGCACCTTGACTTGTCCCTCTCTTGGTTTACACTTTTCTATCACAGGCAATCTGTGTAAACCAAGGGGGAGCCCCCGTGCTAGGAGAACGACTGAAGCGCGCACGCTTGATGGCCGGCTTGTCTCTGCGGGCCATGGGGGAACGTATGGAATTGTCGCAGACGGCCATCCAGAAGTTCGAACGTGGCATCCTCACTCCGGGTTCCCGGGATCTACTCAAGCTGGCAAAGGCCACCGGCGTGAAGACCGAATACTTTTTCCGGACCTCGGACGTGTCCCTGCATGGGGTAGAGTTCCGCAAGAAGGCTAGCCTGGGCAAAGAAGCTCAGGAAATTCTGGTTTCCATGCTCACGGAGCAGGTTGAACGGCGGGCCGAGCTGGTGTCGTTTTTCCCGACACTGCCCGGGGCATCCTTCACTCTACCGGCGGACCTTCCTGAGCGCATCCGGACCCCGGAGGACCTTGAAGCAGCGGCGGAAGCCATGCGCCGGGCCTGGGATCTTGGACAAGACCCCATTCTAGACATGGTGGATGCGCTCGAACAGGGCGGGATCTGGGTGTTCCTCCTTCCTGAGGATGCCCAAGGCCGAATGAACGGCCTGTGCGCTCGGGCGGATGGTGTGCCGGTTGTGGCCGTGGCCGAGACTTGGCCCGGCGACCGCCAGCGTTTCACCCTTGCTCATGAGCTTGGCCATCTGGTGCTGGAAGGGCGCCTGGATCCTGGCTTAGGCCTGGACCAGGAGAAGGCGTGCCATCGCTTCGCCGGTGCCTTCATCCTTCCCCGGGCAGCCTTGGCCCGAGAGTTGGGCACCGCCCGGCGATGGGTTGAATGGCGTGAACTGGCCGCCCTGAAGGTGCAATTCGGCCTC
>Ga0302190_10002098_pt1 | contig 13098 bp, 9 predicted proteins | sample II_Bog_E2_3_FD_198784 | JGI IMG/M metagenome (GOLD analysis project Ga0302190, IMG submission 198784) | Peat permafrost microbial communities from Stordalen Mire near Abisko, Sweden - II_Bog_E2_3 | ecosystem: Environmental > Terrestrial > Soil > Wetlands > Peat | place: Sweden: Abisko, Stordalen... | reverse complement strand
GGCCTTCTTGGCGACCGGTGCCTTCTTGGCGACGACCTTCTTGGCGGCCGGCTTCTTGGCGACGGCCTTCTTGGCGACCGGGGCCTTCTTGGCGACGACCTTCTTGGCGGCCGGCTTCTTGGCGACGGCCTTCTTGGCGACCGGTGCCTTCTTGGCGACGACCTTCTTGGCGGCCGGCTTCTTGGCGACGGCCTTCTTGGCGACCGGTGCCTTCTTGGCGACGACCTTCTTGGCCACGGGCTTCTTGGCGGCCGGGGCCTTCTTGGCGACGACCTTCTTGGCGACGACCTTCTTGGCCACGGGCTTCTTGGCGGCCGGGGCCTTCTTGGCTACGGGCTTCTTGGCGGCCGGGGCCTTCTTGGCGACGGCCTTCTTCACGGCGGGCTTCTTGACGGCGGGTTTCTTGGCCGCGGGCTTCTTCACCGCGGGCGTCTTGACGGCGGGTTTCTTGGCCGCAGGCTTCTTCACTGCGGGCTTCTTGGCGGCAGGCTTCTTAGGGGAAGCGGCCAAGTCCGCAGCGTCGCTGGCGACGGGAAAACCGTTCTCGTCGGGCTGATGGATTTGTTCCATTGGGAACTCCTTTTTGCCCTCGCGGGCTGGTTGAGGGGATTGGGTGGCGGGATGAAGCTTACCGGTCTGAGCCGGACCACCCGTTTTCTGCCTGCTCACTTCGTGAGAACCCACCTCCGCTCTGCCTGGTTTGACGACCTTGGCCTGGGGGTCCTGCGAAACGTCCTGCCTGCCCTTGGTCTTGATGGGCTTCTTGGGAATCTCGACGCCGGCCAGAATCTGCGCCAGGCGCTTTCCGGGATAGAACTCGTCAAGCAGGGCGTCGCCGACCATGACGCCATGCACGCCCATGGCTTCCAGTTGCTGGATCTGCTGGAGCGTGCTTACGCCCGCCTCCAGGATGCGCAGGCATCTGCTCTGGGGCACCTTCTCCAACAGGGCCAGGGCCTGCTCCCAACGGGGCTGCCAGGTCTCCAGGTCCCGGCCCAGCACGCAGACGATATCCGCGTCGGCGTCCAGGGCCCGCTTGAGGTCGGCCTCGCTGGCCACCTCCACGATCACGTCCAGGTTCTTGGCCCGGGCAAGCTTCTGGAGGGCCACAAGGCGGTCCGGTTCGAGCAGGGAGGCCATGAGGAAGACACCGTCCGCTCCGAGGATCTTGCTCTCCTCGATCTGGTACTCCTCGAAGATGAAGTCATGGCGAAGCAGCGGCACCTTCACCGCGGAACGGACATCCGAAAGGTGCTTGTCCTCTCCGTAGAAAAGGAAGCGGTCGGTGGCCACGGAGATGACCCGGGCACCATTCTCCACCAGGCTCTTGGCGTGAGTGGACGCTCGGTAGCTCTCCCGGACCTGGCCGCGCAGCGGGTTGCCACCAGCCGTTTCGGCGATGATGGAAATCCCGGGCTGGCTCAGTTCCTCCTTCAGCGAGTGATGCCCCTTGTAGGCGTCCTTCACTGCTGCAGGCCCTTTTTGCTTCTTGATTTCGATGTCCAGTGCTTTGAATATCTGGACTTTTTTCAACATTTAAAACCCCCGGGTCCCATCGGGTCCAGACACCTTCATGCGTGAGGAGTCGAATGGGAAGCTTCTTACTAGAATCCACTAAACCAGCGTTTCCAATACGGTCAACAGAATTGTGAAGGATATTTTCGATATTCTATTCGTGGTTTTTGTCGGCCTCAACACTTTGCGGATCCGCGCGAACACGCCAGACTGCTAACACACAGGAGATTCGATGATGGAAGCCACCGTGCTCGACCACCCGCTTTGCCACCACAAACTGGCGCTGCTGCGCGACGTGAAGACGCCTGGGAGCCTGTTCCGCAAGGTGATCGAGGAGCTCGGCCTCATGCTCGCGGTGGAGAGTACGCGCCACCTTCCGACCGAGGTTGTGGCCGTGGAGACGCCCCTGGAGCGCACCCAGGGCCGCCGGCTGATGAGCCTCGACCCGGTCCTGGTGCCGGTGCTCAGGGCGGGCCTGGGGTTGCTGCCGTCCTTCCTGCAGCTGATCCCCACCGCGAAGGTCGGCCACCTGGGGCTCTATCGCGACCATGACTCCCTGGTCCCGGTGCCCTACTACCGGAACTTCCCGCCGTTGCTGGAGGAGCGGTTCGTGTTCGTGCTGGATCCCATGCTGGCCACCGGCGGCAGCGCCTCGGAAGCGGTCCGGCAGCTGAAGACGGCCGGCGCCAAGAACATCACCCTGGCCTCGGTGCTGGCCGCGCCGGAGGGCATCAAGCGGCTCCAGGCCGATCATCCTGATCTGCACATCGTGGTCGCGGCCGTGGATCGCCAGCTGAACGAGAAGGCCTACATCCTCCCCGGCCTGGGAGACGCCGGCGACCGTCTGTTCGGCACCCTTTAGGGCGATTCCGGGTGGTGTTCCAAAGATCATCCTCAGCCTGGACGCCTAGGGCGCGCCTAAAGGTCGCTGGATGATCAGAGCCTGATCACGGTTTCCCGATCCAATCCACGGGGTGTGCGCCGGAAGCAGGGCGCCCCACGCCCAACGTGCGGCCCCCGATGGGCTGGGACACGGCAACCGTTCGCAGCACGCCTGCTGCGAACGGTAACGGTGGGTCGACGCCCTGCCTCGGGACCCGACATGGGTCGGCGTCAATGCGCGGGACATGGACCGGAAAACCCACAGCCGCCGGCAGGGCATGCCGGGGCGGGCTGAAACGTCCAAACGGCAAGCCCGTATTTCAGACGACTGGAACCCGGTCGACTAACGCGTGGGGGTCTGGTAGGCGCTGAGGGCCCTGCCGCCGGTCAGGCACTGATCGAGGTCGCGCTTCACGGCTTTCTGGGCGGCCTCGACCAGGCCCACCCGGCGGCTCAGGAGTACGCCCAGGACCTTGGCCCGGGCTTGGACCTCGGGCCACCGGGGGCCACGCTCGGAACTGGCCAGGGCCTTCTTGAAAGCATCATGCCAATCAGCGATGGCCTGGCCGTTGGGAAGATCCGCCGGCACCGCCAGGAGGGGCGGCAGGCGGTCCAGGACCGCGAGCACATCCTGGTCGGTCATCCCACCAGGCCTTCCACGGTGAACTGGGCGGGAGTGGTGGCGCTCACCTGCCGGGAGCTCAACTCCTGCCAGCCGCTGCGCATGGCCGCCATCTGCCGCACGATGCTCTCGATCGTCTCGGGACGGTTCTTCCGGCTGCCCTCGAACATCTCCTTGATCCACCAGATGTAGATCCCGTGGAGCTGCTCCACCAGCGCCGGTTCCCCTTCCGGATTGAGCATGCCCAGCAGCTTCTGCATGATCTCGCTGACCCGGTTCAACAGGCGCGCCTTTTCCGGAATGTCGTTGCGCTGGATCGCGGTGACCGCCTGCAGGAGGAAACGCTCCGCGCCACCCAGCAGCATGGCGGCCAATTCTTCAGGGCTGGCGCTGTTGATCCGCTGGGCGAGGTAGCTGCTGGCCTGATTGCCACCGTAGGGATTCTGCATGATCGTCTCCATCATCTTTTCATCGGGCAAATCACCGCCGGACTGAAGTCGGACTTCATCCGGCCCGGGGTCACACGGAAGTGATGCTCTGACCTGCGTCCCGCAACTGGGAAAGGGTGGACTCCATCTGGGAATACTTGTTCTCGAGGGAGGTCTGCTTGTTGCTGAGCATGGTCTGCTGGCCTTTGATCTGGGTGGCCAGATCCTTGTCTTCCTGATGGATGTCGGTGAGGAGCTGGGGCACGATGCCGGTGGCCTTGTTGGTCATGCCGGCGATGGTATCGATGGTGGCCTGGCCGACCCCCTTGCTCAGGGTCAGGCTTCCGGTGCCGGTGCCGGACACGCTGAGGTAGAGACCGTCGAGCTGGGTACCGGGCATGCCCTTGAGTACGCCGTTGCTGCCGGAAAGGGTGCCGTTGGCGGTGCTGTAGGAGGTGCCGTCGGGGGTGGTGATGGTGCCGTCCACGGCCCCGCCGGGATCCACGGAGGCGATTCCGAACTGCAGGGTGCCGCTGACCGTCTTCGGCCCAGACAGGGTGAAGGTCACGCCGGGGTTGGTGGAGACGCCGGAATTGGCGAAAACATTCTGGGCCGCGGCGGGGTCCGCCTTGAAGGCGGCCGCGAATTTCGAGGCATCCAGGGTCAGGGTGCCGTCCTCCTGGGTCGAGAGGCCCAGGGAGGAAGCGGAGTTGAGCTTCGCGCCGGCAGGGAGCCCGGAGGGCGCGCCGGTCAGGGCGGTGTGGATCTGGCTGATGAGCGACTGGGTGGCGAAGTCGCCGGCCAGGGGCCCGGACGGCATCGCGTCGGAATTGTAGGTCTGGACCAGCGTGTTGAAGCTGCTGACGATGGCCTGCATCTGGGTGGTGGCGGTGGCGGTGTCCGGAGCCACGGTAAGGGTGGTGCTGCCGGCCTGTTTGCCCTGGAGCAGGTTGAAGGTGATCCCGTCGGCGGCATCGGTCACCGTGTTACCGGGCCGGGTGAGCTGAACGCCGTCGAGGGTGAACTTGGCATCCTGGGAGGCCTGGTTGGACTGGGTTCCGCCGGTGAGGTTGCCGGAAGCATCCAGGTCGCCGGCGCCGATGCCGATGAGGTTGGCGGGCTGGACCGGAGGCGGTGGCGGCACCGCGTTGGCGGGGGTGCCCGGCGGAGGGGGCGGGATGGGGGTGGGGATCTGGGCGATGGTCAAGTTGTTGCCGGCCGGGCCGGTGCCGGTCTGGTTGGACTTGAGGATCAGCTGGTAGGGGGTGGGACCGCTGCCGGTATTCACCACCGTGGCGGTGATGCCCAGTCCTTTCGACGTGGGGTCGTTGGGATCGGCGGTGCCAAGGTTGTTGATGGCGGCTGCCAGGCCGCTGATGGTGTTGCTTTCGTCGCCCAGGGTCAACTTCCGGGTGATCCCGTCGGTTCCCTGAAGGGCGAACGTCGCCCCCAGCCCGCTGGGGTCGGCGAACACCGGGGTGGTGTTGCTGGCCACGGCGAAGTCGGCGGTGCCATCGCCAGGGTCGTAGCCCAGGGGGTTGCCGGCATTGGGTCCGGCGGTCTCCAGGGTCGGAGCCAGTTCCGCCTGGGTGGCGGTCTGCTGCACTTGCAAGGTATAGGTCCCGGACGCGCCGCCGGCGGCGGTGGCCGAGACATAGGCGTTGCTCGGGTCGGTACTGGTTACGACCCGAGCCTGGAAACCTGTGTTGTTCATGGTGGAGATGCTGGTACCCAGGGCGGACATCTGGGACTGCATGGAGCTCAAGGCCCCGGAGCGGTTCGTGTTGGCGGCCTGGGTGGCCTGGAGCTGCTTCATGGGCAGGCTGGCCTGGGCGATCTGGGACTGGACCAGCTGGCTGGTCTGGATTCCACTGCTGACACCCTGGAAACTGGTGCCGGAGGTATTGGTGTTGGTGTTCTGGAAACTGAGCGCTGAGGTCATGGGGGGGTCTCCGCCTGCCAGCAGGGCTCAGCCTTGCTGGTCGACCAGCACACCGGCGGCGTCCTGGGGATTGGCCATTTCTTGCAACTTCTGTGCCATCGCCAGGACTTGAGCGGAGGGGATCTGCAGGATCAGCTGCTTGGTTGCGGTGTTGACGATCTTCACGTAGCTTTCCCCGCTGCCCTTGTCCACTTCGAGGGTGGCCGTCTGCTGAGGGGAGATATAGTCCTGCAGGGTCTTGACCGCATCCCCCAGGAGCTTCTCGGTAGCTTCCTTGGATTGGACCGCAGGGGTGGGCGGGGCGGTCGAAGCCGCCGCCTGGTCGGAAGCGCCGGCCGAGGCCGGGCTTTGCGGGTCGGCAGGATTGGCCGCGGCAGGCTTCCCCGCGGCCAATTGCGACTGGACAGCCACCAGGATCGTCATCTGCGGGCTTGCTGACATGCTGTTTATTGCATTGACGGACGTGGCCATGGGTTCCTCCTCATTGATAGCGGGGGGACAAGCACCGCTTGCCCCCCCTCCACTTCAATCATCCTGCTACTGCAGGAGCGAGAGGATCGACTGGCCAGCTTGGTTGGACTTGGACAGGGCACTGATGCCCGACTGGTTCAGGATCTGGTATTTGGTCAGGTTCACCACTTCGTTCGCGACGTTGGCGTCCTGGATCTGACTCAGCTGGGCGGTCTGGTTCTGCATCGTGATGCCCAGAACGTTGGCGTAGGATTGCAGCGACTCTTCACCGGCACCGATGCCGCCCCGGGCGGTTCCCAGATCGGCGAGAGACTTGGAGATCGCGCTGGCCGCACTGTTGGCGCCACCGACCGTGCCCAGGTCGCCCTGGAGCGCCGTGATGCCGGAGACGGTGACAGTAAAGGAGAGGCCGCCGTTCATCGTGCCCAGGCCGGTGGTCAGGGTGGTGGCCGCAGTGCTGGTGAGGTTGTTGAAGGTGGTGGAGATGCTCTGGAATTCTGCGTTCAGAGCGGATTGCGCGCCCGAGGTCAGGCCGGATCCCTGGGCTTCCTGGGCCAGTTCCGCCGCACGGGTGAGGAGGTTGGTGGCCTCGTTGAGGGTGCCGTCCGTGGTCTGCAGGGAGGAGAGCGCGTTGTTGGCGTTCGCCTGGGCCTGGGTGTCGACCATGGTCTGGGAGGTGAGGCCGTTGGCGATCACCAGGCCGGAAGCGTCGTCGGAAGCCTTGTTGATGCGCTTGCCGGTGGTCAGACGCTGGATGGTGTTCTGCATGCCCGAACCGGTGATGCCCAATTCGTAGCTGGCGCCCAGAGCAGAGACGTTGTTGAGAATAGAAGTAACAGCCATGGCATCCTCCTGATGCGTTAAGCAGCATCCTTGCTGCCGGTGGTAGCGGGGGCAACCCCCACGCTTTATCTTTCGGACCGGGGGGGAATTTCCTTTAGCCCTTAATTTTCTCTCCGTCGGGGGGTAGGTACGGGTTCCTGGTTTTCGCCTAGGTCGTGCTGATTGGATCGGTCGTCCCATCCCGGCATGGCCTGCCGGCGGCTCCAGGGTCGTTCGTGGGGGTTCCCTGGTTGGGCGCGACCCAACGCGGCTCCGGGGGACTGGCGCCGACCCAACGGTACCGCTCGCAGCAGGCTGCGAGCGGTTTGCCGTGTCCCATCCCTTTGGGGACGAACGTCGTTCGTGGGGCGCCCTGCTTCCAGCGTTCGGACGCCGTGACCGGGTGTGTTCACGCAGTCCCCCGGCCGGCCCGGTCGCAAAGGCGATACTCGTGGTTGGGGTATCCGATCCACCGGGTGTGAACACGGAAGCAGGGCGCCCCACGCTCAACGATCCGCCCCAATGGTTCGGGACACGGCAAACCGCTCGCAGCCCGCTGCGAGCGGTACCGTTGAGTCGGCGCCAGTCCCCCGGAGCCGTGGTGGGTCGGCGCCCAGCCGGGGAACCCGGACGAACGATCCGGGAGCCGCCGGCAGGGCATGCCGGGACAGGACGAACGGCCCAACCCCGCCGGCCCCTGGTGAAAATGGGGGACCCATACCAATAAGCAGCCAGGGCCAGTGATATCATCGGCCGATGGTCACCCTTTCGCTGGCGATGATTGTGCGGGATGAAGCTGGTGCGCTCGGCCACTGCCTGGGGTCGGTGCGGGATCTGGTGGATGAGATGGTGGTGGTGGATACTGGCTCCACCGATGGCACGGTGGCCATCGCTGAAAGCTTTGGCGCCCGGATCGGGGACTTTCCCTGGTGCGATGACTTCGCCGCCGCCCGCAACGAAAGCCTGAGGCTCTGCACTGGCGACTGGGTGCTGCTGCTGGATGCGGACGAGGCGGTGGATCGGCTGGACCATGGGGCGATCCGCCAGGCCATCGAGGCGGCCGGACCGACCCTGTCGGGCTTTACCCTGGTCTCCCGGAACTACACTCGGGATGGGGCGGCACGGTTGTTCGGGGAGGGGGTGCGACCCAACCGGACAGCCTACGGGGAGGGGGCCGAGTTCCCGTTCTATGCGGACCAACCCATGCTCCGCCTGGTCCGCCGGCTCCCGGACCTGGGTTTCGAGGGGCGCATCCATGAGCGCCTGGACCGCTATTTCACCCGGAATCACCTGGCTCTCGGCGCCCTGGCGGCGGTGATCCATCATTTCGGCAAACTGGACGGGGCACGGGAAGGGGCAAAATCGGCCTACTATCTGGACCTGGCAGAAAGGGAGGCGGCGGAACATCCCCTGGATCCCGACCTGCAGTTCAATCTGATGGCCCAGGCTGAGGTCGCCGGGCTTTGGGACAAGGTCCTGGCGGCCGGCCTGGCGGTGACTCGGCTCAGTCCGAGGGTGCCCTACGCGGTGCCGTTAACCCTCGCCTTGGCTTATCAGCAGCTGGGCCGGCACCTGGAGGCCCTGCCCCTCCTGGCCCAGGTGCTCCAGGACGACCCCGGACACCTCACGGCCCTCTGCCGCCAGGCCACCTCTGCGGCGGCCCTGGGCCGGGCCGAGGATGCCCGGTCCGACCTGGCCCGGGCCATGGCCGCCCACCCGGGGGATCCGATGCCCTGCCTGGTCCTGGGCGACCTGGAGGAGCGGGCGGGAAGGCCGGCCGAGGCCCGGGCGGCCCTGGGCGCGGCCATCGAACGCCAACGGTCGGCGCCGCAACTGCGCCAGGCCTTGATCGAACTGGACCTCCGGCTCCAATTGCAGGCCCAGGCCGCCGCTGACGCCATGGAGGCGCTGCGGGCCCTGCCGGGGCAGGGCGGTGGACATTGGCATGCCCTGGCAGCGGGGTTCCTGCTGAAATCGGGCCATGTGCGGCCGGGAAAGGCGGTGCTGGACCTGGGGTTGGCGGCCTTTCCGGAACACGGGGGCCTGCTTGGGCTGGCCGCGGCCCTGGCCGCAGCTGGGCCGGGAAAGAGCGCGGACGGAGGCGGGATGAAATTCAATATGGGCTGCGGCCACAACAAGCAGGCAGGCTTCACCAACGTCGACCAGTCGCCGGTTTGCGGTCCGGACCAGGTGGTGGACCTGGAGGTCATGCCTTGGCCATGGCCCGACGACTGTGCCGGGGAGGTCGTCTTCAACCACTGCCTCGAGCACATGGGTGGGGATCCGAAAGTTTTTCTATCTATTATTAAAGAGCTATACCGCGTGTGCCGTCCGGATGCCATCGTGACCATCGCGGTGCCCCATCCTCGCCACGATAATTTCATCGGCGACCCCACCCATGTGCGCATCATCTCGCCCCAGGTCATGGCCCTGTTCGACCGCAAGGAGAATGATCGGTGGGCCGAAATGGGCGCTTCCAACACGCCGTTGGCCCAGTACCTGGGGGTGGATTTCGAAATCACCAGCAGCACCGTGGAGCTGGACGAGCCGTACCGGACCGAGCTGAGCGAGGGCCGGTTGTCCCAGGATCAAGTGTTGACCGCCCTCAGGGACAAGAACAACGTCGGCACCGAATACCGGATGCAGCTCAGGGTCAGGAAGCCCTCCAGGTGAAGCCCGCCCAGCTGAAAACCCTCAAGGGCGCCCTCGCCCTGGCTGGTTCCGGGCAGCGGGGCCCGGCCCGGCTGTCGCTGGCGGAGGCCCTGATCCGGAAGGGCGACCTGGCCCAGGCCCGGGTGGTGCTGGACCAGGCCATGGCCCAGGAACCTGGGAACGTCGCCGCTGCCCGGATGCTCAAGGTCGTCTCCGCGCGCCAGGGGGACTGGGTCGAACTGCGCAAGGACATGGAGCGGGAGCTGGCGGGCTATTCGGGGCCCCTGCATGACTACGACGAGGCTCACCTGAGGCTGCTGTGGGGAGAATGGCCCCGGGGCTGGGAGTTGTACGAGTCCCGGTTGCAGGTCCCCGGACTGGTTTCGCCGGTGCGGCATTTCCCCCAGCCGCGCTGGAACGGCGAGCCATTTCCGGGCCGGACCCTGCTCCTGCACTGGGAGCAGGGCTTCGGCGACACCCTGATGTTCGTGCGCTATGCGGCCCGGGTGAAGGCCCTGGGCGGCAGGGTGCTGCTGCTGGCCCAGCCGGAGCTGGCCGAACTGGCGGCCACCTGCCCCGGAGTGGACCAGGTGGTGGCCGAGGAGGCCCTGCCCCCCTTTGATCTCCAGATATCCCTCCTGTCGCTTCCGGAGGTCTTCAGGACCGGCCTGGATTCCATCCCCGCTGAAATCCCCTACCTGAATGTGCCGGACCAGGTTCCCCACCGGCAGGCCATCGCCGAGACTCTGGCGGCCTCGGCCGGGAAGACCCGGGTGGGGATCGTCTGGGCCGGGAGCCCCGGGCACAAGAGGGACCGGGAGCGTTCGCTCGCCGTCGGGGCGCTGGCCCCGCTGGGGGCCTTGCCGGGGATCGCCTGGCACAGCTTCCAGCTCGGCCCGGTGCAGGCGAAAGCCTTGCCGGGGATGGTCTCCCTGGCGCCGCTGCTGGCCGACTTCTCGGATACGGCCTATGCCCTCAGTGGCATGGACCTGGTCATCGCGGTGGACACGGCCCTGGTCCACCTGGCCGGAGCCCTGGGCATCCCGGTGCTGGTCCTTACCGCGTTCGGGCCGGATTTCCGCTGGCTGCTGCACCGGGACGACAGCCCTTGGTACCCCTCCCTCCGTCTGTATCGGCAGCCCGTGCCCGGGGATTGGGCCACGGTCATCGCGCGGGTCCTGGGGGATCTGGCAGGATGACAGGGCCTACTTCTTGTCCGAACCGCCGAGGATGGATCTGAAACGGCTGAACAGGGAGGCGGGAGCGACCGGTTCGGGAACGGTTGCGGGTTCCAGGTCCCTCAGGTCCACTTCCGGAGGAATGGGCACCGAGGGGTCCAGCTCCAGGGCCCGGTGGAAGCAGGCCGCGGCATTGGCCCGGAAGCTCTTGCGGAAGTAGACCTCGCCCATGGAGATCCAGGGCTCGGGGGCGTGGGGCCGGATCTTGGCGGCGGCCTGGAGCGCGTTGATGGCGCGAGTCGACCAGGCGGGGTTGGTCATCCTCAACCGGCCCAGCAGCAGCCAGACCTCGAAGGCGGAGTTGGACGAGGGATCCAGCTGCACCGACTGTTCCAGGCAGCGGATGGCCTCTCCGGTGCGTTCCTGCAGTTGGAGGTTCTTGGCCTTCCGGTACAGGCCCCGGGATCGGTCCGGGGACGCCACAAGGGGGAAAGGGTCGGGGGCCGCCTCCGGGGCCAGGACCCCTTCCACCGCCGGTTCGGTTTCCAGGAACTCGGGTTGCGTGGATAGCGGCGGAACATCCAGGCCCAGTTCCAACTTCGGTGGGGCCGCCTGGGCCGGCACCGGTGGCGGCTGGAGCAACGGCAAGGGCGCCGGCGGCGGCGGGGGGAACGAAGGCATGGGCGGCGGGGTCGATGGGGCCGCCGGGGCCATGGGCTCCGGGCCCAGGGCCAAGGAGGGCTGTTCGCCCTGGACCAGGGTCAAGGCGCCGACCGCCCAAAGGCTGAGGGTGATCCGGGCCGCCGTGGCCTCGGGCAACTCGCTGAGGGAGTGGAAAGTCTGGAAACTGATCGGTTCCGAGCCCAGGAAGGAAAGGGCGTAGGCCGTGGCAGGGTCCAGGGGCAGGTCGGAGACGGCCTCCAGTAGGCCCGGGATGCCTTCCCAGCGCCAGGCGCCCTGGGCCTGGAGCAGGTCAAAGGACTCCTGGCGCAGATGGGCTTCCAGGAAGGTGGTCCAGATGAAGTGGCGATGGTCGAGCTTCAACTGGAGATCTTCGCTCAATTTCACGCCCACCGGCCCCGGGTTCCAGGTCAGCTGGACGATCTGATGCTCCAGGGCGTTGACCATGACCTGCTCCTGGAGCAATTGCAGGTGGGAGTCGCGCTCCTGGACCGACATCAGGCCCCATTGGACGACCTTCTCGCCGAGGCGAAACCGTTCATCGTTGGCCAGGAGCTTGTTGAGCACCGGGAAATCCAGGACCCCCTGCCTGAGCAGATAGTTGCCGAACTGCTCCCCGGCCACGTCGCTCTGGAGGTAGACCAGTTCGCCCCCGATCAGGTATAGCCTGCGCAGTCCGTCGTTCTGCTCCAGGATCAGCTCTCCGTTCCGGCCGTCCTGGCGCAGGGAGGCCAGGATGGTCGGGAGGTTTTTCGGCTGGGCCGCTTGGGTCACCTTGACTCCGGGTTGAAAAGGAAGAGGGTATGAATATAGCAAGTTTACGTGACTGGGTGGAGACACCAGTGCTGCCACATGCGCCGGAACGCCGCCTCGACGTTGCGGGCAAAGCGCTGCCCGTCCATGAGCGGCGAGTCCTCCATGCGGGAACGCAGCCCAGCCCTCAGGCGGGCCAGGCGGGGCAGGTCCTGGGCCAGGCCCACGGCGATATCGACGAATTTCTCGTCGCTGGTGGCCGCCAGTTCCCCCAGACCGAGGTTGCACAACTGGCTCCAGCCGGCCCGGCCCACCACGGTGCCGCCCGTGCGGGTCACCACTGGAACCCCCATCCAGAAGGCGTCCAGGCTGGTGGTATGGCCGTTGTAGGGGAAGGTGTCCAGCCCCAGGTCCACCCGCTGGTGCAATCCGAGATAGTCCGGCCTCGGCCGGAACGCCGCGAACTCGATCCGTTCCGCGCCGACGCCGCCCAGGGCCAGGGTGTCCAGGACCCGCTGCCTTTGGCTTCCGGGCGGGCACAGCAGGAGCAGCCGGGAGCCCGGAACCGCCGAGATCACCCGGGCCCACAGGTGCAGCACCGCCGGGTTGACCTTGCAGAAATTGTTCAGGCAGCCGAAGGTGACGTAGCCGTTGGCCAGGGCCGGCAGCGGGCCGGGCAACGGCCCAGCGGTGAGCGGGTCGTAGCACCAGAAAGTGTCCGGCAGCCGCAGGGAGGTCTCGGAATACCAGTCGTCATGCTCGCCCGGGGGATCCAGGTAGGGATCGGTCAACCGGTAGTCCATGGCGGCCAGGCCGGTGGTACCGGGGTAGGCGAGCCAGGCGACCTGGACCGGGGCCGGTTTGCGGGCGAACATCCTTGGCCGGCCGTTGGACATGTGCTGGGTCAGGTCCACCAGGATGTCGATCCGGTCCGAGCGCACCCGATCCGCCACCTGGTCGTCGTCCAGGCTGGAGGTGTCGCACCAGCCGTCCATCAGCCCGGCGATCCGGCCGGTGACCGCATCAGGCTTGGTGGTCCGGGCATAACCGAAGATCTCGAACCGGCTATGGTCGTGGTGGGAAAGGAGGGGAAGGGTGAACAGGGATTGGCAATGTTCCCGGAAGTCCGGTGAAACGTAGCCGATGCGCAGC
>Ga0302190_10002091_pt1 | contig 13125 bp, 12 predicted proteins | sample II_Bog_E2_3_FD_198784 | JGI IMG/M metagenome (GOLD analysis project Ga0302190, IMG submission 198784) | Peat permafrost microbial communities from Stordalen Mire near Abisko, Sweden - II_Bog_E2_3 | ecosystem: Environmental > Terrestrial > Soil > Wetlands > Peat | place: Sweden: Abisko... | reverse complement strand
CGATTTCGGCGTCGAATATTTCAACGAGCATGACCGCCGCCAGGGCGTCGTCCACATCATCGGGCCGGAACAGGGCTTTACGCTTCCCGGCGCGACCATCGTCTGCGGCGACAGCCATACGTCCACCCACGGCGCCTTCGGGGCTCTCGCGCATGGCATCGGCACCTCGGAAGTCGAGCATGTGCTCGCGACCCAGACCCTGATCCAGGCCAAGGCCAAAAACATGCTGGTCAAGGTCAATGGTAGCCTGCACGAAGGTGTCAGCGCCAAGGACATCACGCTGGCGATCATCGGCAAGATAGGCACCGCCGGCGGCACCGGCTATGTCATCGAATATGCCGGCGAAGCGATCGAAGCCCTGTCGATGGAAGGCCGCATGACGGTCTGCAACATGTCGATCGAAGGCGGCGCCCGCGCCGGCCTGATCGCCCCCGACGAAAAAACCTTCGCTTATTTGCAGGACCGCCCCAAGGCGCCGAAGGGCGAGGACTGGAAGCGCGCGCTGCATTATTGGTCGCAACTCAAGAGCGATCCGGGCGCGCATTACGACGCCATTGTCGAACTCGACGCCGGGGATCTGCCGCCGCTCCTGACCTGGGGCACCAGCCCCGAGGACGTCGTGACCATTGACGGCTTGGTTCCCACCGTCGACTCGGCCAAGACCGAAGCCCAGCGCGCAAAAATCCAGCGCGCGCTCGATTATATGGGCCTCAAGGGCGGCGAAAAGCCGACCGACATCGAGATCGACCGCGTCTTCATCGGTTCCTGCACCAATGGCCGCATCGAGGATTTACGCGCAGCAGCCAAGATTGCCGAGGGGCGCAAGGTTTCGGGCCGGGTTAACGCGCTGGTGGTGCCGGGCTCGGGTCTGGTCAAGGAACAGGCGGAAGCCGAGGGTCTCGACAAGATTTTTCTGGCCGCCGGTTTCGAATGGCGCGAGCCGGGCTGCTCGATGTGTCTGGCGATGAACCCCGACCGGCTGGCCCCGGGCGAACGCTGCGCCTCGACCTCCAACCGCAATTTCGAAGGCCGTCAGGGTTTTAAAGGCCGCACCCACCTCGTCTCTCCCGCCATGGCGGCGGCGGCGGCGATCGCAGGGCGTTTCGTCGATTTGCGCACCTTCAACTGAGCAGGCGGACACGATGAACGGCGATGAATTGCGCGCCTTGCAGGCGCCGTTGAAGGAAAAATACAAGGCGGATCAAAACGCCGCCGTGGTGACCCTCAAGGCGCAGGGCGACCTGTCCGGCGAGGGCCTCGCCTGCAAGGTCTCCACATCGCGCGCTCTGATCGAAGCCGGATTGCATCCGGCGACCGGTGGCAGCGGCTTGCAGGCCTGTTCCGGCGACATGCTGCTGGAGGCCCTGGTCGCCTGCGCCGGCGTCACGCTCAAAGCCGTGGCGACGGCGCTGGATTTCAAGCTGGCCGGCGGCGCGGTGCGCGCGGAAGGCGATCTCGATTTTCGCGGCACGCTCGGTGTGGCCAAGGACGCAGCCGTCGGTTTTACCGATATACGTCTGGTCTTCGACCTCGACACCGACGAACCGCAGGAGCGGGTCGACGCCTTGACCCGCTTGACGGAACGCTATTGCGTGGTGTTCCAGACGCTGGCGAAGCCGCCCAAAATCGCCCTGACCGTCAAGGCAAAGGGCTAATGGCGAGCATAAAGCCGCCAGCAGTCGACTGGATCGGGCGCAAGGCGCCGACTTTGGCCGAATTCGAGGCTTTGGCCGAGGTCGCCTATCGCCGCCTGCCGCAGAGTTTTCTGCGCGCCTGCGAAGGGCTGGTGATCAAGATCGAGGATTTTCCCGACGAGGACACCCTGCTCGAATTCGAGGCCGAAACCGAGTTTGAACTGCTCGGACTTTTTCGCGGCGCGGGGCTGTCGCAGATAGGCGAGATACGCACCGGGCAATTCCCCAACATGGTGTTTCTCTTTCGCCGCCCCATTCTCGACACCTGGGCCGAAGGCGACGAGACCCTCGGCGACCTCGTGAAGCATGTGCTGGTGCATGAGATCGGCCACCATTTCGGCCTGTCCGACGAGGACATGGAGCGGATCGAGCAAGAAGCGTACTGATCGGCAAACTGAAAACGGAGAGGCGCCATGGCGGCCACACCCACCGACATCACCTTTGACGTCGCGGCCCCGGATTTTCGCCTGCCGGCGACCGATGGAAAGCGTTATGCGCTGGACGATTTGGCGGGCGCGAAGGGAACGGTGATCGTCTTCATCTGCAACCATTGCCCCTATGTTATCGCGGTCATTGATAGACTGGTCGCCGATGCAAGGGTGCTGATGGGGGAAGGATTCGGCTTCGCCGCCATCTGCTCGAACGACGCCGCCTCCTATCCCGACGATTCCTTCGACAAGATGAAAGCCTTCGCCAAGGCGCATGATTTCGCCTTCCCTTACCTGCATGACGAAACGCAGGCCGTGGCGCGCGCCTATGGCGCGGTCTGCACGCCCGATTTTTTCGGCTTCGGCCCGGACTGCAAGCTCAAATATCGCGGCCGTCTGGACGAGGGCCGCACCCAGGCGCCGCCGAAAAACGCGCGCCGCGAGCTCGTCGAAGCCATGCGCGCCATTGCCACGACCGGTCAAATTCCCGCCGATCAGACCCCGTCGATGGGCTGTTCGATCAAGTGGAAGGCGCGCTGAAACCGGCCTTCCACAACGCCGATATCCCCTCGCGATAGGTCGGATAAAGCGGTTCGACGCCGAGCGCGTGTTTCATGCGGCGGTTGGCGACGCGCTTGTTCTCGCCGTAGAAACTGCGCGCCATCGGCGTGAGGTCGGCGGTGGCGAAATCCTGTTCGGGCGGCGGCGCCATTCCTAAAAGGCCGGCGGCATAGACGATGACATCTTGCGGCGGCGCCGGTTCATTGTCGGTGACATTATAGACGCCACCCTGCGCGGCCCCGGCAAAGCAGGCTGCGATCGCCCGGCCGATGTCCTCGACATGGATGCGGTTGAAAACCTGCCCCGGCTTGGTCAGCCGCCGCGCGTTGCCGTCTCGCAGATTGACCAGCACATTGCGGCCCGGACCGTAAATGCCCGACAGGCGCAGAATATAGAGCGTCTTTCCCGACGCGGCGGCCAGCGCTGTCCAGTCCCGTTCGGCCTTTACTCGCAGCGCGCTGCGCGAAGACACGGGTTCGAGTTCGGCGCTTTCGTCCACCTCGCCGCCACCCCGGTCACCGTAGACGCCGATGGTCGAAAGATAGACGATCTTCTTTAAATTGGGCGCGGCGGCGATTTCCGGCGCCAGCCGCCGCAGCGCCGGATCGCCTTGCGCGTCCGGCCCGGCGCTAACGAGCAAGGCGTCGGCCTCGGACAGCGCCGCCAGCAGGCGCGGATCGACCTGATCCGCCCCGCTGTCAAAAGGCAACAATTTGACGGACCCCGAACCCTCCCCTTGCGGCGCGCGTCTGGTCGCGATCACGGCGTCAAAAGCCTGCGCATAATGGGCGGCGTAATGCGCGGCGGTATAGCCGAGGCCGAAAATCAGCAAATTCATTGTGCAAGCTCCCGCATCGCCAAATCCCATTCCGCGCAGACCGTCAGGTCATTTTCTTGCTGGCGGCGCCCGGAAAAAGCCAGGAATTTTTCACGCGAAAGCAGGCGGGCCAGCGCCCATACCACCATGCCGCGCACCAGCGGCGAAGCATGATCGAGCCGCGCCGCAACGGCGGGGACAAGGGAAACATCGCCGGAATTGCCGATGGCGAGCACCACATTGCGCAGAAAGCGCGCGTGTCCGATGCGCTTGACCGGTCCGCCAGCGAAAAAGGCGCGAAACTGCGCCTCATCCATCGCCACGAGGCTCGCAAGCGACGGCGCGACAAGATCTCGACGTGCGGAAAGCTTGGCCTCGCGCGCGGTCTGGGCGAATTTATTCCACGGGCAAACCGCGAGGCAATCGTCGCAGCCATAGATGCGATTGCCGATTTTTTCGCGATAGGCGAGCGGAATTTGCGCCTTGGCCTCGATAGTCAGATAGGAAATGCAGGCGCGGGCGTCGATCCGATAAGGCGCGTCGAGCGCCCCCGTCGGGCAAGCGTCGAGACAGGCGCGGCACTGGCCGCAATGATCGCTTTCGGCTGGATCGGGCGCGAGTTCCAGTGTGGTGAAAATGCTGCCGAGAAACAGCCAGGAGCCGAAATCGCGCGAGACGAGATTGGTGTGTTTTCCTTGCCAGCCAAGGCCGCAGGCGGCGGCCAGAGGCTTTTCCATCACCGGCGCCGTATCGACGAAGACTTTGACATCGCCCTCGGCGCCGGCCTTTTTCGCCTGCGCGAGCAGAAAAGCGGCCAGTTGCTTGAGCTTGCCCTTGACGACGTCATGATAATCACGATGGCGGGCGTAGACGGAAATGTTTCCCGCCGATTTCGGCGGCGCCGCCAGCTGATCGACCTCCGGGCCGTAATTCATGCCGAGCATGACGATCGAGCGGACATCCGGCCAAAGTTTTTGGGGATCGGGCCGCCAGTTGGCGCGCTCCGATAGCCAGTCCATGTCGCCCTGGCGACCCTCGTCGAGGAAGGCGGCTAGCTGGGCCGGCGCATGAGGAATGGCGTCGGGGCGCGCGATGCGGCAGGCGTCAAATCCCAGCTGTTGCGCCTCGGCGCGAAAAAGCTTCAGAAATCCACTTCCGTATAGAGCTCGTTCATCTTGACGCCGGGCGCGCGGTCCGCCAGCAGCGGCCGGAAACTGGGACGGCTTTTCAGGCGCTGATACCATAGCTTGGCCGGCTCTTCCTCATCCCAGGGCGCGTCGCCAAGAAAATCGACGCAGGAAAGATGCGCGGCGGCGGCGAGATCGGCATAGGTCATCCTGTCGCCCGCCAGCCAGTTGCGTGTCGTCTCCAGATAGGAAACATAGCGCAGATGATAGCGCAAATTGGCGCGCGCCGCGCGCACCGCGTCCATGTCCGGCGCGCCGCCGCCAATCTCGGTGGTGGTGAAGCGCTTGTAAACCTTTTCTGTCACCAGCCAGTTCGTGACTTCGGCAAAGAACTTGTCGTTGAACCAGGATGTCAGGCGGCGCGTCTCCACCCGCGCCACCGGCGAGGCCGGCAGCAGCCGATGATCGCCCAGCCTGTCGCCCAGGGTTTCGTCAAGCCATTCGGCAATCGCCGCCGCGCCCGGAATCACCAACCCGTTGTCCTCGACCAGAACCGGGGTCTGCCCGGCGGGATCGAGCAACAGGAATTCCCGCCGCCGCTCATGCACGCGCTCTTCGATCAGATCCACCTCGACGCCGTATTCGCCCAACGCCAGGCGGACGAAACGCGAATGGGGACAAAGCGGATGGTGATAAAGTTGCGGCATGCCTGATCTGTTTCGTCCAGCCTCGGAAACGAGCCGGAAAGCCAACGTATAGGAGCCTCTTTTGGCGTGAACAAGGCTGCTTTTCAATTTCCACGGTTAAAAATGTCTTACGGGCGAGAAACGCTTGCTTGGATAACGGCGTGAATTGCTCACGCGGGCGGCGGCGGCTCTGTGGCGGTCTTCTCGGGAAACTCACAAAGATTGGCGATGGGACAGACCACGCATAAAGGCTTGCGCGCCTTGCAGATATAGCGACCGTGCAGGATCAGCCAATGGTGGGCGTGCAGCAGGTATTCATCGGGCACGATGGCCAGCAGTCCGCGCTCGACGGCCTCCGGCGTCTTGCCTCGCGCCAGCGGGATCCGGTTGGAGACGCGGAACAAATGGGTGTCGACCGCAATGGTCTTTTCGCCAAAGGCGATGTTCAGGACGACATTGGCGGTCTTGCGGCCAACGCCCGGCAGACTTTCCAGCGCCTCGCGGCTGCGGGGGACCTCGGACCCAAAGTCCTCGATCAATTTGCGCGACAAGGCGATGACGTTTTTGGCCTTGTTGCGAAACAGGCCGATGGTGCGGATTTTTTCGCGCACACCCTCCTCGCCGAGGGCGAGCATTTCCTGCGGCGTCGAAGCGACCGAAAACAGGCCTTTGGTCGCGCGATTGACGCCAACATCGGTCGCTTGCGCCGAGAGCACGACGGCGACCAGCAGCGTAAAGGGGTTCACATAGTCGAGCTCTCCCTTGGGGTGGGGGTCCTTGGCGGCAAAGCGCGCAAAAATCGCACGAATGCGTTCGCTTTCGGCGGCGACTTTTTTGGCCTTTGCCGATTGTGCCTTTTGGGACGCGGCTTTGACGGTGGATTCGGTCATGCGACACTATAGCGCGAAGTGGGCGCCGGTTGGCGACCTTCCGTTTTTCACCGCACGGTTGCGGCCGCATCGCTCGCTGGCGCGGGCGCGCGGCGGACTCCGCTTCCCAGAGACCGCATGACGAAAAAGGACCGCCCAATGAGGTGCGGTCCAAGTCGTTCGGAGGTCGCCCAGGGAAATTCGGGCGCGTGACGCGTCGTCACCAGACTTTTTTACAGGATTTTTGCGGTTGGTGGTGTTGATCTGGCTCAAACTTGGTCTTGGACAGATTGCCGCAGGCGGCTTCCCGCCCGGTCAGGCGCGATGGCCTTGTTCGCGCTCGATCAAACGGCGCTTGCGCTCCAGACCCCAGCGATACCCTGACAGGGAGCCATTGCTGCGCAGCACCCGATGACAGGGAATGGCGATGGCCAGGACATTGGCGGCGCAGGCGCCCGCCACCGCGCGCAAAGCCTTGGGCGCCCCGATGCGCCGGGCGATTTCGGTATAGCTCGTGGTCGTGCCGGCTGGAATCTCGCGCAATTCGCGCCAGACCTCGCGCTGAAATTCGGTTCCCCTGATGTCGAGCGGCAGATCGAACTTGCGCCAAGGCTCTTCCACCGCCTGCTTCGCCGCCTCAAGGACCTCCGCAAGGGCCGGGTCCGGGCTAGCCTGCGCCCCGACCAGCCGGTCGCGCGCAAAAAGATCGCCAAGGTCGCGGATCAGGCTTTTGGAATCGTCGCCCAGCAAAATGGCGCAGATTCCCTTGTCGCCGCGCGCAACCAGAATCTCGCCCAACGAGGAGCGGCCAAGCGCAAAGGCGATCTCCGAGGTCCCGCCGGTGGAAATGATTTTCGGGGTCTTTACCGCCATGCAGCCGGCCCGTTCAGATGCGCGAGAGGAAAAGAGATATAAACGTCATGATCGCGTCATTCTCAATGATGCGGATCAAGCGCGATACGCTTTTCGCGCAGCGGCAGCTGAAGTTTTGGGCAAGCCCGCCGATCTCTCCGGCGACGCCGGTAATCTCAGGAAGGCCTGAGCGCGCCGCCGTTAGATTGAACGGCGGCGCCTGCAATTAAACCGGGTCCCTCAGACCAGAGCGGCGTCAAACAGCGCGACGTCGCCAGATCCTTGGGTGGCGGCCACGAAATAGGCCTCGGTATGGGGCAGCATATGCGCGGCGTAATGCGTGGCGAAAGCAATTTTCGCGCGTAAAAAGCTTTCCTCATACTGGCCGGTGGTCAACGCCTGGGACGCCTTGTTGGCCTGCACGACGATGAGCCAGCCGCCAATGGTCAGGCCGAACAGATGCAGCAGCGGAACCGCGGCGGCGGCGGTGCGGGCGGGATCGGCCGCATGGGTTTCGAGCACCCAGGCGACGGCCTTTTCCAGACGCGCCGCCGGACCTTCCAGCCCCTGCGCCAGACGGGCGATGTCGGCGTCGCTGGAGGCGGCCAGTTCCGTCGCGGTGGCGCGGATGGTGGCGATCAGCTTCGTCGCCGCCGCGCCGCCGTCGCGGGCGATCTTGCGGCCGACCAGATCATTGGCCTGGATCGCCGTGGTGCCTTCGTAAATCGTGGTGATGCGGGCGTCGCGCAGATGCTGCGCAGCCCCCGTCTCTTCGATGTAGCCCACGCCGCCATGCACCTGCACGCCGGTCGAGGCGATCCAGATGGAGTTTTCGGTGCACCAGCCCTTGACCACTGGAGTCAGCAGGTTGACAAGGCTCTGCGCCGCGGCGGCCTCGTCCTTGTCGGCCGACAGCTTGGCTACGTCCATCTTGCTGGCGGTGAAATAGGCCAAGGCGCGCATGGCCTCGATGAGTGACTTCATGTCGAGCAGCATGCGCTTGACGTCGGGATGATAGGCGATGGGCGCGCCGGCCGCGGCGCCGAGCGGACGGCCCTGCACGCGGTCATGCGCATAGGCCCGAGCCTGCTGATAGGCGCGCTCCGAAATGGCGACGCCCTCCAGTCCGACATTGAGGCGGGCGTGGTTCATCATGGTGAACATATATTCGAGGCCGCGATTGGGCTCGCCGATCAGATAGCCGAGCGCCCCGCCCTTTTCGCCGAAGGACATGACCGCCGTCGGGCTGGCGTGGATGCCGAGCTTGTGCTCGATAGAGGCGCAGACCAGATCGTTGCGCGCGCCGAGCGAGCCATCGGCGTTGACCAGGAACTTGGGCGCGATGAAAAGCGAAATGCCCTTGACGCCGGCAGGGGCGTCGGGAAGGCGCGCCAGCACGAGATGGATGATGTTTTCGGCGACGTCATTCTCGCCCCAGGTGATGAAGATTTTTGTTCCGGTGATGCGATAGGCGTCGCCCTCGGGAACCGCGCGGGTGCGCACGGCGGCGAGATCGGAGCCCGCCCCCGGCTCGGTCAGGTTCATGGTGCCGGTCCAGGTTCCGGCGACCATTTTGGGCAGATAGGTCGCCTTGAGCGCGTCCGAACCGTGATGGTCGATGGCGGAAATGGCGCCGGTGGTCAGCATCTGGCACAGCGAAAACGCCAGATTGGCGGATTTCCACATTTCCTGAACCGGGGTGGAGACCAGCGCCGGCAAGCCCTGTCCGCCGAATTCAAGCGACGCCGGCATGGCGTGCCAGCCGTTTTCGCAGAAGGCGGCAAAAGCTTCTTTTACACCCGGCGGATTGGTGACGACGCCGTCCTTGCACACGCAGCCCGCCTTGTCGCCGGGCTGGTTGAGCGGCGCGAGCACATCGCTGGCGAATTTGCCGGCTTCTTCGAGAATGGCCTCGACCAGATCGTCGGACACCTCCTCATTGCCGGGCAGCGTGGCGACGTGAGCGAGGTCGCCGATCTCCCGCATGGCGAAAAGCATATCGCGGATCGGCGCTTGGTAGGCGGTCATGACGGTCTCCGGTAAGTTTGACGGCAAGCCGCGCAGCAGCGACGCCATCCGATAAGAATGCGTTAAGGGGCGTTGTCCCGCTCCCGGCGGCCCTGCGCAATCCCGACTATCGCCGCAGACGGGCGTAGGAGCCCGGCGCAGGCTCCAGAACCGGAAGCGGCCCCTCCGCCACCGGCCGCGCCTCGACAAGGGGACCGGAATGGTCGCGCAGGAACTGTGACCATAAAATCCACCAGGAGCCCTCGTGGCGTTCGGCTTTGGCGAACCACGCCTCGGGTGTGGACGAAAATTCAGGATTTGTCCAATAGCCATGTTTCTTCGCGGCGGGGGGATTGATGGTCCCGGCGTTATGGCCGGAGCCACCCAGAACGAAGGTCTTCGGGGCCGTGAAATTCTGCGCGCCGCGATAGGTTTGCTCCCAATGGGCGACATGGTCGTCCTTGAGCGAGACGAAATAGAGCGGCGTCGCGATTTTTTGCAGATCCAGCGGAGTCTGGCCAAATTTAAGCGCGCCCGGCTTGGTCAGGTCATTGGCGAGGATCACCTTGCGAAGGAAGGTGTCGAGCATTTTGGTGGGCATGCCGATGCCGTCCGAGAACCAGTACAGCAGGTCGGAGGCCACCGCGTCCTCGGCCAGCAGATAGGAGCTGATCGCCGAGGACCAGATCAGGTCATTGGCGCGCAACAGACTGAACAGACGGCTCAGATCGCCCGCGTCGAGCGTCGGTTTGCTGGCGAGATAGCTTCCGATCGTGTCAATCTGGTCCTCGGTGACGAAGACTTCGAAATCGCCGAAATCGGAGAAATCGGTCAAGGTCGCCACCATGGTGGCTGACGAGACGCGGTCGTCGTTCTGGCCGGCAAGACAGGCGAGGCCGCTCACGGTCAATGTCCCGCCGAGGCAATAGCCAATCAGGTTGACGTGACGCTGGCCGGTGATCTTCTCGATCGCCTCGAAGGCGGCGGCGGGGCCTTCGAGCCAGTAATCCTGAAAATCCTTGGCCGCGTAGGATTCGTCCGGATTGACCCAGGAAATGGCGAAGACGGTAAAACCCTGATCGACCGCCCATTTGATGAAGCTGCTCTTTTTCTGCAGGTCGAACAGATAATATTTATTCACCCACGGCGGGATCAGCATCAGGGGCACGGCATGGACCTGGGGCGTGCTCGGCTCGAACTGGAGCAGCTCCATCATCGGCGTGCGCAGGACCACCGATCCTTCGGTCGCCGCTATGGTCTTGCCGAGTTCGAAGGCGCTCTCGTCGGCGCGGCGCACATGGCCGGCGCCGGAGGCGAAATCCGCCAGCAGGTTGGACAGGCCCTTGACGAGATTCTCGCCGCCGCTCTCCACCGTCTTCTTGAGAGCGTCGGGGTTGGTCAGCAGGAAATTGCCCGGCGACGCCGCATCGATCATCTGGTTGGTGTAAAAGGCGACATTCTTGCGGTCGCGCGGTGTTAACGCCTCGCCGTTGTCGGCCACCAGACCGCGCAGCCATTCCGAACCGATCAGATAGGAATGCATGAGCGCGTTGCAGGCGAGGTTCTTGTCCCATTCCTCGCTGCGGAAACGCCGGTCCTTGACCGACGGCAAGGACTGAGCCTCTGGGGCCACCCCGGCCTTGGCCATGATATGCGTGAGCAATTCGCCTTGCTTACGCAAGAGTTCGGTTTGCGCATCGGCGATTTTTTGCGGATTGCGCAGGAAGGACTCGAACAGATTGGCGAAGGCGGTCAGGCCGCCTTGCGACATCGAGGGCGTCAGCGCGGTCGCTTCCGTCGCCTGACGGAAGAATTGCGCCATGACGTTTTGCGAGTGGCTGGCGATCTCGGCCCAAGGACCGTCCTTGTCGAAGGCCTTCAGCCAATCTGCCTGTTGCGGCGCTTTGGGCTCGTCAGCCATGGTCTTACCTCCCCGTTTTTGCGGTGTTCCCGCTTATGTCGTTTTTGGTCGTCAGATTTTCAGAAATGAAGTCAGGGCGGCGATTTCGGGATCGCTCATCAACATCGGCATATGGCCGACGCCGGCCACTTCGAGCGTCGCCAGATCGGGCTTGGCCCTGCGCATGTCGCGCACCAGTTCGGGCGGAACGAAGTCCGAGGTCTCGCCGCGTATGCTCAGGACGTCCCCCTTGATCTTGTTGAAATAGGTCCAGATCGGGATCTGGTAATACCAGAACCAGTTGAAGGCGGTCTCGACCTTGGGGTCCATGCGACTCACGAAACGGCCCTGGTTTTCGTCGAATTTGAGCGAGTTGCCGACAAAGTCACGCCATTGCGCGTCATTCATCGGGCCGCAGGTCCGGAAGGCCTTGCGATAGCCGGCCTCCGCCTCGTCGAATGTGGCGAAGCTCGAAGGCATGCGCGCGCAGCGCAGGCTGATGCGGCCTGCGGCGGCGAAGGACACGTCCGGGCCGATGTCGTTGAGAGCCAGCCGCGCGATGGGCGAGCCTTCCTGCCCGGCCAGCACAATGCCGATCAACCCGCCCAGCGACGTGCCGACCCAGGAAATGCGCCCGGTCACGCCCGACAACAAGGCGTTCATGTCGGCGCAATATTGCGGAAAGACATAATCCATGGTGTGCCGCAACCACTGGCTTTGCCCGCGCCCCGGCAGGTCGGGGCACAGCACGCGATGACCCTGTGCGGCCAGCGCCGCCGCCAATACGTCGAAATCGCGTCCCTGCCGGGTCAGGCCATGCACGCAGATCACCGTGGAGCTTGAGTCTTCCGGTCCCCAGTCGGTATAGGCGATCTCGTGAAAGCCCGACAGCGAAAGGCCGCGAAAGCGCCTTTGGCGGAAGGCGGGCGCGCTCTTGCCGTTGGATCCCATGATTGTCGCCACTCTGGTCATCGCTTTCGCGCGTAAAACGCTTCAGGAATTGCTGAATTGGGGCGGCCGCTTTTCAACGAAGGCGCCCATGCCTTCCTTCTGGTCGTGAAGAGCGAACAGCGACTGGAACACCCGCCGCTCATACAGCAGGCCCTGCGCCAGCGGCGTTTCGAAAGCCACGTTGACGGCCTCCTTGTTCATCCGCGCCACGGGCAGGGACATCGCGGCGATGGTCGCCGCCGCCTCCATCGCCTCGTCCATCAGCCGCGCCACAGACACGACGCGCGAGACGAGGCCGGAGCGTTCCGCCTCCTGCACGTCCATCATCCGGCCGGTCAGGCACATGTCCATCGCCTTGGCCTTGCCCACGGCGCGGGTCAGGCGCTGCGAGCCGCCAAGCGCCGGCATCACGCCGAGTTTTATCTCGGGCTGCCCGAACTTGGCGGTTTCCGACGCGATGAGGATATCGCACATCATGGCGAGTTCGCAGCCGCCGCCGAGCGCATAGCCTGACACGGCGGCGATGATCGGCTTGCGGATTTTCGGCAACAGGTCCCACAGATGAAACCAGTCGAGTCGATGGGTGTCCTGATAGGACAGGGTTTGCATTTCCTTGATGTCGGCGCCGGCGGCGAAAGCCTTGTCCGATCCGGCGATGACGATGCAGCCAATGTCTTCGCTGGCGTCGAAAATTTCCAGCGCGCCGGTGACATCCTTGGCCATTTGCACATTGAGCGCGTTGAGCGCCTTGGGACGGTTGAGCGTGATGAGGCCGACGCGGCCGCGCTGCTCGACCAGGATGGTTTCATAAGAAGGAAGCGCGATTTCGGTCATGGTTCAGGCTGCTTTCGCGGAACGAATGAAATTGATCACGCCGGAGAAATCCGCGTCGCCGCCGCCGGAAGCGACAAAGGCTTCGTAAATCTCCGCGGCGTGACGGCCGAGCGCCGTTTGCGCGCCCGCGCCGCCGGCGGCCTCCTGCGACAGTTTTAAATCCTTCAACATCAGCGCGCCGGCAAAACCGGGCTTGTAGGCGTTGTTGGAGGGACTGGCGGGAACCGGGCCGGGAACCGGGCAATAGGAGGTCAGCGACCAGCATTGGCCCGAAGAGGTCGAGGCGACATCGAACAGGGCCTGATGCGACAGGCCGAGCTTTTCGCCGAGCACGAAGGCTTCCGACACCGCGATCATCGAAACGCCGAGAATCATGTTGTTGCAGATTTTCGCGGCCTG
>Ga0302190_10002074_pt1 | contig 13172 bp, 12 predicted proteins | sample II_Bog_E2_3_FD_198784 | JGI IMG/M metagenome (GOLD analysis project Ga0302190, IMG submission 198784) | Peat permafrost microbial communities from Stordalen Mire near Abisko, Sweden - II_Bog_E2_3 | ecosystem: Environmental > Terrestrial > Soil > Wetlands > Peat | place: Sweden: Abisko... | reverse complement strand
GCCCAGGCCACCATAGGAGGTGACCGAGTTGCCGGCGGAGGAGTAGATGTAGAAAAGCTGCCGCGTCTGGTCGTTAATCAGCACATAGGAGTTGTTGGGCGAAACCGCCAGCACCACGCCGGGGACGCCGGTCGCTTCCGAAGAAAGCGTGTTGCTGCCGGTGTTGTAGATCATCAACTCGTGGGAGGAGCCAAAATAGAGATTCGAACCGAGGCGGTCCATCACCATCGAGTTGGGCACATAGGGCAGGCGCACCGTAGCGCCAACCGTTCCGCTGAGCAAGTCGACGGGGACAAAGTACTGGGACTGGCCCGGAGCCGAGAACCAGACAAAGTTGCTGGCGGTTCCAGGAGTGACGACATTGACCGAATTGCTGCTGACGGGCAGGCCTGTGCCATACAAGCCGACCTGATTGATCGGAGTGGGATTGCAATTGGGGGGCTGGCAGATGGCATAGACCGAGGCCTGGCCAGGATAGCTCGGCGACACAACCCCGGAACTGGCGACGGACATGTCAATGGGATCGGTGGACTGGTAGTCCAGCGTGAGGCCCGTGATTGTCTGGTTGTTTGTATCAACAACAGTGGTGGTCAGGTTCTGCGTTACGCCCTTGGTCACGGTGATGGGGGTGGTGGAGCCTGTTCCCCCGTTCAGTGTCACCGAGATCGACTTGGGCGGGCAGGTTGAGAAATAACCTGCCGACGAGCCGGAACCGGCCACCGAAGCCGTAATCACGGTGGTGCCGGGCTGCTCGGCGGTGATCACATTGGTCTCGCTGTTGATGGAGGCAATCGCGGCGCTGCCAACCGCATAGGTCAGAGTGCCGATGGCCGCCGTGCAGGAGGGGACCGAAGTGACGCCAGAGGGCAGCGGGCAGGCATAGCTGGTGACCGACGAGGGCGCGCACAGCAGCACTTGCGAAGTTCCGTTGCTGTAGCAGGCCTGCGCATCGAGCTGCGCCGTGGTTCCCTGGGAAGAGCATTGCTGCGACCCGGAGAGAGCAAGCGTGACCGAACTGACCTCAGCGTGGACGTAGACCTCGACGGGATTGGAGGTCACCGCGTCCGCCGAAGCGGTAATATAGGCGATGCTGTAAGGCAGCCCACCGGTGACGGGCAGCGGACTCGGCTTGTTGCAGGTGGTGTAGTCGGCGATGCCGCCACCCGAATTCCGGTTCCATCTGCCCGCGCACATGTTGCCGGACGGCGAAATATCCACCAAAAGGTTGTTGGTGGTGCCGTAGGTGTAGGTAGTGACACTGGCCGAGGTATTTTTGCACGTCTGGGCCGTGGGGGTGCCCACTTGCCGCGTCTGGCCAAAGGCCAGCGAAATGCCCGTGGTCCGCGGCTCCAGGTCAATGGAGGCCACATCCGTGATCTTGGACCCGTAACCCAGGCCATTGCAGTAGTTCGCGCCCGGGTTGCGAGTGCAACCGGAGATCGAAATCCCGGCAGGTATGGCCAGGCACAACAAGCAAACAAGCGTCAAAAACCGCCGCATGAATCCTCCCCGCCCCGCCTTTTTGAACCGCGGAACGGTCTCTCCGTATACGTCAGAAAAATTGGGTTATAGCATTCCCGGAAATTATGTGCACCGGAACCCCTGTCCTCAAGCTGCCGCAACACCTGGAAGCGACCGCTCTGCACAGGGATCCGAAGACCACTCCATCTCTTGAAAATGCTCTATAGCGGCCCGTCGACATGCCCATGGCTGGCTTGCAACCGGCGGAATCCGCTCAAAAGGCCGATTCCCGGCGGTACGCTCTTCCATGATGCCGGTCGGCGAAACGCGCTGTGAAAACTCCAATCAAAAGTGTATCAGGACAGGGGTACTGTTCCCGCATGCCGGGCCGGGCAATTCCCCTCTCCTTTCCCCATAGACTCCGCCGGAGCCGGATGGAGAGCAAGATTACGGCGTCGGCGGCATATAGCGCGCAAACCACGCGGCGGCCCGCTCGAGCACGTCGCGGCGATGGGCGGGATCGACAAAACCATGCCCCTCGTTGGGGTAAACCACCAGTTGCGTGGGCACATGCTGGCTCTTCAGGGCATGCCAGAACTCGTAGGACTGGGGCGCAGGGCACTCGCCGTCCCGGTCGCCCACCAGCACCAGGGTGGGCGTTTGCGCCTGCTTGATGAAGTGGATGGCCGAACTCTTGGCGTAAACCGCCGGATCGTCGTAGACCGAAGCGCCGAAAAAGGGCGTCATCCACTCGCCGATGGAGTTCTCTCCGTAGTAGCTCTGCCAGTCAGAGATGCCCGCGCCGGCTACCGCCGCCTTGAACCGGTTGGTCTGGGTAACGGCAAACATGGTCATGAAGCCGCCGTAGCTCCAGCCGGTAATGCCCACGCGGTTGGGGTCCACCGGAGAGCGGGCCAGCACGGCGTCCACGCCGGCCAGGATGTCGCGCAGGTCGCCATAGCCGAAATCCTTGCGGTTGGCCTGGGTAAAGCCCTCGCCCTGGCCGAAGCTGCCACGCGGATTGGGTTCAAGCACAAAGTAGCCCAAGGCGGAAAAGGCCGCGGCGCTCAGACTTCCATTTCCGCCCCAGCGTGACTCCTCGGCGGAGGCCGGCCCGCCATGCACAATCACGATGAGCGGATATTTTTTGGCTGGATCGAAGTCCCTGGGCGCCATCAGCCAGCCCTGGGCGCGGAACGAGTCGCTTTTCCAACTGATGGAAGTTGACTTGCCCCAGGCCCGCTCCACGCCGTCGTTCAGGTGCGAAAGCTGGATGACGCCCTCCAGGCCGGAGGTCATCACCATTCCCGGCTTGGCCGCGTAGATCTCGGGCGGGTGGTCAAAGCTGCTGGCGCGGAAGACAAACATCGAGTGATCGGCGGTAGAAGACAAGCTCAGTTCCATCCGCCCGTCGCCCACGCTGCCCGGAATGCTGAAGATGGGCGAGCCAAAGTTGATTTGCCCGCCGGGGCTGGTGCGGTCGCCCTGCAGGTGGTAGCGGATCAACTGAATATTGCCTCCCGCCAGCTCATTCACAAAAAGATGCTCGTCGCTGGCCCACTCGATCCAGGCGGGCGAGGTGGGCCGTCCCTGGGTCAGGTTGCGCGGCGCGCCGCCCGCGGAGGAGATGATCCATACATCGCCGCCGGTGGCGCCCTGATCGCTCATCAGGCCGCCGATAAAGGCGATGGCCTTGCCGTCCGGCGACCAGCGCGGCACGGCGATCTGCAAGCCATGCAGTAGCCCGGCGACCTCGGCGGGAGCCAGAATGGCTGTAGGCGAGCCGCTTAGGGGCTGCGTGTAGAGTTTGGCCACCCACCAGTTGTTTTCTCCCGGCGGATCGGCGGCCACGTAGGCCAGGGATTTGGAGTCCGGCGCCCAATCGAACTCGAAGATGTGCAGATTAGCGGGCGTGGCCTGCGTGGGAGCAACCGGCTTGCTTGCGTCCACAGTGGCAACGGCCACCCGCTCGATCTCGACTCCGTCCTCGCCAATGACGCCGGCGGGCGGCTTCATGGCGGCCAAGGCCCCGGCCGGGCGGGTCGCGCCCTCCACATAAAGGAAGGCTACGCGGGTTCCGTCCGGCGAAAAGGCCGGGGCATCCGCATAACCCTTCAGTTCGGTGAGCCGTCGCGCGGGTTTGCCGTCGAGCCGGGAAAGATACAGATCGGCCTGCTCGCCTGCCTTGGCGCAGTCGGAAAAGAAGGCGAGGTCCTTGGCATCCGGCGACCAAACGATCTCATTCTCCTGGCAGTGCTGGGCAGCCTTGGCTGCGGCCGTGACGCGCTCGCTCTTCTGCAATTCGTTGAGCGGGGCTACGCGAATCTCCGCGCCCTGCTTCTCTTCCTCGATCCACGCCAGCCGCTTGCCGTCCGGCGATACCGCCACCTGCCCTACGGCGCGGCCCCGGTTGAGCCCGCGCAGCACCTCTTCCACCTGAGCGCGATCCGATACCGGGACCGAAGCGGCCAACTGCGCCGAAAGGGACGAAACTCCGCCTAAAAGCAGGCCTGTACAAAGGAGGAATGCGTTGCCGAAGGACGGGCGAAACGGGCGGGAAAACATAGGGAAATGCTATCAGGCAAAGCTGAACAAAGCGGGCATTCGTGCTTGACTGGGAAATGATCCTTATGGGGATTACTGCCCAGGGCCGGGTCTGTTATGTTCACTCACGAATAAACTGAACGGGCCCCATCGGGGCCATGAATGAGGCCAGCCATGCCGTGCGATCCTGACGAATTAAGACACGTTCCCCTTTTCGAACTGCTGGACGACGATGAAGCGCGGGTACTGGCCGCGCAGGTTGAAATCCGGCGATTTCAGCCGCGTGAGCGCATCTTCAAGGTGGGCGACCCTCCGGAACATGGCTACGTGGTGATGTCGGGCAAAGTGTGCGTGGTGACGACGGACGAAGATCAGCAGGAAGTGGTGGTCGATGTGCCGACCCACGGCATCTTTTTCGGCTTTGCCTCGATGCTTCAGCAAACGCCGCACCAGACCACGGCGACAGCGCTGGAAGAGACGACTTGCCTGGAGGTAGGCCGCGACGACATTGCCGAACTGGTAAAGAGCCGTCCGGATGCCGGGATGGACATGCTGACCGTGCAGGCGCGGCAGTTCCACGCTTCGCAGAAGTTGGTGCGCAACCGGGTGAGCCGCAACCCCAACGAGGTGATCGAGGAGCAGGAAACCTTTGGCGAGCGCATCGCGGACGGGGTGGCGCGCTTCGGCGGCTCGTGGACGTTCATCATCCTCTTTGCGATTGTGCTGGTGACGTATACGTGGATGAATTCGGCGCTCAGGAACCGGGCGTGGGACCCGTATCCGTTCATCCTGCTGAACCTGTTCCTGTCGATGCTGGCTGCGATACAGGCTCCGGTGATCATGATGAGCCAGAACCGGCAGGACGTGAAAGACCGGCTGCGCAGCGAGCTGGATTTCGATGTGAACCGGAGGGCGGAAACCGAGATTCAGTCCATGTCGCAGCGGATGGGCGTGCTGGTGGACAAGCTGGATGATATCGAGAAGATGATGCGCCAGCCGGTAGGCCCGGAATGCGGAAAGGAACCGCACCACGGCGGAAGAGAAACATAGCCCTTGGGGAGCTGCGGCTCTGCGGGAATCGCACACGGAGGCCGGGACCGAAAGGTGCGGGGCAAAGTTACTCCACCGGCATCGAGGGCGTTCGTATTCGGACCAATACGCACGAGAAGGGGAGACTCGCTTGATAGCTGCGAGGAAACAACTTATCCGCGCGGCTGCGATTTCATAGAGGGTTCTTATAGGATTTATTAAGATCGGACTAATTCAGGTGGTTATCTTCATGGCTTGTACCTCAGTTGTGAGGCTTGTGCGTTGGTTTCAAGAGAGAATCTAGAACATGCACTTGACATGCGCGGAGATTAGGACAAGACTTGAAGATGAGAGAGTTTCGATTCTTCTCTGTCAGGTTCCCTGAACTAAGTCAGTGGGTCTGAAGCATCCTACTCTTAGTATTTATTATTTATGAGGTTTCCCCATGGTTAGTTCCAAGGTTCACAAGCAATCGAAAGCAAACAAGGCTGTCGTTTCAGAAAGATCTCACGCCAAGGCAGCCGTGAAGTCCCATGCGGGCGCATCCCAGGAATTGGTGAGAGCGCGGGCGTACGAGATCTATGAAAGCCGCGGCAACAAGAACGGTCAGGACCAACAGGACTGGTTCCACGCCGAGCAGGAAATCCTGGCAATTTAGCGCGGATCCAATTAAGCGAAGGCAAGTCTGGTGAAAAACCGGAGAGGAGAGTCATGCTTTGCATTATCTGTAAAAACCTGGAAAAAGCACTTAAGGCCAGGGAACACGAATACATTGAGACCAGGTCGTCCGCGAGCTTTCGGGTCTCCACCATGTTTGCGGCAGACAAGAATGTCGACATGGAGCGCGCCAAGTCCGAATTCGAAGAGCATCAACGGGGATGCGCTTCCGCCATCAAGGCGGCTTTGCATTTACCGCAACGGAAAGCGGCCGCAACTTTGGCACATGTGGCGGCCAAGATTCAAGTTGATTCCGTTCTGCCGCCGCACCCGGCCCTGCCTTAACAGCGACCGAGCTTCCTGATCGGTTTTGTAATGCAACAGGGTTGGCTTTGCCAAATGGAGCTATACTTCCGGTACATTTATTTCGGAAAGAAGATTGGAATGAATCGGTTGGGGTGGATTCTCCTCGTTTTGCTTTCGGCATCGCCCGCCTGGTGCGCAAAGAAGATCACGGTGCAGCAACTGAAGAACACGCTGACCTCGATGCATCAAGCCAGGAAGAGCGACGCCGATGTGGCGACGGCCCTGCAGCAGGTGGTGCTGAGCGAGGAACTGACACAGCCGTCGATGCATGAATTGGAATCGCTTCTGCCTGGACCGCAGGCTCAGAGCCAGCTAAGATGCCTCGCGGTGCAGAGCGCCGTGCTGACACCGCCGGCTGAGGAGCTTCCCGCTGTGCCCGCGCCGGACCTCACCACGCAGAAAGCCATCCTGGCCAAAGCAGTGGATTATGTTACGAAAGCCTATATGCACAACCCTCGTCTGATCGCCTCCAAGACAACGACGATTTACGGCGAAGCTGTCAGAGGGGTGACGTTCGCTGATTTGAGCTTGACCAATTCTCTGCGGGATCTCCCCATGCAGATGGGCGAACTTGTAACCCATACCACTGAGGTGGAAAGCGAAAACGGCATTGAAAAAGCGCAGCCGGCGCCAGTAGGGAAAGCTGCATCCACAAGGCTGGTCATGCCACAGTCGACCGCGGGGCCGGTGCTGAGTTTCATCCTGGCGCAAGCCGCTGAAGCAGGGAGCCTGGCCTGGCTTCGCTGGGAATCCATTCAAGGCAAGCCGGCCGCCGTGTTCTCGTTTGCCGTGGATAAGGCGAAGTCCCGGTACGAGGTGAATTACTGTTGTTTCCCGCTCTTCAACACGCGCAAGATCGGCCAATCGGACATGTATTTCGATGTTGCTTCCGGTGCCTTCAAGGCTACCGTTCCCTACCGTGGAAGATTTTACATCGACCCCGATACAGGGACCGTGCTGCGCCTGATTACGCAGGCGGAACTGCCTGCCGCCGCCCCTGTTCACATCGAAGACATGCGCATTGATTATGGCTCGATAAGCGTCGGCGGCAGAAGCCTCATCGTCCCCTTGGCAACCGAGACGCTGGCCGCGCTGGTCCCGGGCGGCGAGAACGATGTGTCGCAGTATAAAGAGGTACATCGCTACACTGCTGCGGATTACGGCGGCTACCGCCTTGCCGCGAACGACAAAACCGAGACGCCCAGGTAGGCACGCTTATAGGATCAGTCCGCTGCCGCTTTATGAATCGCCAGCAGTTTTTCCAGCAGCGGCTTGAGCAGCTTCAGGTCCAGGGCGTTGGCGCCGTCGGACTTGGCGTGGGCCGGGTCGTCGTGGACCTCCAAAAACAGCCCGTCAATGCCCGCCGCCACCGCGGCGCGCGCCAGCAGCGGAATGAACTCCGGCTGGCCGCCGCTGACGCCGTTGGCCGCCGAGGGCTGCTGCACGGAGTGGGTGCCGTCAAAGACCACCGGCGCCATCCGCCGCATCACGGGCAGGGAGCGGAAATCGACCACCAGCGTGTTGTAGCCGAAGCTGGCTCCGCGCTCGGTGAGGAAGACGCGCTCGTTGCCGGTGGAGCGCACCTTGTCGACCGGATAGGTCATATCCCACGGAGCCACGAACTGGCCCTTCTTGATGTTGACGGCGCGTCCGGTTTTGCCCGCGGCCACTAGCAGGTCGGTCTGGCGGCACAGGAAAGCCGGAATCTGCAGCACGTCAACGAACTCGGCGGCGATGGAGCAATGGCCGGGCTCGTGCACGTCGGTCAGGACGGGCAGCCCGGTATCCTTGGCCAGGCGGCCCAGGATGCGCGTGCCCTCGATGAGTCCCGGCCCGCGGAAGCTGTTGACGCTGGTGCGGTTGGCCTTGTCGTAGCTGGCCTTGAAGATGTAGGGAATGCCCAGGTCGGAGGTGATGCGCTGGATGGCCTCAGCCATTGTGCGCACATGGGCCTCGGATTCGATGACGCAAGGCCCGGCAATGAGAAAGAGTTGGCCCGCGCCCACATGGACCGGACCGATTTCAAAGGAATTGCTCACGAAGTCGATTGTAGCGGCTCTTTGGCTGGCCAGGCGGCTGGGGCTTGCGCCCGCAAGAAAAAATCGCCTCTGCCTGAATCCTTTCGCGGGGGTGGGCGCTCTTCTCCTATAGCGGAACGAAATGAAAGAATCAGTTCAGCAGGGCTTTACGGCAGTGCGCCTGTGCGGCGACCGAACTTGAATCGACAATTTTTGAAATACAGAAAGGAAATCAAGATGGAAGTAACGATCAAGCACCTGGGAGAAGTGAAGTTTGAAATTACCGCGGGCAAGCACATCGTGTTGTGCGATCAGCCTGAGTCCAACGGTGGCCACGACGAGGGCATGACGCCGCCGGACTTCTTTCTGGCTTCGCTGGGTTCCTGCGCCGCTTTTTATGCCGTGGCTTATCTGAAGAAGAAGGGGCTTTCGCGCGAGGGCGTCGCGGTGCGCATTACAGCGGGGAAGGCCGCCGCTCCGGCGCGGCTGGACAACTTCAAGATCGAGGTGCAGATTCCCTTTGCCCTGAGCGAGGCGGACCGCATCGGCGTGGACCAGGCCGTGCATCACTGCCTGATTCACAACACGCTGCTGCACCCGCCCACCATCGAGATCGAGTTGCAGACGCCGGTTACGGCATAAAGAAGACGGGGCCGGGATTGATTGGATCAAGCCCGGCCCCGTCTTTTTCAGGTTGTGCGTGAACCCACCCGGGCGTACTGCTCTCCCACCCTGCGCAAAAACGCGAAGGATGGGGCACCCAGTGTTTGCTTAAGGGGTGGAGTACCCAGGCCTCTACGCGATGTTTGAAAATGCGCTAATCGTAGCGGCTCCTCGACCACTGCCATAGCGCCCGGTCCAGCGCCCGGAGCGATGTGGGACCGGGCAGATCCTCCTGCGGCTTCACGATGCCACGCTCTGCCAGCCGCCGGCAAAAACCGTTGTATTCCACATAGAAATCGACATCGTGCCGTGCGTGGCCCAGGGCCTCCAGGGCATGGAAATCCAGCACCGTATACCGCTCAGGATAAATTGCGGTCATAATCGCCGAAGCCACGGGAATATCTACCCCGTGCAGCTCGAGCAGCGCCTTGACGGCCTGCTTTTCCGTGGCATCCGGCGAGGCAGCCACGCCCAGCGCAGTGCGAATGGCCTCACTGCTGTTGCCGATCAGGTAGTGAACCACCCGTTCGGATTTCCAACGAACGATCGCCTCCAGATTTCCCAGCGCATAGTCGCCATTGCGAATCGCTTCCCCGGCTTCGAAGGCAGCTTTCTCAAGCTGATGATCGCGTTCGCCGGCTTTCTTCCAGAACTGTTCCGCCAACTGCTGAAGTTCCGCATCTGCTGGTTGAAGTTCAAACTTGGCCATGGTATCGAGTCCTCCGCTTACGAAAAACGATACGAACATAGGCCGCATAGAAATCTTTGTCAACAGCGGATTGAACACTCGTTATTCAGGGCAGATTTGAGACGGACGCAGCCCTTGTGCAGAGAGAGTTGAGAGGCAGGCAACAATCCGACCGCATAAATACATAAATATGGTAAGATGCACGCATGCGCACAACCGTGGACATTCCGGATCCCCTCTACCGTGAAATGAAGGTTCGAGCCGCCAGCGAAGGCACGACCCTCAAGGAGATCATCCTTGAAGGCGTTGCCGTGCGACTGCGGACCAGAAACATAAAGGCGAAGCCGGAGAGCCGAGCAAAATTTCCGGTGATTCGTTCCAAGAATCCAGGATCCCTGAAACTGGGCGAAGAAGGTGTCTACGAATACATTCCTTTTCCCTGATGTGAATGTCTGGCTGGCGCTGGCGCACGAGATTCATCCGCATCATGGCGTTGTCCTGGCTTGGGGAGAGTCGTTGAACGGCGATGCGGTGCTCTCCTTCTGTCGATTTACGCAAATGGGTCTGCTTCGGTTGTTGACCAACCAAAGCGCCATGGGCGCGGACGTTCTGACCCAGACCAAGGCTTGGGCAGTTTATGACGCATTCCTCAAGACTGGCAGAGCGCGCTTGCTTGAGGAGCCGCGAGGACTCGACCCGCTCTTCCGCCAGCACACCACCCGGAATGAGGCCTCGACCAAGCAGTGGGCGGACGGATATCTCACCGCATTTTCAATCGCCGCCGGAATTCCGCTTGTCACCTTTGACCGTGCGTTGGCCGGGAAGGCGAAAGGGGCGGTGCTGCTGGGATGATTCACGCTGAATGGATCTTGGCGTACACACGTCAAAATCTTCGCTCGTTGACTTGCTATAAACAAAGGGCTCAATCGCCAGGATTGAGCCCTTTGTTTGAATTCCAAATGCAGCCTCGCACTTACGCCAGGATCTCCGCGGTCACAGTCTCCGCCGTCAGCCGCTTCTGCCGGTTCTTGTAACTGGCGGCAATGAAGTCGCGGAACAGCGGATGCGGCTCCAAGGGCTTGGACTTGAACTCGGGGTGGAACTGGCAGCCCAGGAAGAACGGGTGGTCGAGCAACTCGACGATCTCAACATACGTCGCATCGGGAGTGGTGCCGGTGAGTTGCAGGCCGGCTCCAGTGAGCAGCGCTTCGTATTCGCGGTTGAACTCGTAGCGATGGCGGTGGCGCTCGCTGATCTCCGTGCTTCCGTAAGCCTTGTAGGCCAGTGAATCCGGCTGCAGCACGCAGGCCCACGCGCCCAGGCGCATCGTTCCGCCCATCTCTTCCACGCCCAGCAGTTCACGCAGTTTGTAGATTATGCGGTGCGGGCTGGCGGGGTTGAACTCGCTGGAGTTGGCGTCCTTGAGGCCGCAAACGTTGCGGGCAAACTCGATGCAGGCGGTCTGCATCCCCAGGCAGATTCCAAAGTAGGGCACCTTGTTTTCGCGGGCGTAGCGGATGGCGTTGAGCATGCCCTCGATGCCGCGCTTGCCAAAGCCGCCGGGAACCAGAATGCCGTCGAATCCTTCCAACTGCGCTTCGTAGCTGCGGTCGTCGGGCGTCTTGGACTCCAGCCCCTCGGCCTCGATCCAGGTGATGTCGAGCTTAAGATTGTGGGCGATGGAGCCGTGGGTCAGGGCTTCCTTGAGCGACTTGTAGCTGTCCTCGTACTCCACATATTTGCCCACAATGGCGATGGAAACGTGATCCTTGGGGTGGTAGGCGCGGTCGACCAGTTCCTTCCACTTGGTCAGGTCGGCCGGCGGCGCGTCGATGCGCAGGTACTTGAGGATCAGCTCGTCCACGCCCTCTTTGGCAAAGCCCAGCGGGCATTCGTAGATGGAAGGCACGTCGATTGCGCCGATGACGGCGCGCTCTTCCACGTTGCAGAAGGCGGCAATCTTCTGCTTCATATCGTGGCCGATGACGCGCTCGGAGCGGCAGAGCAGGACGTCGGCCTGGATGCCGATGCCCAGCAGTTCCTTCACGGAGTGCTGCGTCGGCTTGGTCTTCAGTTCCTGGGCGGCGTTGATCCACGGCACCAGGGTCAGGTGCACAAAAACCGTATTCTCGCGGCCCAGTTCCTGGCGCATCTGGCGGATGGCCTCAAGGAAGGGCAGCGACTCAATGTCGCCCACCGTGCCGCCAATTTCGATAATCGTCACGTCCGCGCCGTTGGCCGAAACCTTGCGCATGGCGTTCTTGATCTCATTGGTCACGTGGGGAATCACCTGGACCGTCTTGCCCAGATAGTCGCCCCTGCGCTCCTTCAGAATGATCTGCTCGTAGATGCGCCCGGTGGTCAGATTGTTGTCGCGGGACAGAGGCGCGTGGGTAAAGCGCTCGTAGTGGCCCAGGTCCAGGTCGGTCTCGGCGCCGTCGTCGGTGACAAAAACCTCACCATGCTGGAAAGGCGACATGGTGCCCGGATCCACATTCAGATAGGGGTCGAACTTCATCATGTTGACGCGCAGGCCGCGGCTTTCAAGCAAGCATCCGATAGAAGCCGCCGCCAGACCCTTACCTAAACTGGACACAACTCCGCCCGTCACAAAGACATACTTTGCCGACATCTATGCAACCTCACTATTGGTTGGTTTGGATTGGACGTACCAGGTGGGCACAATCAAGTATGGCAGAATTTGGCATGTGAAGAAAGAACAAAATTCCCCTGCGGGTCCAGCGGCCCGCGGGTTAGGGGCAGTATCCTGTTTTGAATAAAGCAGTTACTGGCGCGTGTATTGTTCGGTGCAAACGGCGCTAGGCAGCGGTGGCGGCGCCTGGGCCAGCGGGTTGAAGTGGGGTGGAAGCCGCTCTTGCCGCCGCAAGCCACGGGGCCTAGGATGCCTGAAGGAAGGAGCCAGGCAATGCAGGGCAAGATCACAATTCTCAAGACGGACATTACCAAACTGGCTGTGGACGCCATTGTGAACGCGGCCAATACGTCCCTGCTGGGCGGCGGCGGCGTGGACGGGGCCATCCATCGGGCGGCGGGGCCGGAGCTGCTGGCGGAGTGCCGCCTGCTCCACGGCTGCCCCACCGGCCAGGCCAAGCTGACCAAGGGCTATCGGCTGCCGGCCAAGTATGTGATTCACACGGTCGGCCCGATGTGGCACGGCGGCCGCAGCGGCGAGCCGGAGCTGCTGGCCAGTTGCTACCGTTCCTGCTTTGCACTGGCTCGGGAACACGGACTGCACACGCTCGCCTTCCCGGCCATCAGTTGCGGCGTCTACGGCTACCCGATCGACGAGGCCGTGGAGATCGCAGTGCGGGAAACGGCGGCGGAGATGAAGAAGAACGACGCGCTGGAGGAAGTGATCTTCGCGTGCTTCGGCGAAGAGGTCTATATGTCTTATCAGCAGGCGGTCGGAGCGGCGGCCTAGTCGTAAGCCGTATCTGGTACCCGCTGCGGCGACCGCCAAATGCAAATGTTGGACAATAAGGAATGGAAACGGGGCTATACTGGGCGCATGAACACGCAGGGAGAAACCGGCATGGACACGCAGGAACTGGAGCAGCATTTGCGCGAATTGCTGGCGGCAAAACGCTTGCCGAGCTTCATAAAATCCGCACGATATGAACTTGGCACGGACCACATCGGCGAGCCTGCGGTTCGCATTTATCTCGAGATTGAGCCGGAAGTCGCCACGCTCCTAGAGAAAGACAAGACGCAACGCGATGAATACA
>Ga0302190_10002072_pt1 | contig 13179 bp, 5 predicted proteins | sample II_Bog_E2_3_FD_198784 | JGI IMG/M metagenome (GOLD analysis project Ga0302190, IMG submission 198784) | Peat permafrost microbial communities from Stordalen Mire near Abisko, Sweden - II_Bog_E2_3 | ecosystem: Environmental > Terrestrial > Soil > Wetlands > Peat | place: Sweden: Abisko, Stordalen... | reverse complement strand
CCTTGAGCTTTGAGAAAGCCATTTCGATTGGATTGAGGTCCGGGCTGTAAGGCGGAGTGAAGAGAAACCAAGCACCGCGATCTTTGAGGATGGCGGCGGCCTTTTCGCTCTTGTGGCTGGAGAGATTGTCCAGGACCACGACATCGCCCGGATTGAGCGTCGGGGCCAACTGGGTTTCCACCCATGTTTCGAAGATGACACGGTTCATGGGGCAGTCGATGACCCAGGGCGCGACGATGCCATCACAACGCAGGCCTGCGACGAGTGTCTGGGTTTTCCAATGGCCAAAGGGCGCGCGTGCCTTGAGCCGCCGACCGTGGCGCGCGCGACCGCGCAGCCGCGTCATCTTCGTCGTTGTTGCTGTTTCATCAACGAAAACAAGCCGATGAGGTTGCTCACGCAGGCGCCGTTGGCGATATACGCGCCATATTCGCCGCGCATCCGCTACATCATCGCGACCGCACTCCGATGCCAGAAGCGTTTTTTTTGAAGCTATAGCCAGCCTTGCACAGTGCACGCGACAACGACGCGGGATGCGCTTTGACGCCGCTCGCTGTCGCAAGTTTCGCCGACAGCTCCGGCATCGTTATGTCAGGCTCAGCTTCAACCCAGCCCATCAGGCTGGCCATATGCTCGGCAAGTTTGCCGCCGCCAGCCGGGCGACCCTGACGCGCCGGAGAAGTCGAACCGGTCTGGGCAACACGCTGCGCCAGCTTCACAGCACAACTCGGACTGACACCGAACAAACGAGCCGCTCCACGGCGCGTTCCACCAGACGCTACATGCGCACTGATCCGGTCGCGCAAATCTGACGAGTACCATTTTCCCATGATCCACCTCCGAACACGGTGAATCACATTTTTCAGTCAATGGGAATCGGCTGATTCCGTTTTCAGGCTGGGTGCTCTAGTTGATCTGGCGCAAAATGCGTTTGGCGAATGCCTAAGAGTCGATGTTTGCATTTGTAAGTTGCCGGTCCCGGCGCTTGTATTCACCTCGGGTAAACCAAAAGCTGCTCACGCATCCGGTGCTTGTTGCGCCGGATTTAAGGGCGTCTTCGCAATTGCGAAGACTGGTGGCGCCGAGCACGGGGTAATGTTCATGGCAAGGATGACGGGTAGCCGCTCGCGGTGCGAGCGGGGTAGTCGTGCGCGTGCGATTGAAGTCTTTACATCGGTGTTCCGCATGCTTGGGGAAGCAGCGGTTGTGCTGGTTTTTGCGTTGAGTCTGCTTCCGGTCCAGGCTTTTGCGTCGGGGCCTGTTTCAGTTGTTCTTACGCAGTTCAAGGTGGTTAAGGGGTCCGATGGCAAAGAGGCGCTGGTCGATGCCACGCACGTGGTGCCGGGCGATATCCTTGAATATCATGTGACGTATCGGAACACTGGCCACGCGGCAGTGAAGTCGCTGGTGGCGGGGCTCCCGATCCCAGAAGGGACGGCTTATCTGGCGAACAGTGCGCGGCCGGGCGGGCAGGCGGTGCGGGCGGCGACGAAGCTGGGTGTCTATGCGGTCGAACCGCTGGTGCGGACCATTCCTGCAACGACCGTGAATGGTCAGGCTGTGGCGGCGCGGCAGGTTCCGGTGCCCTATGAGGACTATCGTTCGCTGCATTGGACACTGGCGCAACTGAATGCCGGCGCAGAGGTCACTTATAGTGCCCGAGTTTCAGTCCAGAAATACAAGCCACCTGTAGTTGGTTCAGGCGCCGCTCAAACTGCGTCGCACTGATTTGTCTGGTCATCCATTGGCTTCAGCAAACATGCGGAAAGGGGGGGCTGTTTCTGCTTATTGTTATGGCATTTGACAATTCGGATTCCGGAAATGGCAAGTGCTTGATTGTGCGAAATCTAATGTCGCTTTCCTCTAGATGGGAACGGAAATATGAAAATACGACCTGTAGGAAGGCGGTGGAGTTCTCTCTCCATCGCCTCTCTTGTCGGGGTTACGGCCATGGGTGCCGGAGCCTTGCTATTTGAGAGCGGAGCTCTCGCTACGGTACCAGCGGCCAACGCCATCATCGGTAACCAGGCGACGGCAGCATATACCGACAGCAGCGGTAACACGCAGTTGGCAACGTCGAACCTCGTGCAAACGCAGGTTCAACAGGTTGGTTCGTTCAACTTGGATACGTTTACGACGGCGACGACGACCGTCCAGAACACCAAGACCAATGCTGCTGGCACTATCGCTTATGCGCCGCACGTGTTGACCAATACCGGTAACGGTACGGACACCTTCACGATCAACGTCACCAACGGTCCCAATGGGACTCCCAATGACTTTACCAGCTATCAGGTTTTCGCCGATCCGACCGGATCGGGTACGCCTTCGGGGCCGGCGCTGTGTACGGTAACGGCATTTCCGGGTACTTGTACGATTACCCAGACTGTTGCAGGCAATGGCGGAACCTTCCCGTTCGTCGTGGCCTATACCCTGCCGGCAACCGCAACTACACCGCCCACGCCATATGGTTCGGGCTTGGTTACCGCAATTCCGAGCGCTGCGCTCGCGTCGCTGTATGCCGGTACGAACCAGTCCGCAGCTGACGTTGATAACGTCAACCTGACGACGGTTGCGGCCTTCAGCGAAACCAAGGCGATTGCCACTCCGGCCATCGCTGGCGTTGCGACCGGCGGAACGTCCTCTGGCGGCTGGCCCACGGCTTTGGCCAGTGGGCAGCGTTCGGCGGGTGCGTGCAATACCTCCAGCGCCGCTTTGACGGCTGGCTGTACCTACACGGTCTATACCTTGAACTATAAGAACACTGGCGGCGCTGCCGGCGTGTTCTACACCCAGGATACGTTGCCGAGCGGCTTTACGTATGTGCAGGGTACGGCGGTGTGGAGCAACGCTCCGGGCCAGGCTCTTGACGCCGGTGGCGTTGCGGGCATCACGTTCGCGCAGTCGGGCAACAGCGTTGCCGCCGAAATCGCCAACGTCAATCCGAACGTGTCGGGCAGCATCAGCTTCGTTGTGTTGGTCAACAACACTGCGGCGGTTGGTACCAGCACGACCACCAATACCGCGTCCTATGATTCGACGACCAGCGCCAAGCCGGTGCCCACGGTAGGCACTGTCACGACCGCAGGTTCGTCCACGACCAACCTGTCGCCGTTTACCGTTACAGCAACCTATGGCGTCGTCATCGGTAGCTCAACCGGCACAGCGGTGACCTCGCTGGATACCACAGCGAATACGCCGAATGGAACGCTCGGCACGGCTGGCGTTGACCAAACCGTGGATGCGCTCGGCACGGCTGGCGGCAGCGTGAAATTCTCGCAAGTCGTCTACAACACCGGCAACGCGTCGGACACGTTCAACCTGAGCGTGCTCTCCAACAATTTCCCGGCAGGCACGACCTTCAATTACTTTGCTGCTGACGGGGTGACGCCACTTCTCGATACCAACAGTGATGGTACCGTGGATACCGGTGTGATTGCCGCCGGCGCGAGCCGCGCAATCGTGGTTCAGGCCATTTTGCCTGCGTCCACGCCAGCCGGTTCGGGGACGCCGCTCTACGACGCCATTGTGAAGGCGACGTCGGTCGGCAATTCGACTGTCTCTGACACGACCGGTGATGCCCTTAACAAGGTCGTTGCTGCTGCCGTCGATCTGACCAACAGCGCAGCGGGCCTCTGCTCGCCCGGCACCACCGGGAACTGCGACATTGGTCAGGGCCCCAGCCCGAATCCGACTGTTACTCAGTCGGTTGCCGCTGGCACCCCCGCGATCATCCCTCTGTTCGTGCAGAACAATGACAGCGGTTCGCTGACCTACAACCTGTCGGCCAGCAGCATCACCACCTTCCCGGGCGCGTTGCCCACCGGTTGGACGGTGACCTACAGCTCTACCAATGCCTGCCCCGGAACGGGTATCACCACCCTGACTGTGGCGGCCGGAGCGCAGGGCAGCTACTATGCTTGCGTCACGCCTCCTTCGACGCAGATTGCTGGAACGACGAACATCTACTTCCAGGTGCAGTCGACCACACCGTCTGCCTCGACCAATGTGATTGTCAGTGACGCCATCACCGATGCCGTTACTGTCACCAAGGCGGTCACCTACAATGATACCCTTGCTCCTTCGAACACCGGGCAGATCGCTCCGGCGGGCACGGTTACTTATCCGCATACCCTTACGCCTACCGGCACGATGGATTGTAGCGTGCCGACCCTGACCGTGACCCTTCCCGCTGCGGACGTGACCGCTGGCTGGACTGCCACACTCTACATCGACACGAACAACAACGGCGTTCTCGATGCTGGGGATACCCTGGTTGCCTCTGGTGTGCCGCTTTCCAACGCGCTCACAGTGGCTGGTGGGCCGGTCAAGTACCTGGTGAAGATCTTCGCGCCCGGTGGCGCGGTGGCTGGCGTCCAGGATATTGCAACCGTTACCGCCAGCTTTACTGCGGCTAACGGGGGCACCTGCCCGACCACGACCGTGACGGATACGTCCACTGTCGTGAGCGGTCAGATCCGTGTGGTTAAGTCTCAGGCTCTTGTTTCCGGTATCGGTACTGCGCCCACCATCTCGTGCGCGTCTGTCACGCCGCCCGCAGCTGGTGCCTATTCGGCGAACCTGATCACCGGCGCCAAGCCTGGCGACTGCCTCTACTACCAAGTCGTCGCGACGAATGAGGGTACTGCTCCTGTGACCGCTGTCACTGTGAGCGATGCTGCCCCCACTTATACGGCGATTGTCCCAGGCGCCCCCGGCCAGAGCTGCACGTTCAGCTCGACCCCGGCGGTTACTGGTACGCCTACTGCCAATGTCACGACTGGCGTGGCCAGCTGCGGCACCGGCACGACGGTTCCTCCGGGGGGCACGATCACTTTGATCTTCGCTGCCCAGATCAACCAGAACTAAGTACGCTACCGTAAGGTTTTGCCAGGTCTCAATGTCAGTAAATCTGACAAATGGGCCTGGCAAAGCTCCTGGCTATATAATGTAATGGAATGTAAAATTCGTCATGACCCGCTGTTATATTTAGCGTCGATTGTGCAGTTTTACCGAGAATGACTACGTTTTATGGACTCAAGGGTGGAGTCCGATCTCCAAATTAGAGGCCAAGTACGGATATGCCAAATCCGGCCATTATTAGAGGCAGCGGTGTTATGGGGGCAGGGCTATCAAATCGCGCTTGCCGCGTGATCTTTACGCTGCTGGCGCTTGGCGTTTGCTGTTTGATGTCGACGCCGGGTGAGGCGAGCGTTGCTCCCGCAGGTGGCACGATCATCAACGTCGCCACCGCGACATATGTTCCGGCCGGCTATTCGCAGACCGAAACGGTCAATTCCAATCCCGTGCAGGCCGATGTTGCTGCAGTCGAGGCATTGGTACTGACCCAGAGCCAGGCCGTGGATCGTCCGCCCAATGTTCCCGTTACGTTGGCACATGAACTGACCAATACCGGCAACACGCCGTCGAGTTATATGCTGAACCTTGTCCGCAACGGTTCCGGCTGCTCGGGGGGGACCGCCACGCTCGCGGGCCTCAAGGTCGTTATCGACAGCAATAACAATGGGGTCGCCGATCCCGGCGAGCCCGTGATCACGCTCGGCGCAGCGGGCGCCGTTACGCTCAAAGCCGGCCAGTCGGTCGCGCTACTTGTGCAGGGAACAACGCCGACGCAGTCTGCCGCGCTGGCGTGCTATACCCTGACCGCGACGACTGCCTTGCAAAGCCTGTCGGCAAGCAACAACGACATCGTCAACATCGATGACAACGGAGTGCTGTCGCTGACCAAATCGGCCAGCTATTCAGGCCTTGTCATTCCCGGTTCGTCAAATATCACATTCAATATCGTGGGCGCGAGTATTGGCTGGCAAGGCGTTGCGCCATCGGCGACGGCGCCCGGTTCGCTTGCCACGCCAATCCTTTATAATGGCGCGGCGCGGTCGCTGGTTTTGATCCGCGATACGATTCCTGCCGGAACGACCTACAATCCCGGATCGCTGCAAAGCACAGCCGCCGGCGCCATATTGATGTGCCGAGTCGCGAACGATCCTGCTTTTTCTTATCGCGCGGAATCCGCCTGCGGTAATGCGGCGGTAGAGGTTGCCATCGGCCTGCCGGGTACCGTAGTGACCAACGGATCAGTGGAAATGGGTTTTTCGGTGCTGGTTTCGGCATCGCAGACCGGCCAGATCGTAAACACCGCGCAAGGAGATTATAACAACGGCAGTCAGGCCGTTGAAAGTCCGTCCAACATGGTGGTCATCACCACCACGCCGACCAGCATTGGCCTGGCCAAGATGGCCGGGGCGCCTATCGTCAATATCGGCAGCAGTGGTGGTGCCGATGGCACCATCACCGTGCCTTTTACCCTGACCGTGCAGAATCAGGGCACGACGACGCTTTATGGTGCGCAGATCAACGATGTGATCGAGGGCGCCGGAACCAGCTTTGGCACTTATACCAGTGCCACCGTGCCTGCCGCCGGCCAGTACACCATCGTGGCAAATTCGTTGCAGATCGCGCCCAATGGCGGCGGCACTGTTATTGGCACACTTGGGGCCATCAACCCCACCTTTACAGGGCAAAGCGCGGCGCAGGCGCTGTTGGCATCGGGTGCGATCCTACCCCCGGCCGGGGCGATAACCGTCACGTTCAATGCTCGCATCAACATCAGCGCGGTGACCGTGGGCACGCTCTACAATCAGGGCTATGCGCAGGCTTCGGATGTGCTTGGCGGAACGGGGAATGTCTTTGCTACGTCGGTGAACGGCACGAATCCCGTTCCGTGTACCACCGGTTGTGCACCCACCCCGGTTTCGACCGCGCTGCCTGTGCTTGCGCTGACGAAGACCGCATCGATGCCCCAACGGGTGTCGACCGGCGTTTACACGATTACCTATAGCCTGACCGTTACCAACAACGGCACCGCTCCCGCGCCAAATCTGCGGTTGATCGACAACCTCAATTGTACGTTCGCCATGGATCTGGCCAGCGGGCAGATCGCGTCGTGGCAATTGGTCGGGGCTCCGACCGTCAAGAACGGGGTGCTGCGCGCGGCCTCAAGCTTTACCGGCAATGCCACATGCGACCGGGCTGGGATCAACAACACCAATGCGCTGACCAGCGTTCCATATGCGGCCGTGCTCAGCCTGACCGATGGCAACCTGCCGCTGGCGCCGGGCCAGACCGAAACTGTCAGTTTTACGGTCCAGATCACCAAAAAGCCGCAGGACGTTGGCGTAGCGACAACGCTGACGAACAAGGCCTGGGCGGCGACGTTTACTGCCAACAGCATCAACCTCACGCCGGCAATGCTGGTGGCTGCAAGTTCCGCCACGGTGCAGGTGGAATTGGTCGATCCGATGGGGACGGTCTATAATTCGGTCACCCGACAGCCGGTCGCCGGTGCTGTTGTGACCTTCACGCCAACCAGCACTTCGTGCGGGGGCGCGTTGACGGCTGCGGATATTGCCAACAGCTCTAACGGCGGTTACACTTTCAATTCGAACGGCAGTGTGTCGATGACTACCGGCACGAATGGTGTTTATCAGTTCTATCTGATGGCGCCGCCGATCGCCAATGTGTGCACTTACACGATTAGCATAACGCCACCTGCGGGCAGCGGCTACGTCGTGCCTTCGGTGCTGATCCCGCCTACGGCTGGCGTCTATACCGGCTGTGGCGCGGTTACGGCGAATACTGCCCCGCCGCAGGGCGGCAACCCGACGACTTATTACTTCCAGGTCAACACCGGCTACAACGCCGCCACCCAAACGGCGTGCGCGGTTACCGACAACCACATTCCGCTCGATCCGGGCATTGCCACCGGGCTCGTGCTGCAAAAGACCGGCAGCGCCACCCAGGCCAGTTTCGGCGACTTTCTGGTCTACACGCTGACGCTGACCAACAAGACCGGCGTCACCCAGACCGGGTTCAAATTCACCGACACACTTCCTCCCGGCTTTGGCTATGTTCTGAGTAGCGCCCAGTTGAACAATGCGGCGTTTGCCGATCCGACTGGCGGAGTTGGCCCGACGCTGACGTTCAACGCGCCGTCGCTGGTGCTAACCGCCGGGTCGGTCGCCACGCTCCAATACCGGGTACGGATCGGCGTCGGTTCGCCAACCACCGGCATTGCGATCAATCGTGCGCAAGCCTCTTCCGGGCCGATGCAGAGCAATGTGGCGACTTATCAGGTGACCCTGAGCGGGGGCGTCTTTTCCACTGATGCCTATGCCTTCGGTAAAGTCTATCTGGCCTGCCGGGCCGATGGCATTCAGCGCGGTGAAGACGAACCGGGCATTCCCGGTGTGCGCATCTATATGGAAGATGGCACTTTTGTCATAACCGATACCGAGGGTAAATGGAGCCTTTACGGGCTTAAGCCGATTACCCACGTATTCCGCGTCGATCAGTCCACTTTGCCGCCTGGCGCTGAACTTGAATTGATCGATAACCGCAACAGCGGCGATCCCGCCAGTCGCTTCGCCGATCTGAAAAACGGCGAGTTGCACAAGGTCAATTTTGCGGTCGGCAAATGCGGCGACACGGCGATGCTCGCCGACATCGTCGCTCGCCGTGACCAAACGCGCAAGCGTGGCGATGTCGAGGCCGAAGCGCGCGTGCGTCTGCGCCTCGATCCGACCGGTGCGACGCCAATGAATGGCGACATGCACGCCCTGCCGGCCAGCGGTACGGCGGGGGTTTCGGGCAGCGTTGCGGCGACCACCGCGCTCAACAGACCGCTGATCAGTGTGCCCAACGCCATGGGCGCGCAGGCCGGTGGCCTGAACGGGGACAATAATGGTTATGGCGGCAATCATGTGGCCCAGATTTTTGGCCAAAATCCGCTCGGTCAAAGTCAGACTGCGCAGGGGGAGGGGGCATTCGCGACCCCACCGAGTACCTCAACACCCGGCGTGACCGTCCCCGCTTCCAACACGAACCCCGTGGTGCCCATGGAAGCAGGGGCGGTCGAACTTGAAAAGTTGATGCCCGACCTCGACAATACGCTGGGCTTTATTGGGCTGAAGGACGGCGACACCACTCTGGCACAAACGCTCAATGTCCGCGTCAAGGGCGCGCAGGACACAACTCTGCGGCTTACCGTCAATGGGGAAGAAATTGGCGATCGCCGCGTTGGCAAAAGGGCCACGCTGCCATCGCACCAGCTGGCTGCCTGGGAATATATCGGTGTCGAGCTCAAGCCCGGCAGGAACACGGTGCAACTCGACATGCTCGATGTCGGAGGAAATGTCCGTGGCACCCAGTCCATTCACCTGATCGCGCCCGACAAGCTTGGCGAGATCCATATCGACGTGCCGCCTGCCGGACGCGCCGACAGCCGCACCCCCATCCCGATCAAGGTCCGCCTGACCGATACCAAGGGCGTGCCGGTCACTGCGCGCACCCAGTTGACGCTTGAGGCCGAACGTGGCCGTTGGGTAGAGGAGGACCAGAACCCGACTGAGCCCGGCACGCAAGTGTCGATGGCCGGCGGCAACGCGGTGTTTCATCTGATGCCGCCAGCCGAACCCGGCGACGTGAATGTGCGCGTTTCTGCCGGCTCGCTGGTCATCCAGATCCGGCTGGCGGTGCTACCGGCAATGCGACCGATGATCGGCGTGGGCATCGTCGAGGGCGTCGTTGATTTCACCAAGCGCGCCAGCCAGGTGCCGGCCTTTACGCCCGCCGCCGCCGCGTTCGAAACCGAGTTGACCGGGATCACCGCATCGTCTGACAATGTGCGCGCATCGGCCCGCACGGCCTTCTATATGAAGGGCACGATCCTCAACGACGTGCTGCTGACGACTGCTCTCGATACGTCCAAGACTGCGAACGACACCCTGTTCCGCGACATTAGCCCGACCGAGTTCTATCCGGTCTATGGCGACAGCGCGGTCAAGGGGTTCGACGCGCAGAGCACCGGCAAGTTCTATCTGCGGCTCGACAAGGATCGCTCTTCGCTGCTTTACGGGGATTTCCTGAGCAGCAGTAGCGCGGAAGTGCGCCAGTTGAGCCAAAGCAACCGCGCGCTCAACGGCTTCAAGGGCGTCTATGAGAACAGTTGGATGCGCGCCACGGGTTATGCGTCGCGCACCAGCCAGACGCAGACGATCGATGAATTCCGTTCGCTGGGCACTTCTGGCCCCTATTATCTGACCGCGTCGGGCGCGGGCATCGTCCAGAACAGCGAACTCGTCGAAATCTTGATCCGCGACCGCAATCAGGCCAACGTCGTGTTGCAATCTACCACCATGACGCGGTTTTCTGATTATACGCTGGATCCGATCAGCGGCACGATTCTGTTTACCCATCCGATCGCATCTGTCGATTCCAACCTCAATCCGCAGTCCATTCGTGTGACGTATGAAGTCGATGCTGGCGGCACCAAATACATCGTGGCCGGCGTGGACGTGCAGGCGCGTATCACCAAGAACCTGCAACTGGGTGTTGTGGGGAACATGGACAACAACCCGCTGGACAAGCGCCAGTTGGGTGGCGTCACAGCGCTGGCGCGGATCGGTAAACATGCCAGTCTGGCTGGCGAAGTGGTCCAGACCCATTCGGACCTCAATGGCTCCGGCACCGGCGCCAGGGCGGAACTGCAATATCAGGACGCCAAGCTGAAAGTGCAGGCAAAGGCGAGCAAACTTACCGCCGGCTTTGACAATCCCGCCTCGACCATCACGGCGGGTCGCACCGATGCTTCGGCAACGCTGAACTATAAGGCCAGCGCCAAAACCGAAGTTCGTGGGGAAGCGATCTACAGCAAGGACGAGCTGTCCGGTCTTACCACCAATGGGGCCGCGTTGAGCGTCAAGCGCAAGATCGGCAAGCATTCCTCGATTGAAATCGGCGGCCGGCACAGCGAAAATGGCGCCAGCACCAGCCAGTCGAACTTTGACTATGGACAGGTGTCCACCACGCAAGGCGTCGCCGGCGGCTCTGGCTCTACCGCTGGCGCGATTGCCGCGCCGCAGGGCAGTAACACGGGAACCACCACTTCGGTGCGCGCCCGGGTTACCACCACGGTGCCCTTTCTGCCCAAGGCGCAAGTGTTCCTCGAAGCCGAAGACGCAGTTGGCGGATCGAACGCAGGCTCCGCGGATGTGGCGGTGGGCGGTAATTATGCGCTGTCCAGCAAGACGCGCCTTTATGGCCGCTATGAATTCATCTCCAGCCTTGACAACCAGTATGCGCTGAATTCCAGCCAGACCAACAACACTGGCGTATTCGGGATCGAAAGCAATTACATGAAGGACGGGCGGGTGTTCAATGAATACCGCTTGGCCGACAGCATCGACGGGATGAGCCTGATCAGCGCGATGGGCGTGCGCAACACTATCAGGATCAACAGCCACTTGCGCGCAACCGGCGGTGTGGAAGCGACCAAGGAACTGGCGGGTTATAGCAGTTCAAACGGCAATGGCACCGGCTATGCCAACAGTGCGCTGGGTAGTTCGGTCGCGGTCACTACCGGCCTTGAATATATGACCCACACGGTAAAGGCGACCGCTGCCGCCGAAACCCGCTTCGGCAGCGATGCGGAAACGCTGCTGTTCAGCGGTGGCCTGGCCGTCAAGCTTGACCCGTCATGGTCATTGCTGGGTCATGGTACCTATAGCGACAGCATCGGGCACGGAACCAATGCCGGCAACGACAATCTGGTTGCGCGCGAACAACTTGGTATCGCCTACCGCCCGATCGATCGCGATGATCTGAACATTCTTGCCATGGTTCAGCATATTCAGAATCGCAGCACGGGCAGCGGGCTGAATGCCAGCATCGCCAATGGGTCGACTGCGACGTCCGGCTATACCGATACGGAAAAGGACATCGCGTCGATCAACGTCAATTATAACCCCGCACGCGGTACGTATCTGACCGGGCGTTATGCGGGCGAACTGTCAAAGTTGAACGATGGCGTTCTGGCCAGCACATATTGGGCCAACCTGGTCTACCTACGCCTGACCCGCGATCTCAGCAGCAAATGGGATATCGGTGTTCAGGGCGGCATCATGTTTGGCCAGGGCGGTGGCAATCAGTTCGCCGCCGGCGTTGAGGTGGGGTATCAACTCTATCGCAACTTGTGGGTTTCCGGCGGTTATAACGTGCTCGGCCTGAGCGATCGTGACATCGGTGGATCGGATTATACCAGCAAGGGCTTCTATCTGCGCCTGCGCTTCAAATTTGATGAACGCACGTTCGGCTTTGCCGGCACAACCGCCCCGCCAGCCATCGTACCCGAACCGCCGGTTGCGGCACCCGAACCGGCCACACCTACGAAAGCTGTCGCCGCCCAACCGGTCGCCCCCGAACTGACCAAGGCCGAGCCGGTCAAGACCAACTTCCAGGCCGAGACTCTGTTCGACACCAACAAGGCGACGCTCAAGGCGCAAGGCACCGCCAGCCTGGACGCCATGGTCAAACAGATCCAGCCTACCGACTATGACGTGGTCATCGTCACCGGCCACACTGACTCCACCGGCACGGCGGCCCATAACCAGACCCTGTCCGAAGCCCGCGCCAAAGCGGTGAGCGATTATCTGATCGCCCACGGCCTCAATGCCGCGCGCATTCACGCCCGGGGAAAAGGCGCGTCGGAACCCATCGCCACCAACGACACGCCCGAAGGCCGTGCGAAAAACCGCCGCGTCGAAATTGAGGTGACGGGCCATGAATAACCGCGAGGAACCTGCTGCAATCCGCATGGTCGCCGATATGCTGGGCGTGCTCGACAAGCTGGCCACCGAGGTCGCCAAGGAGCGCTCCTATTCGGTGGATCTGGTGATCACCTCGCCCCAGGACGCGGCCGACACCGATCCGGCGCGCGAACTGCTGCGTGGCCGCACACAGGCGATTGTATCCTATCTGCTCCAGCAGGCGTCGACCCGGCGCACATCACCGTGCAGCCGGCGGGAATGCAACAAGACGACAACGGGGACGTTGCACCACTTCCCCATCGCGATCGGGGGTTGAGCGATGGCGAGGCAAACCTTTGATCCAATCGGTTCGTCAAGCGGTGCTGTTCGCACGGGAAATGACATGAAGGGCGAAAGCCAAGAAAGTCTGAACGGGGTGTGGGCATTGAATCGAATTAAGCAGATGGAGCTGCGGCGTAAACTAGGAATTCTTTGCTTGAAGTGGATGGCAAATATTGCAAGAGCCATTGCTCTTTGCGGTTTACTTTTTTGCATGGGCACGCCGGCCAAGGCG
>Ga0302190_10002067_pt1 | contig 13199 bp, 10 predicted proteins | sample II_Bog_E2_3_FD_198784 | JGI IMG/M metagenome (GOLD analysis project Ga0302190, IMG submission 198784) | Peat permafrost microbial communities from Stordalen Mire near Abisko, Sweden - II_Bog_E2_3 | ecosystem: Environmental > Terrestrial > Soil > Wetlands > Peat | place: Sweden: Abisko... | reverse complement strand
GCTGTTTGAGAGCAAATGTCGACTGAAAGTTTTGCTGGGGCTAAAGAGGCTGCGGAAAAAGTCGGGTTTTGAGTCAAAATCACAAAGAACATCCCTCGGGGGCTAAAGCCCAGCGTTTATTTTCAGCCACTTGCGGCACGGCTGAAGCCGTGCCCTTTCAAAACTTCGGCCATTTGGTAGTTTTTCCGCAGCCTGTAAAGCCCGGCGTTTTCAGGCCATTTGCGGCACGCCTGAAGTCGTGCCCTTTCAAAACATTGCCTTGAATTGAGTTTTTCGCAGGTCGTTTCGTCCATTGCCCGCGTATTCTGTCCGCAGGCGGAGGGGCATTGCATGCAGCGGACTGTTGGGTTGGGACTTGTTTTCCTGATGGCGGCCGGACCATGGGCGCTGGCGCAAGCGATTCATGGCGGCGACGGCATCACGCTGCCCGCACCGCCTGCGGTTGAGAGCAACCCCGTGATCGACGACTACTCCGGCACGAAAGTTGCGGACAACTACCGCTGGCTTGAAGACGCGCAAAGCCCCGAGACGCGCGCGTTTATCGACGCTCAGAACGCCTATACCGCACGGTATTTGAAACAGGTGCGCGTTCGCGCTCAGGCGCAGGACGACCTGGATGCTTTGGAAAATGTGTCCGAGGTGGGAGTGCCGAGCCAGCGCGGGGACAGCTATTTCTTCAGCAAGCGGCTTGCGGGCGAGCAGCAGTCTTCAATTTATGTGCGGCGCGGGTGGAGTGGCAAAGACGAGCGCCTGATTGATCCGGCCAAGCTGAGCCGCGATCCGAATACTTCGGTGTACATGTTCGATGTTTCGCGCGATGGAGCTCTGCTGGCCTATGCGGTGAAGCAGGGCGGGGCGGATGAAGTCGGCATTCATGTTCTGGATGTGAAGACGGGTAAGACGCTGGAGGATGAACTGCCCGCGGGCCGCTATTCCGTTGTTTTTTCGCCAGACGGCAAAAGCTTCTACTACGCGCGCAACAACAAACAGGGCACGCTCCTGTTCCAGCACATGCTGGGGACGCGCACCAGCAGAGATATATTGGTTTTTGGCCACGAGTTTCGCGGGGAGCCGCTGGGTCCCAATGATCTTTTCGGGGGTCGGGTGACCGACGACGGCCGCTACCTGGTGATCGCCATTGGCCGCGGGGTTCCTGCCCGGCGCGAAGATATTGTGTTCCGCGACCTGACCAAGCCGGATTCTCCGTTCGAGGTGCTGGTGTGGGGGTTGGATTCGCGCTTTGAAACCAGGTACGCCAAGGGTGCGTGGTATATCAAAACCGATTACAAATCGCCCAATGGCAGGATTCTGAAGGCCGATCCGGGGATCATGCCGGAGGCCTGGAAAACCATTGTGCCGGAGAGCGCAAATGTGATTGATGGTTGGTCGATTGTGGGCGGGAAGATCTATGTGAACCGGCTGAAGGACGTGAAGACGGAGACCTCGGTCTACACCCTGGAGGGAAAGGCCGCGGGCCGGGTTGAGTACGAAGGGATTGGGTCGGGAACCCAGGTTTTTGGCCGCGCAACCGATCGTTATGGCTATTCCGCGTTCTCGTCGCTGATTCTACCCTGGACGATTTACCGGCTGGATACCGTGACAGGCAAGCAGGAGGTGTTTTTTCGGGCGAAGATTCCCTTTGACTCCAGCCTGTATGAGTTGAAGCAGGTCTTCTTCAAGTCAAAGGACGGAACGCGCGTGCCCATGTTCATTGCCGGCAAGAAAGGCCTGAAGATGGATGGAAGCGAGCGGTTGCTGATGACCGGTTATGGGGGGTTCGATGTCAGTGAGACCGCGGACTGGAACCCGCGATGGGCGTGGTGGTTGGAGCAGGGGGGCTGGTTCGCCATGCCCAACCTGCGCGGCGGCGGCGAGTATGGAGAAACCTGGCACGAGCAGGCCATGTTTGAGAAGAAGCAGAATGTCTTCGACGACTGGTTTGCGGCGGCCGAGTATTTGATCGCCAACAAGTACACCTCGCCCGAGCACTTTGCCATCAGCGGACGGTCCAACGGCGGGCTGCTGATGGGGGCGTCGATCACGCAGCGGCCAGAGCTGTTTTCGGCGGTGTGGTGCGGCTATCCGCTGCTGGACATGCTGCGCTACGAGAAGTTCAAGGTTGGCTACTACTGGACTACGGAATATGGTTCGGCAGAGAACGAAAAGCAGTTTCCCTACCTGCTGAAATATTCGCCCTATCAGAATGTGAAAGCGGGGACGAATTACCCGGCGGTGATGCTCTTCACCGGCGACAGCGACACCCGCGTCGATCCATTGCATGCCCGCAAGATGACGCCCCTGCTGCAATCGGCCTCGACAAGCGGCAGACCGATCCTGCTGCATTACAGCCTGGCTGGAGGCCACTCGGCCGGGGTGAGTGTGGACCAGCAGGTGCAGGACGATGCGGACCAGCTCTCTTTCCTGTGGACGGAAACAGGCCAGCCCGGCACAGCGAGGACCCATCCGTAGTGGCACGGCACTTCGTCTCTTAGAGCGATTCTCCTGTTGGTGTAGATTGCAGCGTGGATCGGGAGGTCCACGCGACAGCCCGCCTGGAGGCCAGCGCAACAGGTGCTTGCGACGACCGTCAACATCGAGCCAAGCGGAGATCCGCACAATAGGATCAGGCGAAGTGCTCGAATCAGAGGTTCCCCAGTCCCTTGGTCCTTGGTCGCTTAGTCTCTGTTCTTCCCCGGTACCCATGCCTTTCGTTCTCCCGTAACCTGATGCCCTTGGTAATGGCTTCCGATAAGGAGGGTGCGGGACCAGATATCCACTCTTTTCGGAGAGCGGTTCTGGAGACACCTGCGACGAATCAACGCGGAATCACCGGCAAAGCCGCAAGGAGCCACAACTGCAGCCGGAATGAATCAGGTGAGTCTTTCTCCAGCGTTGATTGAGCTTGAGAGATTCCGTGTCCGGAGAGAAAATGCCAAATGCGCCGTTGGAAACCGAGAAAAACGCGCCTGAAACGGAGGCCTCGCGGCTGGCTGTGCTGTTGTCCACGGGCATTCTGGATACTGAGCCGGAAGCATGCTACGACGCCATCACTCACCTTTGCGCCCAGTATTTCAAGGCAGATACAGCGCTGCTTGAGTTTGCCGATGAAAGTCGCGTCTGGATCAAGTCGTGCTCGGGCCAGTCGGTGCGGGAGCTACCCCGCCAGAACTCAATTTTTGACATGGTGCTGGCAAAGGGCGGCCCGGTGATGATTGCCGATGTCGCCTCGGACCCACGCATCGCGGGCGGGCGCATGCTGGTCAAACGCCTGCCGATCGCGTTTGTCGTCGGAGTTCCGGTGCGTTCCGCTGAAAACAGTATTCTTGGCGCACTGCTGATCTCCTACTGCAATCCACGGCCCAACCTGACTACCAACGAACTGCAGATGCTTGAAAAGATGGCGGATCTTGTTGCCAGCCAGTTGGAATTGCGCCGTCTGCGGACGGTCTTTGCCGCACAGGGCGCCCAACGGGTGCGCCATCCGGGCCCAGCCGCGGTGAAGCGCCAAAGCTGGCCAACCGGCGGGGACATGCGCCGCGCCCTCGATCAGCGCCAGTTCGTCCTGTTCTACCAGCCGGAGGTGGATCTGTCGACCCGCAAGATTGTCGGCCTTGAAGCTCTCATCCGCTGGAACCATCCGGAAAGGGGCCTCATTCCTCCGATGGAATTCATCCCCCTCGCCGAGGAGAATGGACTCATTCTCCCCATTGGCGATTGGGGACTTTCCGAGGCCTGTGCGCAGATTCAGCGGTGGACCCGCGACGACCCCCGAAACTCCTCGCTGCGTGTTTGCGTGAATCTTTCGGCACGGCAGTTCTCGCGTCCGGGACTGGCCGACCATGTCGAGGCCTTGTTGATGCAGACCGGTCTCTCGAGCCGCCAGCTCGGTCTGGAGATGACTGAGTCCAGCCTGATCCCGAACATGCGCGTTGCACTTGAGGTACTCAGTAGCCTCCGGCGGCTCGGCGTCTCCCTGCTGATGGACGACTTTGGTACAGGGTACAGCTCGCTCAACCACCTCCATTCCTTCCCCTTTGACGTGCTCAAGATCGACCGTTCCTTCGTTGGGCGCATGACAGAAGGCGATCAGCCGATGCAGATTGTGCGCACGATCATCGAACTTGCCCGGGTGCTGGGCATGGACGTTGTGGCTGAAGGCATCGAGACCTGCGAACAGTACCTGCTGCTGCGCCAGTTAGGCTGCCGGTTTGGTCAGGGCTACCTGTTTTCCCGGCCCTTGAGCACCGAGGCCATCTCAGAGCTGCTCCGCCTGCCCGGCCGCATTCTGCCCGAGCCTCGGCCGCTTAAGGTTGCCGCGCAGTAGAGTGTTCACGACCCGATTGGGGGGCGCGCCGACGCTTGCTCCCTGAGCAATTTCCGGAACCGGCGCAGTCCCAAATCAGGACACACCCGGCGCGCTTCCCGATTTGGGATACGCTCACTCGATCGCGGTGGAATCTGCTCGCACATCCGGCTCCAAAGCCGATATGCTCTATCCCATGCAGCAGACGGCTTCTTCCGCGTCCACCCTCGATTCCGCATCCTTTGCCGGGCTGCTGGCGGCGCTGACCTCCGCCCCGAAAAAAACTCCGCCAGCCTGGAACGACGACGAGCTTGCCGACGACGTGGCCACCCTGAGCTATGAGCGCGCATTACAGACGCACAACCGCTGCAAGGCGCCAACTGCCACCGACCGCGCACTCACCCAGCCAGGCGAGCCGGACGGCGGCGAACCCTTGCAGACCATGCTCAACGAGCCAGAGCCAACCAGGCCGCTGCATCGGCCTCAATTCGATGCGGGCGCCGCGCCGGACCTCGCCTTCGCTGCCGAAAAAAATCTGAAAGACGCCAGCATCACCATCCGGCTCAGCCGGGCCGAGTGCGCACAACTGCGAAAGCGGGCCGCGGAAGCCGGGCTCACCGTCTCGGCTTACATGCGTTCCTGCACGTTTGAGGCGGAATCGCTTCGTGCGCTGGTGAAAGACACCCTGGCCAACCTCCGCTCAGAGCCCACGCCGCAGCACGGGGCCGAGGCCGGGACCGGCGTCAAGCTGGGTTGGCGCAACTGGCTGGGGCAGCACCTGCCCCATGGGCGCAGTCGTCAACGGACGGCTCGGGCTTGATTCAGTTGTCTTGATTCAGTTGTCTTGATTCAGTTGTCTTGATTCAGTTGTCTTGATTTACTCGACCTGCAGCACCAGGCACTTCAGATACTCGGTTTCCGGCAGGTTGAGCACGACGGGATGATCGAGCGCCGCGCCACGCCTCTCCAGCAGCCGTACACGCCGCCCCACATCAAGAGCGGCGGCGGCTACAGCGCCCTCAAGCTCGGCCCAGCCCACATGGTGCGAGCAGGAGCAAGTCAGGAGCAGGCCGCCGGGACGGAGCATCTTGAGGGCTCTCAGATTCAGCTCCTTATAGCCGCGCATGGCACCCTCAACGGCGCGTACCGTCTTGGCGAACGCCGGCGGGTCAAGCACGATGGTGTCGAAGCCCTCTCCGGCATCCGACCAGTCGCGCAGAATCTGGAATGCATCGCCGGCCACCCACTCGACTTCGGCCTTCATGCTGGCGCGATTCGCTTCATAGTTCCGCTCCGCCACCTGCAGCGAGGCGTGCGAGGCGTCAATCCCCGTTACCCGCTCGCACACCTGCGCCAGGTGGAGCGCAAACCCACCCTGGTAGCAGCAAACATCCAGTGCCCGGCCGGTTGCGCCAAGCCTCTGGGCCCACTGGCGCGCCGCCGCGTAGTTGTCGCGCTGGTCAAGAAACGCGCCGGTCTTTTGCCCACTATTGGGGTCGTACTGAAACTGGAGCCCATTGAGCCTGAACTTCGCGCTACTGAATTCCTCCCGGCCCGCTTCCACAAACAGCGGCTCCACGCTGGGGGCGCTCAGCCCCTCCAACTCCCGCATGCGGGGGTCAGGCCGTTCGAGTATGGCAGCCGGGTTGAGCTCGTCGCGCAGCACCGCAACGCAGGCCGCGCGCACGGCGGCCGAATCCAGCCCCTTGGCCAGCAGCTGCACAATCAACAACTCGCCGTACTTGTCGACCACCAGCCCGGGCAGCTCGTCCGCCTCGCTGAAGCAAAGCCGGCAGGCGTCGGTCTGATCGTCAAGCAGCCAGCGCCGCCGCGCCACCGACTGCCGCAGCCGCGAAGTCAGCAAAGTGAGCCATGCCGGCTCGTCAATCGCATCCCGCGAGACCATACGCAGCGCAATCTGCGAGGCCGGGCTATAGAGCGCCGTGCCCAGCAGCAACCCGCGCGAGTCAGCCACTGGGAGCAGCGCCGGAGGATTTCCGGCGGTCCCTTCCGGCAGCTCGATCGATTCCACATCCGAGGCGTAAACCCACAGGTACCCGGCACGCAGCCGGTCGGCGGCACGGCGGTTGACCATCGCTCCGGGGCTCTTGTCGGCGTTCTTCGCCGGCCTTGCAGCAATTCTTGGGGCGGGTCTCGACCCAGGTCTCGACACAGGTCTCGACGCGGGCATCGATGCAGGTCCGGCTCCAGCCTTCGCGGTCTGCCCTGCTTCGGGCCTGGCAGGCGGGCCACTTCGCGTTCGCGAGGCATCCCCTGGCCGAGAATTGGGCCCTCGGCTCTGTCCTGAGTTCGGGTAGGACTTCGGGGAAACGTTCGGTCGTGCATTCGCTCCGGCGTCCACTCCGGGGCTCGCCGGGCGGCTGGCGTAAGGGCTGCGAGGGGCTGGTTTCGGGGTTGCCCCGTCCGATGTGCTCTTGCGGCTCTGGGGAGTGGAAGACCTCTCCCCAACCCGCGCAAAAGGCGCCGATGGCCGGGAAGCCCTGGGCGCCTTCTGGTTCGAAACAGTTCGGGAATCGCGCGGCTTGTTCATAAGCTCCTTAGCCGGGAGCGAATGGGCCGCCGGCCCCTACTTAACCTGCATGGTTTCCAGGTAACGGCTCAAATTGCTGATACGCAGCATTCTGTCCTGGATGTTGCCCTGGTTCATCTTAGCAAGGATCGGTCCCCAGACGGGCATCTCAGCCGAACCGTGCGATGAGATCTGCGTGCCGTTCTGGAGCACTGTTGCCACATGCGCGTCGGGATATTTTCCGTGATTGTTCCGGCCGAGCACGGTCAGGTCAGTCGGCGGCGTCCGTAGCGCGGGGGCAACGGGCCCCTGGCCCCTGCCGTCGACGCCATGGCATGGTGCACAGTAATTGGCGTACATTTGCTTGCCGCTGGTGGCCGCGGTCTTGGTCACTGGGATGGTTACTTTTGAGCTCGATTGCTCTGCATAGCTCGTGCCCACCGCAAATGTTGCGATCGCGGCGATAACTAAAAGACGTTTCAGCATAAGTTCCTCGGTTCTGGACTTTGTCGGGTTTGTTGAGTAGTGACAAACTCTTAGTCCGAAAGGGACTCTACTCCTTCCATGGTATAGCTGCGATGTGACGGCTGGCACAGTGCGCAATGCCTGTAAACACTGGCGAACCAATAGAGGAAAGGCTAGACTTTCATTGCATAATCCGCATTCACTTTCCACTTATCAATGCATTCTTAGATGAATCATGCACTTATCCTCATCCCTTGAGAATATGCGTCTCTTGTGGCTGCTTTAAGTTATAAGTTTTAGCCTCCCTGTGTATCTTACAAATCGTCGTAAACGGCTACTTGAAACCTGCGATTCGAAGGTGGCCGCGAGGCCAGCCAACTAATGCCCCGTTTAGGGGAGCGTCTGAATAAGCCTTCGCCATTGCCTCAGGTGCTAAAGAGGCTGCGGAAAGAGGCATGATCTGTGCGGATTTTAGAGTTAAGAACCCGCAGGGGCTAAAGCCCATCATGGATTTGATTGGCTTTATCGGCATGCGACCCCGACCCAGAGGGTTCCCCGGTACCCCGGTCATGCCCTGATACGAAGCCTTCAAAAAAGCGCCCCATGAAGAGCGCCTGGGCGGCCCGCACGCGCTCGAATGGCGACCGGCCTATAATGAAGCATGGCGAGTGTCCGGCAGCCCATTCCGGCTGATGCTCAAGTCCCAGCCCCGTCGACGGCGGCGGAAACACCTGCGGCTGCGCCCGAGTCGGAGGCCGCCCAAATCCAGCGCGCCATCGATATCCGCTTTGAAGGCCTCCTCCGCCACGTCCAGGCAAACCGGCCCAGTGAAGATGTCTCCCTGATCCGCAAGGCCTGGGAATTCTGCGTCAAGCACCACGCGGGGCAAATGCGGGCTTCTGGGGAACCGTACATCATCCACCCGCTCGAAGTAGCCGAAGTGCTGGCCGAGATGAAGATGGACGCCACGGCCATCGCCGCCGGGCTGCTGCACGATTCCGTGGAAGACACACCGGCGACCAACGAGGAAATCGCCGCCGGGTTTGGGGACCAGGTGGCGCACATTGTCGAGGGTGTCACCAAAATCGACAAGATCCAGTTTGCCAATCGCGAAGACCGCCAGGCGGAAAACGTTCGCAAGATGCTGCTGGCCATGGTCTCCGACATTCGCGTGGTGCTTATCAAGCTGGCCGACCGGCTGCACAACATGCGCACCCTGGAACACCTCAAGCCCGATCGCCAGGAAGCCATTGCCCGCGAGACCCAGGAGATTTACGCGCCGCTTGCCCACCGCCTGGGCATGGGCAAGGTGCGCGGCGAGTTGGAAGACCTGGCCTTCCGCTACACTGACCCGGTGAGCTACGAGAAGGTGGCCGCCGCGGTCGAGGCCCGCCGCATCGAGGGCGAGCAATTCCTGCGCGGCGTGGAAGACACCCTGGTAGAGCAGTTGCGGGAGAACAACATTGAGGCGCGGGTGGAGTGGCGCATCAAGCGGCTCTACTCCATCTTTCAAAAGATTGAGCGGTCGAAAGTCTCCTTCGACCAGGTCTACGATCTGCTGGCCATCCGCGTGATTACGCCGGACGTGGCTGCCTGTTACGCCGTCTTTGGGCTTATCCACACGCTTTGGCGTCCCGTTCCCGGCCGCATCAAGGATTTCATCGCGATTCCCCGCGCGAACCGCTATCAATCTCTCCACACGACGGTGATGGGCGCCAGCGGCCACCAATTTGAGGTGCAGATCCGGACCGAAGAGATGCACCGCATTGCCGAGGAAGGCATTGCGGCGCACTGGAAGTACAAGTCTCCGGGAAGCACGGTTACGGCCCGCGACGAAGAGCGCCTGAACTGGATCAGGCAGTTGGTCGAGTGGCAGAAGGAGATGACCGACCCCAACGAGTTCCTCTCGAGCCTGAAGATGGACCTCTATCCCGACCAGGTCTACACCTTCACGCCCAAGGGGAAAGTGGTGGTGGTGCCCGCCGACGGGACGCCGGTCGATTTTGCCTACACCATCCACACGGAAGTGGGCCACACCTGCGTGGGCGCCAAGGTGAACAGCCGCATGGTTCCGCTGCGCACCAAGCTGCGGACGGGTGACATTGTCGAAATTGTCACGCAGAAAGACCATAAGCCGAGCCGGGACTGGTTGACTTTCGTCAAAAGCCCTCGCGCCCGCAACAAGATCAAGCACTGGCTGAATGAAGACCAGCGCCGCCGCGCGGTGGATATTGGCCGCAAGCTGCTGGAACGCGAGGCACGCAAGTTCAAGGTGCCGATGAGTCAGATCGACGACCAGGATCTTGGTCGCATTGCCGGCGAGTATGGGGTGGCCACAGCCGCCGACCTGCTTGCGACACTCGGCCTGGGCAAGCACACCGCGCACCAGATTCTCACCAAGCTGGCGCCAGGTTTTGCCACCCCCAGCGAAGCCGAGTCTACACCGGAGACGAAGCCCGGAAGCGGCGAAGCGGGGATGTCGGACGCGGTTAGGAAGCTGCATCTGACCGGGTCCGACTCGCTGCAGGTGGAGGGGCAGAACGACCTGCTGGTCTACCGCGCGCGCTGTTGCAATCCGATTCGCGGCGAAGAGATCATCGGCTACGTTACTCGCGGCAAGGGGGTTGCGGTGCATGCGCGCAGTTGTCCGAACGTGCAGAACCTGCTGTATGAGAGTGATCGGCGCATTGCAGTGGAGTGGTCGCGGGTGGGCGATCAGCAGGCGGGGAAGCCGCAGCGCTATCCGGTGAAGATTACCGTCTTCTGCGACGATCGAACCGGAATGTTGAAGGAGCTGACGGCCGTGATTTCAGAGGACAACACGAACATTCGCGGGGTGGAGATTCACCAGGATGAGAGCGGTGAGGCGATTGTGGAGTTTGTGGTGGAGGCCAAGGATCTGCACCATCTGAACCGGATGGTGCTGGCGATTCGGCGGGTGGCCGGCGTGCGGGCCGTGCAGCGGACGCAAAAGCTGTGAGGTGCATAGGACAGGTGGCAGGTTACCGATGACAGTTAAGAGCAGCAGAGGCTGATTCGATGTTCCCTGGGTCGGCGTCAGCAATGGCGCATGGTCTGAATGGCTCAGATTTCTGTTGGGCGCGATGCCACGCTGGGTCTTGCCTGGCAAATCTTGCTGGGCAGGGAGATCTCATGTCATTTGGACTGTATGCCGGCGGATTCGCGATTGTGATCGTCGGATTGGCCTATGTTGCGCATCTGATGCGCCTGCCTACGCAGTGGATCGCAGCGGGTGCGGTGGTGATGATCGGGGTTGGAATTCTGTCGGCGGTCAAGGCTACGCGGCAGAGGGACTCTTCCAGCTAGGGGCCAATCCCGTGATCTGTGCGGTTGCCTCGGTGCGTTACGATTCCCACATGACAGCGAAAGACCACGATTCGATTCTCGAAGGCGTTCACGTGCTCGACGGCGGCATGGCCACGGAGCTTGAACACCTGGGCGCGAATATCGACGGGCCGCTTTGGTCGGCGCATGTGCTGGAAGACTCCCCGGAGAAGATTGTCGCGGTGCATCGGGAGTATATTGCCGCAGGGGCGGATTGCATTGAGACGGCGAGCTACCAGGTATCGCGGATGGGGTATGCGGAATATGGGCTGGCGCCGGAGCGGGCGGATGCGGCGCTGCTGCGGTCTGTGGAGCTGGCGCGGGAGGCGGTGGCGGAGTTTCCCGATCGACGGGTGCTGGTGGCGGCTTCGCTGGGGCCGTATGGCGCTGCGCTGCATAATGGGGCGGAATACCACGGGAATTATGGGGTCGGCTTTGCGGAGCTGGTCGCGTTTCATCGGGCGCGGATTGAGGTGCTGGCGGGGGCTGGAGCCGATGTTCTGGCGTTTGAGACGCTGCCGTCGCTGGAAGAAGCGCGGGCCATCGGTGAAGCGCTCGCCCCGTGGCCGCAGCTGGCTGCCTGGTTCTGCTTTACCTGCAACGACGAGCGGCACGTGGCCCACGGCGAACTGCTCCGCGATTGTGCGGCGGTAGTCGCGCATTTTCCGCAGACACTTGCCATCGGCGTGAATTGCACGCATCCGGCGCTGATGCCGGCGCTCATCGGCGAACTGCGCAAGGCTTCAGACAAGCCAGTCGTCGTCTATCCCAACTCAGGCGAAGGATGGGACGCCGTCGCCCGCTGCTGGACCGGCACGGGCGATCCAGCCAGCTTTGGGGCGCAGGCAGCAGAGTGGTTTGCAGCGGGCGCGCAAATTGTGGGCGGATGCTGTCGCACGCGACCGGCGCATATTCGGCTTGTAGCAGAGGCGGCCCCGCAAAGCTGACCTGCATCGTTACTTCCCGTGCCCTTCCTTCCCACCCATGCGCCGGAAAAGAGGCGCGAGGATGGGGCACGGAGCATTTGCGCCTACCGGCTGCCCAGCACGGACTTCGCAATCGTCGCCAACTGCATATTCGAAGTCCCCTCGTAAATCTTTCCGACCTTGGCGTCGCGGTAGTACTTCTCGGCAGGGTAATCGCGGACAAAGCCGTTGCCGCCGAAGACTTCTACACTTTGGCTGGCTACGCGCTCGGCTACCTGGGATGCAAAAAGCTTGGTCATGGCGGCTTCCTTGACGTAGGGCTGTTTTGCGTCTTTCAGGCGGGCCGCGTTGTAGACCATCAGCTTGACCGCTTCAATTTCGGTGGCCATCTGGGCCAGGGTGAACTGGACAGCCTGGAACTCGGCGATGGGCTTGCCGAACTGTCGCCGTTCCTTGGCATATTTGGCGGCGTGGCCCCATGCGCCTTCGGCCAGGCCGAGCATTTGCGCGCCGATGCCGATGCGGCCTTCGTTGAGTGTTTCGATGGCGATTTTGTAGCCCTTGCCGGGGTCGCCGAGCAGGTTTTCGGCGGCTACAAAGCAATCTTCGAAGACCAGCTCGCAGGTGCTGCTGGCGCGGATGCCGAGCTTGTCTTCCTTGTGTCCGATTGTGAACCCCGGCGTTCCCTTTTCGACGAGGAAGGCGGTGATGCCCTTGTAGCCCGCCGTGGGGTCAAGGGTGGCAAAGACGATGAACAGGCCGGCTTCGCGGGCGTTGGAGATCCAGAGCTTGCGGCCGGTGAGGCGGTAGCCTTCTTCGAATTTCTCGGCGCGGGTTTGGAGGCCGAAGGCGTCGGAGCCGGAGCCCGCCTCGCTGAGGGCGTAGGCGCCTACGGTGTCCGCGGCCAGGCGCGGAAGCCAGTGCTCTAACTGTGCGGGGTTGGCCCAGCGGCGCAGCGCGTTCACGACCAGCGTGTTGTGCACGTCCACCAGCACGGCTACAGCCGGGTCAACCATGGAGATGGCCTCGATGGCCAGCGCGGCATCGAAGAAATTGCCCTCAGCGCCGCCGAACTTTTCCGGCACCTCAATGCCCATCAGGCCAAGGTCGAAGAGCTGCTTGATCAGGCCGGGGGCGAACTGCTGGTCGGCGTCCATCTGGCGCACGTGGGGGCCGATTTTCTCTTCGGCAAACTGGCGGACAGTGGAAAAGAAGAAGCTCTCCTCTTCAGAAAGCTGGGTGAGAGGGGTATGTGTGGGATGCGCCAAGCCGGGAATGCCTCCGGCATCGGAGTTTATCAAAGTGCGCGGCGAGCATGTTCTGGGGTCTGTGTGCGACGCAGGGCGATCGCGTGAACGTCCCCTCGAATCCATTGTTCCCGCTCGCACCGCCGCTACGGGGCCAGTTTCTTATCGCTGGCCTGTTTTCCCCACGCTGAAGCGCGGGGCTAACAAACGTTGCGTCTACGGCGCGATAGAAATCGGAACCGCTCTGGTCAACAATTTGGATTCATGCGATTGCTCTGGTGCGGGACGTGAGTGCGAGGCGGCTTTATGAAAAAAGCCGCCTCGCTCGCTTTTGGGGAAGAGACCGCCCAGAGACCGGCCTCAGTCGATCCGTCTAGCGTGGA
>Ga0302190_10002064_pt1 | contig 13205 bp, 10 predicted proteins | sample II_Bog_E2_3_FD_198784 | JGI IMG/M metagenome (GOLD analysis project Ga0302190, IMG submission 198784) | Peat permafrost microbial communities from Stordalen Mire near Abisko, Sweden - II_Bog_E2_3 | ecosystem: Environmental > Terrestrial > Soil > Wetlands > Peat | place: Sweden: Abisko... | reverse complement strand
ACCGTCGAACACCGATCGCCGTACGGCGAGATTCGCACCGAGGCCGGCGGGGAGGAAGCCGAGCTGGCGGATGGCCGCCGGCGCATTGGGCTGCTTGCGGGCGCCGTTGAGCGACCAGAAGTCGAACGCTCCGGCGATGATGTCGGCGTTTCGCAGGCCTTCGGCACATGCCGCCAACCATCCCGCCCATACGACGTCGTCGGCATCGCAGAAGGCGATGAGATCTCCCCGTGCCGCCCGGACACCGACGTTGCGCGCCGCCGGTGCCCCATCGAGGGCCGAAGCATCCACGACCCGGAACCGGTCGTCGTCGCTCGCCCAGCGCCGTGCGAAGTCGCCGCTCCCATCGAGTGAGCCGTTGTCCGCCACGACGACTTCCCACGGTTCCGGGCAGTCCTGTCGCGCCAGCGCCCGGAGCTGCTCCTCCAGCCACGGCATCCCGTCGCGCACGGGGAGAACGACGCTGATCATCTTCTCGAACCATATCGCCGTCGTCGTGACTGACCGCCAGCCGCGCGAACCGATTCGCGCTCTGTAGAACACCGTGGCTCTTGGATAGTCATCTCCCCCGGGGTTGCGCCATCCCACCACTTCCGCTCCGGCCGGGCGGCACTGGTAGCTTAGTCCCGCGTGGAAGGCATGAGCGACAGTCCGACGGTCGCCGCCGGGTCCACCCCAGGCGGTGACCCGTTGCTCCGGGGGGTGACCCCAGTCGTGCTCACCCACATGCGTCCACACCTGGCGGGCGACGTGACGCGGTCATTGATCGAACGCGAAGGATTCGACCCCGGACAGGTCGTCGTCGTGGTCAACGGTCCCGGAGGTCTGGACGACCCGGAACTCGAGCGGGCGGTACGAATGGTGCGACTGCCCCGCAACACCGGACCGGCGGGCGGCTTCCGGGCGGGGATGGTCGAGGCATTCGCCGATCCGTCGACGGCGTGGGTCTACCTCTGCGAAGACGACATCGGACTGTTCTCCCTCCCGACTCCACGCGTCGTCACGCTGCTCGGTCGACTGGCCCGGGTCGACCGCCCCGATGCGCCGATCGGCGCGGTGGTGGCCTACGGCCGGCGCTTCGTCGGTCGCGGTGCGCACACGGTGAACGTGGTGGGGCCGGTCTCCGGGGGCCCCGGGCTGACATCGGTGGACGTGGCCTGTTGGGGGGCGACCCTGGTCGCCCGACGGGTCGTCGATGCCGGTGTGCTGCCCGACCCCGACTGGTTCTTCGGGCTCGAGGACTTCGACTTCTTCTGTCGGGTACGCGATGCCGGATTCCGTGTCGTCGTCGACGACGAAGCCGCCCGCGCGGTCGCTTTCGAGCAGACGTCCGAGGGTCGTGCGACCGCCATCACCACCTCTCGACCCACGGACGCCGACGAGTCCTGGCGTGCCTACTACCACGCCCGTAACTCCATCGAGCTGGCCCGCCGCCACGGCCGTCCGTCGTGGTACGCCTGGCACCTCGCCTACTCCGCCCGTCATCTGCAGCGGGCACGGAGCCGTTCCGCCAGGGTGGCGATCCTGGACGGCCTGCGGGACGGCGCACGCGGCCGGTTGGGGGAGAATCCGCGCTACGGACGGCGCGTGGGTGAGTTCGGTCCGTCGGCCGGCTCCGATGAACCGGGGGAGAGGTGAGCGAAGTTGGGCCAGAGTCCGAGATCGATGTCCGGGAGCATCCTGGACAGCTTGGCGACGTCTGCGGAGTACAGCGAGACGAGGCGCCTGCGGACGGCGGGGTCCAGATCGGCCGATGATTCCGGAACACCGGTACGGGGCTGCAGCGGCGGACTCGACGTGGCGGTCGTGAGTTCGCAGTCGGCGAGCCCGAGGAACCGGAACGTCGTCCGGAGCTGGCCCACCGGGTCGGCCGCACACTTCTCGTACTGCAGGATCAGTATCTGGCTACGTTCGAAGTAGGCGAGCCATTCATGGAGCAGGCGATGGTAGAAGCCGCGCTGGATGGCGTCGTTGACGGCAGGGGGATCGGTCGCTTCACCCAGCCGATGCCGGTGGGCCAACCCCGATCGGAACCGCTCGACCGGGTCGCGGAGCAGTAGCAACAGCCGCGTGTCGGGTGCGGCACCCTGCAGCAGGACCGGGACCCACGGCAGTCCGAAGTAGTCGGGCGTCCACTCGCCGGTCACGGTCCCGGGGCGACGGGGGAACCAGCCGGCATACCCCTCGAGGTCGGCGTGCTCGAACGCCGCAGCACCGAAGCGGTCGAAGTAGTGGCGCTCCTTGTGGATGTCGTCCCGCGAGTACAGCTCGGGATGGGACATCATGAGATCGAACCACCAGGTGGTCCCGCTCTTCTGGACCCCGATCCCCACGAAATCGGGAGGACCCGCGACTTCGTCGGCACCGAGTGGTGGGGGCGTGAAGTCGAATCCGGATTCCCACGGTGCATAGCGACCGAGTCCGTGGAGGACCTGTCGGCGCACGCCCGGGGGCAGTCTGGCGAACTGCTCTCTGGCATGCCCCCGCAGACGCTCGCTGTAGTCCGCGGGAGCCACCGGGGCACAATGCCACACCGGTGCAGGGGCCACAAGCGACGGCGGCGGTCTCGAGCCGGGCCTGCGGACCGGCTCCGCATTTGACGACACTCGAGTCTGCACCGATGATCTGGCCATGATGAGGGGCGCCGGATCCGGGCGATCGACGGCGTCATCACCATCCAGCCCGACGTCGGCCGGGCGCTGAACGTGTGCGGCATCGCCGGACTGTTCGATCCGTCGGCTGGATCCGGATCCGACCGGTTGGCGAGGGACGCCGGCGCCATGACCGCGACCCTGGTCCACCGTGGCCCCGATGACCACGGGCTGTGGATCGATCCAACGGGCAGGATCGCCCTGGGGCACCGTCGTCTGGCCGTCGTCGACCGGAGTCCCGAGGGCCACCAGCCCATGGAGTCGGCCGACGGGCGTTGGGTGATCAGCTATAACGGCGAGATCTACAACTTCGCCGCGCTCCGCACCCGGCTGGCTCGGGAGGGCATGGCGTTCCGGGGCGGTTCGGACACCGAAGTGGTGGTGGCCGCCGTACAGAACTGGGGGATCGAACGGACGCTCGAGGCCGCCGAGGGGATGTTCGCGATCGCCCTCTGGGATCAGCAGCGGAGTGAGCTCCACCTGGTCAGAGATCGGTTCGGCGAGAAGCCCCTGTATGTCGGGTGGGTCGGTGGACGGCTGGCGTTCGCCTCGGAGCTCAAGGCGTTCCACGCGATCCCCGGGTTCGCTCCGACCCTGGACCGCGACGCGATCGCCGCGTTTCTGCGACGCGATTGCATTCCGGCACCGCGCACCGTCTTCTCGGAGATCGGGAAGTTGCCGCCGGGTCAGTGGCTGACATACGGGTCGTCGGTCCGATCCGGGGAGTCGCCGGTGGTCCGGGCCTACTGGACCGCGGGTGCGTCGATCGCCGCGGCGCGACGGGATCCGTGGACCGGCCCCGAAGGTCTCATGGTCGATTCGCTCGAGCACGCACTGTCCGCATCGGTGGCGGCACGGATGGTCGCGGACGTGCCGGTCGGCGCGTTTCTGTCGGGTGGCGTGGATTCCAGCGTGATCGTCTCACTGATGCAGCAGCTGAGCAGGCGACCGGTTAACACGTTCTCGATCGGGTTCGCGGACCGTGGGTTCGACGAGTCCCTCGATGCGGCTGCGGTCGCCGACCACCTGGGAACGCACCACACGTCCCTGCGGATCACCGAGCAGGATGCGGCCGACCTGATCCCCCGGCTCCCGGACATCTGGGACGAGCCGTTCGCCGATGTGTCCCAGTTGCCGGTCCTGCTCGTGAGTCAGCTCGCCCGCACCCAGGTCACGGTCTCGCTCTCCGGTGACGGCGGTGATGAACTGTTCGCCGGCTACAACCGCCACGCCTGGCTGGACCGCGTGTGGCAGCGCGGTGCGCTCGTGCCCGACCCGGTGCGGCGGGCCGCGGGTTCGACGCTTCAGCGCCTGCCTCCGGGACTCGTCGATGGTGCCGCGGGTGTGACCCGTGCACTGCCGGCGCGTATGCGGGTGCGGACCCCGTCCACCAAGGTGGCGAAGCTCGGCCGCGTACTGGCGTCATCGGATCCCGAGGAGGCGTACCGGGTCCTGACGTCACACTGGATCGACCCTGAGTCCATGGTGCTCGGTGCCCGACGTGGTGCGGACGACCCGGTGGAGGACTCCGCGGCCCGGAACCCGTCGCTCGGGATCACCGAGCGGATGCTCCTGTGGGATGTGAGCGGCTACCTGCCGGACGACATCCTCACCAAGGTCGACCGGGCGGCGATGTCGGTCTCGCTCGAAACCCGGGTGCCCTTCCTGGACCGCGACGTGTTCGAGCTCGCGTGGCGACTACCTCTCTCGGTCAAGCTGCGCGGCGGTGTGACCAAATGGATCCTTCGCCAGGTGCTGTACCGGCACGTGCCCGCGGCGCTGGTGGATCGACCGAAGATGGGATTCGGTGTGCCGATCGGCGCCTGGCTGCGAGGCCCGCTCCGGCCCTGGGGCGAGGAGCTGCTCGGGTCCCGACGGCTCGCCTCGCAGGGACTGCTCGATCCCGTGCCCGTTCGTCGGGCGTGGCAACTCCACCAGTCGGGACGGCGCGACCTCGGGTACGAGCTGTGGGACGTGCTCGTGCTGCAGGGGTGGCTCGATCGCTGGATGCCCGGGCGGTGACAGCCGGGGGACGCTGGACGACGGGTCCTCTACAATCCCAGCACCGTGCAACTCGTCGACCGGATCTACAGGCGCTGCGTGAAGCCCGACTTTCCCTACTACGACGCCATGGATCTGATCCAGCAGCACCTGGTACCGCGCACCTACGTCGAGATCGGGGTGTCGACCGGACGGACGTTCCAACTGGCCCTACCCGGTACGCGGTGCGTCGGTATCGATCCGGCGCCGCGGTTGGCACGTCCGGTCACCCGTGGACAGCAGATCTTCACCCTGAGCAGCGACGAGTTCTTCGCCACCCATGATCTCCGCGCGGTGCTCGGTGGGGATCCGCTGGACCTGGCCTTCATCGACGGGATGCACCATTTCGAGTTCGCCCTCCGGGACTTCATCAATCTGGAACGTGCGGCCCATCCGGAGTCCACGATCCTGATCCATGACTGCCTTCCCGAGAACGAGGAAGGGGCGGCCCGGGACCGCACGACCGTGCTGTGGAGCGGGGACGTCTGGCGCCTCATCGTGCTGCTCCGGCGGTGGCGACCCGACCTGGAGGTGTCCGTGGCCGACTGGCCCCCCACGGGACTGGGCGTGGTCCGGCACCTCGACCCGGGATCGACGGTGCTGGCGGATCACTACCACGAGCTCGTCGAGCACTACCTGTCCGTGCCGTACAGCGCGCTCGATGACGGCACGATGGACGACCAACTCAACCGGGTACCTGGGACGTGCTGCGCGACCTCCTTCCGCCGAGTCCGTACCGTTCGGGCAGTGTCGAGTGGCTCACGGCCAGACGGGCCGCCCACGAGGTGGTTCCGGCGGCCAGACGAGCCATCGCCTACCGCCGGGAGGCACGTCGTCGGTCCGCCGGTTCGGCGGAGCCGCTGCCGGACCGGCACTGACGGACCCCCTGGGACTCGTCAGTCCGAGCGGCCGTCGGAGGAACCGCGGGCGAGGGAACGCTCGCGGAGCGGGACGATGGGGTAACGGATCCCCAGACGCCCGAATGCCCCGTCGACGAAACCCCTCCCGATGGCCACCAGGCTGGTGAATTTCTCCTGCTTCTGGCGCACCGCCGCCCGACCGATGAGCCGGACGAAATTGCGTGGATACCTCCCGGTCCTGTGCATGATGTGCCAGTGGAGGTAGAGCATGTTGCGTGACTCGTAGTAGTACTTCCACGCCGGGAGGTCGCCACCCTGGCGAATGGCGTCGTGATGGACCACGGCGTCCTCGATGAACCGGAGTGGATAGCCGGCCTGCGGGATCCTCCAGTGGCAGTACTCGGTGTCCTCGGCCCACCAGAAGAGCTCCTTCATCGGAAGGCCGACCTGGCGGACGATGTCGCGGGCGATCACGAGTCCGCACCACGATCCCCAGCGACCGACGGTGCCGTCGGGCTGGATCGACACCGGTACGACGAACGCCGACGTCGGGTCACCGCTCGCCGCCGACCACAACCGTTCCAGGCACTCGGGTTCCGGGACGATGTCGTCATCCATGATCCAGGCATGGCTGCACCCACCGGCCAGGAAGTCGGCCAGTGCGATGGCCCATCCCCCGGCGGGGCCGAGATTGACGTCGGAGCGGATCACGCGGACGGGTAGCCCCTCGGTATGCAGCGTCGACACCTCGACCGGCGGTTCGCTGGCATTGTCCACGACCACGATCTGCCCCGGACGCTGTGTCTGGGCCATGATGGCAGCGAGGCACCGGGCCAATGCCTGCGGGGCATTGTGCGACAGGACGAGTGCCGCGATCTGGGGCGCCTTGACGTCAGTCATCTCTCAACCATCTCTCGCGGACGTCCAGGCGGCTGCGGGGTCGGCACGGACCGGGGCATGGTACCGCAGTAGCCTGTCGTCCCCGCTCCGGGTCCGATGTGGAATCCGTGGAGCGTCCGACCGCTACCGGACGCCTCGACCGATACGGCGCTGATGGTAGCCTCACGCAGGTACGGGGCCCGGTTGCGGGTCGGCGCCGAGGCAGGCGGACGGGGAACGTCGCGAAGAGGGGTGGATCCGCATGGGCACACGAGGAAGCGGGCTGAAGGCATCGACGGGCGTGGCGTCCGACGGTGTGGCCACGGGGCACTTCCTGCAGCCGAATTGGGGGGACGGACCCTGGGGGGAAGGTTCGCTCGAGGACCGGTTCGACGTCGTCCGGCCCCTGCTGGGCGACGGGTCGGTCCTCGACATCGGCTGCGCGTCCCGCTACGGGCGCCCCGACTGGCTCCACGGCCTCCTCGCCAAGGACGTGACCGACCTCGTCGGAATCGACATCAACGCCGCCACCGTCGAGAAGCTGCAGGCTGACGGCTACGACGTCCGGTTGACCGACGCCCGGGAGTTCGACCTGGGGAGGACGTTCGACGCGGTGTTCGCCGGTGAACTGATCGAGCATCTCGACGATTTCCGTGGATTCCTCGCCAACGTCCGCCGTCACCTCGAACCCGGTGGTCGCCTCGTGCTCACCACGCCCAATGCGTTCTACGTGGGGAACTTCGTCTACCGCTGGGGCGGGCACGGCCAGGTGCACCCGGAACACACCTGCTGGTTCTGCGAGGACACACTTCGTCATGTACTCGAGATCAACGGATTCTCGAAGGTCGAGATCATGTTCGCCGGCCACACGAGTCCCACGCCGCTCCGCAAGGCGGCTTCGTCGCTCGCCCAAGCCATCTTCCCGCCGCGGTTGGCGTTGGACGAGATCATCGCGGTGGCCATCGCCGACTAGTGCCGTGGCGACCGACACGGTCGTCGACGCGGGTGGTCAGGCCGGCGCCCCACCCGCGCAGGATCATCCCGACCCCGCACCGGTGGAACGGGGTGCGAGGAACTCCTCGTAGAAGGAGGGATCCGACTGCAACCTGGCGTAGACCTCTTCGCTCAGTCGTTTGCTCGCCTGCATGCCGCGGTAGTTCTGCACGCGGACCCGGGTTGCGTCCGCATGCCGGAGGGCGCTCCCGAGCAGTCGGTACTTCTCGGTGCCGTTCAGCCACGCGGGTGGTCTCGTGAGGGCGCTCGGGACGACCATGTCGCGGAATCCGGCTCCGTGGTGGTAGAGCACGTCTCCGTAGACCCCGAACCACAGCGGGTGCAGGTTTGTCGTGTTGGACCGCAGGAGAGGGGTCCAGGGAGCACCGATCCGTTCCAGCTTCCCGAGCAGGTTGCCACCGGCGTCGGAGAGCAACTCGCCCTGCGTGTTCTTCCACGGAAACCCCGGTGACCAGTCACCGCGGATGCGGTCCCAGTCCTCGGCGCGGATGACACAGAAGCACGGATGTGGCTGCTTGTCTCCGGCGACCTCGTCACGCCGGACCGCAATGAGCAGCGATTCGTCCAGGGCCTTGTGCACCGTGGGCATGGGATCCGCGATCGGAAATGCGTCACCGTCGAGGAACATGATCAGATCGTCGTGTTCGGCCTGGTCGACGATGAGCGATGCCAGCAGATTGAGCTTGCCGGCGTGTCCGCCAACCGCCTGCACCACCCGGTCGAACTTCGGCTCGTGCACGGGGTCGATGGCCTCGAAGCTGGCGACCACCCGATAGGGCTCCTGGAGGTGGCGGGCCAGATAGGCCACCTGGACGTCGATCCATTTGTCCGACTTGTAGTGGACGGTCGCCACGTGGATCATCGGCTCGCCCGTCTGTCGTTACGCCCCATCGTTCGGATCCCCTCATCCACCAGCTGCGCCGCCCCGCGATAGTACCCGCTCAGGTGGCGCACCGGCTGCAGTCGAACCCGGCCTAGAGCGCCCCGTGGAGGTCGGTGCGCCGGAGCCAGAACGATGCGCAGCCGTGCGGATCGCTGTCGCTCATCCGTTGGTCGTTCCACACCCCGGCCAGTAGTCCGTTCAGCTCGTCGTCCTGGCTGATGAAGTAATTGGGACAGTGCACCTCGTAGCCGGCCGATCCCCCGAGCAACCACGTGGCCAGGAGATACTGCTCGGTGTAGTAGCGATGAGCCCAGGTCAGGGGGTAGTCGGCCGGCAGGTAGATGTCGTGGACATGGACCAGCGTCTCCGGCGGGAGCTCGGGAAAGATCTCGAGGAAGAAGACGGTCGCGTCGGAGTTCATGAAGCTCCGGTGCGACCCGTCGAGGAAGACGATGTCTCCCGGTCCGATCCGGTCCAGGATCGTCGCCACCCCCACCGTTTCCAGCCGCCCCCGGATGACCTCGTCACACAGTGCGTCCACCTCGGCCCGCGGGTGCGGATCGATCGAGACGATGCGGGTCCGAAGGCCGTGGTCCTCGATCGCCCGCCGCACGAACTTCGTCGAAATCCCCGACCCGACCTCCAGGTAGAGCGCCGGGTCGGTGGTGGCCACCATGCAGTAGAGGGCGATTCCGTCCAGGCGTGGAATCCAGCCGTTGTCCCAATGGGGTTGGACGGGGTCGGGCCCCGGCTGGATCGGGATCTGGAGGTAGTGCTCGCGTAGTTGGTCGAATTGTCCGACGAGCGAGCGATATCGGGGACGTCCGGCGTCGATGATGTCGTACAGCCGCCGATGGAACGGATGGCCGTGCCCGTAGCGAGGTACGGGATCCGTGTACCGCCGGATGGAATCCAGCGTCCGGTAGGGCTCACGCATGGATCTCCAGTGCGCCAGCGCCTCACGAGCCGGAGCTTCGACCGCCGTGTCCTGCAGGCGTTCCTTGACGACTCGGATAGGGCGATCGATGCGACTCATCCTGTGGATCCTGCTCCTCGTCCCTGGGGTGACGGACACGTTAGCGCGTCCGATTGTCGATCCGACTGTGCCGGCGCTCCCGTGACGAGAGGGCGGGCACGTGAGGGCAAGACCCGAAGAGCCCGCGAATTGCGACGCTAGAGTGATGGATCCGAAGACCGCGGTGGCAGTACGGGGGTAGGGGTGTGCTCGACAACGACAGGCAGGCAGTACCCGAGCTGATCGTGGAGCGCATGCGGTGCCCGCGGTGCGGGTCCCCGATCTCCGATGGTGTCGTCGAGGTCGCGTGCGGACACGGGCACCGGTTCGCCAAACACGACGGATTCGTGGACTTCTCCGCCGACACGGACCGGGTCGGGACGACGGAGCGGACGCTGACCAGCTTCGGATACGAGTGGAACGCCTTCGACGAGGTGCGCGATGAGGACGAGCGGTTCGCCGAGATCTACTTCCGGGATGTCGACCTCGAGGGCCTCCGATCCAAGGTCGGACTCGACGCAGGCTGTGGCAAGGGAAGGTTCACCCGCATCCTGGCGGACCATCTCGCCGCCGAAGTGGCGCTCGACGGTTCTTCGGCCGTCGAGGCCGCAGCGCGGAATCTACGGGGGCACGCCAACGTGGCCGTGGTCCAGGCGGACCTCCGCGACGCCCCCTTCGCCCCGGAGAGCTTCGATTTCATCTCGAGTCTCGGCGTGCTCCACCACCTGGATGACCCGTTCGAGGGTTTCACGAGGTTGCTGGGTTACCTGGCCCCGCAGGGCCAGATCCTCGTCTACCTGTACAGCCGACCTCCCCGGCGGGGGATGCGATCCCTGGCCCTCCAGGCGGCCACGGTCTTGCGCACGGTCACGGTGCGCATCCCCCACGACACCCTCAAGACGCTCTCGACGCCGATCGCCGCCGTGCTCTACGGGGCCTTCGTGGTGCCGGGCCGCTGGGGCCAGCGCCGTCGGATCCGATCGCTCGCCGATCTCCCGATGGACACCTACCGCGACAAGCCGTTCCGGAGCCTGGTGCTCGACACGTTCGACCGGCTCAGTGCGCCCGTCGAGCACCGGTACATCTGGAAGGAACTGGAGCCGTGGTTCGCCCGCACCGGGCTCGTCGTCGATGCGGCTCGCGACGAGACCGGGTGGTTCATCCTGGCGCACCGGCCCTGAGCGATCGGGCGACGAACGGTGCACGGGGCCCGGGTCCAGCCGAGGATCGGACGACGGTCACATGGGTAGCCCGGTAGGTCAGCAGCTGGTGCGCAGGGGTCCGTCGGTGCCCGACCGGCCCACCGTGTCCGTCCTCGTCCTCGTGCTCGACCGCCTCGATCTCCTCGGGGGATGCCTCGACACGGTGGGTCGCGCCACGACCCAGGCGACGGAGACGGTCGTGGTGGCCAACGGGACACCCGCAGCCGCTCTGGCGGTGCTCGAGCGACGGGAGGACATCGTGCTCGTCCGAAGCGAGGTCAATCTCGGATTCGGCGGGGGATGCAATCTGGCCGCCGAGGTCGCCCGGGGCCGCTACCTCGTGTTCGTCAACGATGACAGCCGACTGGATCGCCACGGTGTCGACCGATTGATCCAGCGGGCGAACTCCGAGTCGGACATCGGTGCCGTGGGTAGCCGCATCCTCTTCGAGGACGGCTCCTTGCAGGAGGCCGGAGGCATCATCTGGCGTGACGGGACGACGGCACACGTCGGACGCGACCGACCGGCCGACGACATCAGCTACCGGAGCCCGCGCGACGTCGACTACTGCTCCGCCAACGGGCTGCTCGTGACCCGATCGGCCTGGGACGCGGTGGGTGGATTCGACGAGACGTACTACCCCGCCTACTACGAGGACGCCGACCTCTGTATGAAACTCCGCGCCCGGGGTTTCCGTGTCGTGTACGAACCGACGGCGACGTTGCGGCACCTGGAGACACAGAGCTCCTCGCCCGCCTACCGGAACTTCCTGATGGGCCGCAATCGCGAGCGGTTCCGCTCCCGGTGGCGCGATGCCCTGGTCGCCCACGATGTGCCCCCGGTCACCGATCGGAGGGGAGCCATCGACCGCAAGGTCGAGGAGAGCCGGGCCCTGCCCCCGCTGGACCCCGGGGCTTCCGTCGGCCAGGCGAGCCGACCCGTCGACGAGGTGACCGGCCCGGAGCCCGTCGACGACGACGGCGACATGCTCCGCCGCCAACTCCGTCATGCGGCGTACGCCATCGAGGTGAAGGACGCGTTCATCGCCACCCTCACCAATGATCTGCAGGAGCAAATCGCACGGGAGGCCCGCCGGGCGCCCGTGCGCCGCCGGGTCCGTGCCGCCGGAGCTCGTTTCCTGACGGTCCTCCCGCCCGCGGTTACGACGCGTCTCCGTTCCCACAGGGGTCACCGGTGACCGCACACGGTGACCACGCGCGGGCGGCAGGCAAGTCGTTGACCCCGTGGTGTCGCCGATGCCCGGCGCTATCGTGGCGCCCATGACACAGGATTCCGGAGTGGTCGAGGATCCGAACATCCTGTTCATCTTCACGGACCAACAGCGGGCGGACAGCCTGGGTGTGGTCAACGGATGGGCCTCCACCCCGCATCTCGACGGGCTGGCCGCTGAAGGCACCCTGTTCGCGAGCTGCTTCTCGAACTCACCGGTCTGCATCCCGTCGCGGTTCAGTCTGATGTCGGGCCTGTATCCGCACAACCTGGGTGTGCAGACGAATCGCAGCGTCACGTATCCGACCTGGCTCGAGACCTGGGTGGGGACGCTCCGACGCCGTGGCTATCGGACGAGCATGTTCGGCAAGCTGCACCTCCATCCCACGCAGGGCGACCTGCGTAGGCGCGAGCGACTCGTGCACCGCTTCGGCTTCGATGACGTGGACGAGGTCGCGGGTCCCCGGGCGATGCGTTCGTGCGCCGCAAATCTGTCGGACCTCTGGGAGCGCAATGGTGTACGCACCGCGTATCGCCGGGACGTCGCCGAGCGCTTCGACAACACCCCCTGGGTCGTCCGACCGTCACCGGTGGGCTTCGATCTCTACTACGACACCTATGTCGCCCGCACCGCAGCGAGCTACCTGCGGGACTACGCCCGACCCGAACCCTGGTTCTGCTACCTCGGCTTCCCCGGACCCCATGAGCCGTGGGACACCCCCGAGCCCTGGGCCTCCGCCTACGACCCCCGCGCCATGCCGGAGCCCCGCGGCGAGCCGCACGCCGTGGGCGAACGGGCGGAAGGGATCCTCGACGAGCGGCTGCGGGATCGCCCGGAGCTCGGCCCGGAGGAGATCGCTGCGCTCCGGGCCGACTACGCGGGAGGTGTGGGACTCATCGACGACGTCATCGGCGAGGTGTTCCAGGTCGTCCGTGACCGGGGTGAGTGGGACCGCACGATCATCGTCTTCACGTCGGACCACGGGGAGATGAACGGTGACGCCGGACTCCTCTACAAGGAGGTCTTCCTCGACGGGGCCGTGCACGTCCCGTTGATCATCCGCGACCCGGCCGGTCCGTCCGGCCGGACGATCGCGGACCCGGTCGAGCTGATCGACGTGGGAGCGACGATCCTCGACCTCGCCGGACGGTCCGACACGAAGGCGTTCCGGATGGCGCGTTCGATGGCCGGGGTCGTCCGGGGCACGGAAGAAGAGGTCCCCCGCTCGGACGCGCTGTCGGAGTACCGGGGTGAGGTGATGCTGGCGACCACCGACTGGAAGATCGTGCTGAATGCCGGGGGTGAGACCACGCTCCTCTTCCGTCGTTCCGGTGACGAGACGGAGAATCTGGCCGGAGCCGAGGAGTTCGCCGAGATCCAACGGGATCTGGAGCACCGGCTCCTCCGACGGTTGGTCTCCTCGTCGTCAC
>Ga0302190_10002062_pt1 | contig 13208 bp, 13 predicted proteins | sample II_Bog_E2_3_FD_198784 | JGI IMG/M metagenome (GOLD analysis project Ga0302190, IMG submission 198784) | Peat permafrost microbial communities from Stordalen Mire near Abisko, Sweden - II_Bog_E2_3 | ecosystem: Environmental > Terrestrial > Soil > Wetlands > Peat | place: Sweden: Abisko... | reverse complement strand
CCCCCTGCCCCTGCCCCTTCCCCTGTTGAAATGGATCAAATGCCGGCCCACTAGAAGATCCGGGCGGCTTCATCTCGAAAGCCGCCTGCTCAGGCTCAGTCCCCGCTGTCCGCCGCACTCAAAGCCCGCTCCGCAGTCACCACCGGCCCCTTCGGCAACAGACCCTGATAGAACGACACAGCCAGCCGCAACACCCGCGTGTCGGAATAGTGTGCGCAAACCCAATTGCGCGCAGCTTCTCCCATCCGCTGCCGCCGCTCTCGGTCTCCCAGCAGCTTCAGCACCGCCTCGCTGATCGCCTCCGGATACCCAGGCGGAATCAGCAGCCCCGTCACCTCGGGCACAACCGAGTCTCGCGACCCCGTGCACAAAGTTGTAATCACCGGAATTCCGCTCGCAGCAGCCTCCAGCACCACGTTAGGAAAACCCTCGCGCCACGTCGGCAGCACCATCAAATCCATCGCCCGAAAATACGGCGCTGTGTCCGCCACAAATCCCACGCTGTGAATCCGTGGATGCCTCGCAATCCGCTCCCGCCACTCCACTCCCAACGCATCCTCTGAAGCGTCAAACCAACCCACCAGCAGCAAATGAGCCCTCGGCTCTGTCTTCAAAATCGTGTCGAACGCCTCAATCAGCTCCGGAACTCCCTTGTCTTCCGTCAGCCGGCCCACAAATCCCACAACGGGCGCATCCGGCGGCAAGTTCAACCGCTCCCGCACATCGCTCGCCCCAGGCGAAAACCGCTCCACATCCACGCCGTTGCTGCTGCCGTCGCCCAGCATGCACATCTTTGCTTCTTCAGCCACGCCCAGCGTCACTGCCTCGCGCCGCATGCTTTGGCTATTGCACAGCACCACCTGCGCACACCCCGCCGCCACCCGCTCCGTCGCCAGCAGAATCCTTCTCTTCAACCCTTTGGATGTCTCGAGCTTGAGTCCACGAAGCATGTAAACCCGCGCCGGAATCCCCGCCATCCAAGCCGCCATGCCGCCCAAAAAGCCCGCTTTCGGCGTGCTGAACTCGCACAAATCCGGATGAAGCCGCAACAAGATCCACCACAACCTCGCCAACGACACCAGGTCGGCCAGCGGAGCCATCCCGCGCTCCATCGGCAGTCCGATCACCTCCACACCTTCGCGCGCAGCCGTCCGGTCCAGCAACTCTCCAGGGCTTGAAATCAACGTCACGCGAAACCCCGCCTCACGCAGCGCGCGCAATCTTCCCGTCAGAGTCAGGCAAGTTTGTGAGTGGGTGATGCCGATGACAATATGGCACTGCCGCTCAGCCAGCCGGCTGAGCCTGAGAGGGGCGAGTTGAATGGCCTTCGAGACTAGCATGTGCCTCGCATGAGTTCCCGCCAAACCATCCAGAACGTCTGGAGTGTGCGGGAATTCCCCATGCAGCTCTGAGAAAAAGACCAATCCGGCTATTTAGCCGCCCGGTTAGAAAGGAAAACTACCCTGTTTGCGGTCCAGGAATGCGGTTCCGCGTCCCCTGCCGTCTCGTTTTGCGGCCCGTCTAAGCCAAAAACAATGTACCACCTCGATACAGGTCGCAGTGAGTGACGGGAAACACAGAAGTACTTTGCGTAATCTTATAGTCAATCTCTCATACAACCATTCGCCCAAATTCGCCCCAAAGTTCTTCTCCTTATCCCCCACCTCGGCGGAGGAGGAGCCGAAAAGGTCTGCGCTCTGTTGGCTCAAAACCTCTGCAGCGAAAAGTACGACCTACACCTGGGCCTGATCACACAATCCAGCGTTCAGCCGGGCAATTTGCCTCCGGCGGTCACCGTTCATTGCCTCGGCGCCACCCGCGTTCGCACCGCGGCCCTCCCCTTGTTCCGACTTATTCGCCGGCTCCGCCCCCAAATCATCCTCTCCGGCATGTTTCACCTCAACTTCCTCGTATTGCTTCTGCGTCCTCTGTTTCCGCGCCCCGTCCAGGTCTTTGTCCGCCAAAACGGAACGGTGTCCGCTTCCTTGTCTTTTGGCGATCTGCCTGCCTACACCCGCCTGCTTTACCGCCTCCTTTATCGCCGCGCTGACCGCATCCTCTGCCAGTCCAACGCCATGGCCACCGACCTCATCCTCCACACCGGCGTCCTCCCCAAGCGGGTCTCCGTCCTGCCCAACCCTGTCGACGTGGAGCAAATCCGCTCTTCTGTCCGTCAGGGCAACAGTCTCTTCGCCGGCCCCGGCCCCCACCTGCTCGCCGTTGGCCGGCTCTCCCCAGAAAAGGGCTTCGACCTCCTGCTCCGTGCGTTTGCAACGCTCCGCCTCCATCTCCCCACCGCCGACCTGGTCATCGCCGGCACCGGCCCGGAAGAATCGCCGCTCAAGAAGCTCTCGCGTGCCCTGAACCTCGAGCCAGCCGTCCTTTTCGCCGGGTACATCCCTGATCCATCCGACTATTTTCCCGGCGCCACGGCTTTCGTCCTCCCCTCTCGTCATGAAGGCCTGCCCAACGCTCTGCTTGAGGCCGCATCGGCAGGATTGCCCATCATCGCCCTTCCCGCCTCCGGTGGCCTCACCGACCTTCTCGCTGACCAGCCCGGTGCATGGTTAGCTCCCGAAATCTGCGCCGAATCCCTGGCCGCCACACTCCTCATCGCCCTCCAACAACTCTCCCCAAATCAAAGATTTGACCACCACTTCATGGCTCCCTTTCAGCTCCAGCGCGCCGTCGGCGCCTATGAAGAACTGATCGATGCCGTGCTTCCAACCCCGCTCCCAAACGCGAATTCCACTCCGCTTCCCTTGAAGCACATCGCCCTGGTCATCCCCAGCCTCGACCGCATCGCCGGAGCCGAGCAGCAGACCATCCTGCTCGCTGCGGGCCTGCAACAGCGCGGATGGCGCGTCAGTGTCGTAGCCCTTTCCGGCCAGGCTGGCCCCGCCGCCGACTCATTGACCGCCCAGGGCGTCCAGTTCCTCACTCTCGGCATGCGCAAGGGCCTGGTTGACCCGCGCGGCTGGATCCGCTTTCACCGCTGGATCAAGCACGAAAAGCCTGACATCGTCCACGCCCATCTGCCTCATGCCGCCTGGTTTGCCCGCTGGTCCCGGCTCGCCTCGCCCCTCCGCGTCCAGCTTGACACCCTCCATTCCTCCTCCACCGGCTCTCTCGGCCGCCATCTCGGCTACCGACTCAGCAACTGGCTCCCCGATCGCGTAACCGCAGTCAGCCAAGCCGTTGCCGACTCGCACCGGGCTGCACGCATGGTCCTCCAGAGAACTCTTGTCGTTCTGCCCAATGGAGTCGAAGTCCACACCCACCAGATCGACGCAGCTTCCCGGTCCGCTCTCCGCCGCGAGGCCGGCCTTGAAGACGTCTTTCTCTGGTTTGCCGCCGGCCGCCTGGAATCCGTAAAGGACTATCCAACGCTCCTGAGCGCGATGCATCGTCTGCCTGAATCAGCCCACCTGGTCATCGCCGGCGCAGGCCCGCTTGAAGCGGAACTCCGCCGCATGGCGCAGCAACTCGGTGTCGATCACCGCATCCGCTTTCTAGGCTTCGAGCCCAATGTCCGCCGCTGGATGCATGCCGCCGACGGCTTTGTTCTTTCTTCCCGTTGGGAGGGACTGCCCATGGCGCTGCTGGAGGCCGCAGCCTGCGCTCTCCCCTCCGTCGCCACCGATGTCCCTGGCACCCGCGAAGTGATCGTCGCCAACCAAACCGGCCTGCTGGCCGCCGCCGGAAACGTGCCCGCCCTGGCGCAAGCCATGACCCGCCTCATGCAAACCCCGCCTGAACAACGCTCCGCCATGGGCAACAGTGCCCGCCAGCACATCACCCAATCCTTCAGCCTGGGCTCGGTCCTCGACCGTTGGGAGTCGCTCTACAACAGTCTGCTCGCCGCCAACCCGGAACCATCACGCTGGCCAAGGCGACAGCCGCGAGCCCCAAACGCCCATTGGCAGCTCTGACTTCCTTGGCGTGCCAGTGTGTACCAAAGTCACATCTGAACATCAATAGCTACATTATGTTTGTTCGATATCTTTAGGATTAATAGACGTTTTCAATCTTCGTCATGCCCGACTCCGCCGCCCCGATCGTCTCTTCGATCGCAAACCACGCGCCCGCCAGAGTGCATACGCCTCATAAAGCCTCTCCCCCACACCAAGGCCACCCGGCTTCAGCTCCGCCATCACGCGCTCAACTGAAGTGAACTGCGCCGCTTGTCTCTGCAAAAAGCCCCGAAGTTGCTGGGGAAGAGACTCCCGCGCCGTGTTTGTATGCACGCAGATGGTCCACAACCCCTGCGTTTTGTATACCGGCCCCCAAAGCTGCTGCGGAATCCACGTCACCCCGCCGCGCGTGAATGGAACCCGGGCAAACCCGTCCGACAGCATCTTGATCCCCGAACTGCGAAGCGCAAGCAGCGTGTTGCGGTCAAATCCATGCCGCGGCGCAATCCACATCCCCGGGTTCAACCCTTCGTTGCGCAGAAGCTCCAGTCCGTGCTCAACCCACCACCGCTGCGTGTCCAAAGGCACCCCGGCGAACTCAGTCTGTCGATGCAGCGGCACCAGGCTCTTCCCTTTGCTATGGCACAAATGCTGGTAGCCATGCACCGCAATCATGGCCCCAGCCGCTTCCAACTCCCGCATCCGCCCCCAGAACTCCGGGTCCGGGTCGGCGCGCAGCAGGTCTGGATCCTTGTTGTCCGGAACAATGGCCAGAATCGGCTTGATTCCAAACTCCTCAATCAAAGGGACAAATCGCTCCCAACGGCTTCGCGAAATGGTGGGGCAAAGGTCATCGAAGCGAAGAAGATATTGCGCCGGTTTTGGAACCAAACTGCCTCCCGTGGGGATTGCTCCCCCATTGCTGAACTCGTTCCGTCGCACTTCGCTCAAGCTGCGCATGCGGGCATCGACTACGCAACTACCCGACTGCCTCCACCGAAGAGAGCAACTTCCCGCTCCAATACCAGAGGAATATGAGCGTACTCACAGTCCACAGCGAGGTCGCCAATGCAATACCGGCAACCCCAAGCCAGCGCATCAGCACCACGTTCAACGCAATATCAAGGATTAGGTTGAGCATACCGCAGTAGAGCGCCAAATCCGTCCGCCTCATGGAGATAATGAACCGATAAAACACCCGGCTGCATACAAAGAACGGAATCTGGATCGCATACATCCCCATCACCGCGGCCACCACCGCTGTATCCCGCGGCCCAAACGCACCCCGCTCAAACGCTATCCGCACCACCACGCGCGATCCCACAATCATCATCGCCGCAATCGGCACCGAGACCGCCGCGGCAACCCCCACCCAGGTGCGCATCGTGTGCCGGCAGCCAGCCCAGTCCCGGAGCGCGATCATCCGCGAAAAGTAAGGCGTCAGCACGGTTGACACCGCACCCGCAAGCAGAGCAATCACGACGCTCACAAACCGGTTTCCGTACACCAGCGCCGACACGCTTCCAGCCGGCAGCATCGCCGCCATCGACTGGTCAACCAACAGACCGCCGGAAGCCACCAGCCCGCTCAGCAACACCGGCCCATACTGCCCCGCCACCTCCCGCGCCGCCTCCGTCATGCCGTGCCAGCGCAGGCGAAAGTCATAGCCGCTCCGCTCCATCATCCAGGCCACCACCCCGGCATGAATCAGCGACCCCGCCACCGTCCCATAAACCAGCGCCCAAACCCCAAGCCGGCCGCCCAGCGTCAGCGCGCACCCCATCACCACCACCGGAATCACCACCGGGGCCAGCGCCGGAAGCGCAAAGCGGTGAAACGTATTCAGAACCGCGGTGCAGTTGGTGGCAACCCCCGTAATCAAAACCACCGGCAACAACCCATAGAACAGCCGAACGGAGAGATCGAGCTTGGCTGCGGGAAAATGCGAACCGATCAAAGGGAAAAAGCCCCGCGCCATCAATGCCATTGACACCGAAACTGCGACCAAAAGCAGGCACATTCCCACCATCGAGCTCGATAAAAGCTCCTGCGCCTGCCTCTTCCCCTGCTGTTCCCTCACCCTTATCAGCGTCGGAACCAGCGCCTGGTTCATCGACTCCGAGATCAAATTGATCAGCAGTCCCGGGATCAGCAGTGCCGCCAGAAACGCATCCATCCCATCCGAGCGGCCAAACACCCCGGCCACCGCGACCTCTTTGCAGGTTGCGACACACTTCACCAGAACCCCAACCGCCGTCACCGACAAAGCCGCGCGAAATATCTGGCGGTTTACGCTCTCCCCTTGAAACAGCCGTCTCACTCCGGCCACGGTCGCCATTCCGCCCTCAACCGCCCGGGCTGTGCGCAGGAGCCGCCGCCAACCCGACGCCTTCCCTGCTGCAATCCACCGAAAAACACCGCTCACATTGCTGCGGCATCTCAAAACCCACGCGCCCCGCCACGGCAATCAGGCCCAGCAGCAGCCAGGTGGCGCGGCTTTCCTCAACCGTCGAAACCAGGGACACAATCCCCCAGACCACCAGCGCGATCAGCAACCCGTCCCTCAGTTGGCTCCGTGTCCCCAACACTGCGCGCAACGCCAGCACGCCAATCGCAACCACCAGCAGCAGCGCAAACAGGCCTCCGCCCACCGCCACAGAAAGCGCCGTATTGTGAGCCGTATCCAGCGGATTCAGCCGCGCCGCGCTCACAAACGAGCCCGCCCCGCTTCCCACCAGCGGCGCGCGCACAAAAGCGCTCCAGCCCGCATGCCAGATATTCCAACGTTGATTCAGGTCCCCGCCTCGCAACTGATCCGGTATTGTGGTCAGCCGCGCCACCGTTTCCCTTGGAATCGCAAACCAGAGCCCTGCCGCAATCGCCGGCAGCGCCAGAATCCCCGCCAGCGCGCCGCGCCCGGAACGACGCACCAGCAGCAGCCCGCATCCAGCCAGCGCAGCCACGCCTGCCAGCAACCCGCCGCGCGAAGCCGTCAGCACAACCGCAACCAGCCCCAGCGGCAAATACCCCAGCCCCAGCAAACGCCGGCCACCTCCACTGCCCACCAGCAACGCCGCGAAAGGGATTCCCAAATCCAGAAACCGTGCCGTGTCATTCGGGTCCTGGCCTTCCGCCGCAAAACGAACCTGACTCGCCCCCAGCGCCTCCGCCGACCCAAAACTCGCCAGGGTCAACACCGCCAGCACTCCCGCCCCCGCCACGTAAGCCGACATCAGGGTGCGCAAGTCCTCCGGGCTCTCCGCAAACTCCCACACCAGCCAGACAATCATCATCTCCTGAAAATAGGCGCGCATCTTGTCCATCGTCGCCAGCGGATCAATCGTCCAGAAATACGAGCAGCAAAACCACAGGTACAGCGCCAGAATCAGCCATTGCATCCCACTCGGCGTCCGCACTCGCCCCGCCTGCAAAACTGCCGGAATCGCCGCAAGCAGCAGCACCATGCTGACAATACGCGCAATATTACCCAGCGGCTCGCCCAGGTCCAGCGAGTATTCCCACGGAATCGCGAAGGCCAGCAACACCACAAGTCCCCAGGCAACTCGTCTCATCCGTCAAAACCTCTGCGAATACACCAGGCCTGCGTAAATGCTCACGCCCACCGCCGATTGAATGGCAGCTTCCACGGTCCTGTTCAACAGGTTCTTGGCCATCGAATCCGGCACAAACAGAATGTCCCGGTCGCGAATCGGCCGGTCAGGGTCCTGCCCATGCATCATCCGCCCCAGGTTCAGCGTGGTCAGCGTCCTGCCGCCTTTTTCCTCGTGAATCAGCAGCGCCTTCCCCGATGCCGCATTCTGGCTCGGCCCCCAGGCCAGGCTCAGCGCCTGCACCACCGTCAGCCCATGCACCGGGTCCACCGGAAATCCCCCCGGCCGAATCACATCGCCAATCACATACACCAGCCCCGCCCGGCTCACCTGCACCGTGTCGCCCGGCATCAACTCAGGATTGTGGTCCGCGGCAATGTCTGTCCCGCCCGCATCAGGCCCGCCCGCATCAAGTCCAACCCCGCCCAGCACCACCGGGTGCGGCGTGTTCGGGTCGCCGCGATGAAATACATTCACCAGCCGCCCGGCATTCTGGCTCAGCCCCTGCGCCGCGGAAATCAGGTCCAACAGCCGATGATGCACCGCATACGGATAAACCCCCGGCCGCGCCACCTCGCCCAGCACGCTCACATCCTGCCCTGCATACACCGTCACCAGCACCGCAACCTGCGGGTGCAGCAACATCCCCTTGGCCACCAGCGCCGCCTCAATTGCCCGCGCCGCACCCTGCTCGTCCAACCCGCCCACCTGCACCTCGTGCACCATGGGCAGCATCACTGTTCCGGCCTCTGAAACACGCACCGCCGCATGAAACTCCGGCGTACTGTATTCGCTCACTTCCAGAAAATCGCCGGGCCCAATCGGAGCCTGCATCACGGCCTGCGTCCCAATTTGCCCTGCCACCCCCGCCTGCCCCGCCAAAGCCGCTCCATTCCACACCGCCGGAGCTTCCTTGGGATTGGGCGCAACCTTCGTGTCCGGCGTAAACGGCAGCCGGGCCACCCCCGTCGGCAGTCCATCAAGCGCCGGCGTAGGAGCCTGCGCCATTCCATTCCCCGGCGCCAACAACCACAGCAGCACTCCGGCAACCACCGCCGCCCGCCCCGCTTTCGCTCCCACAGATTCCACCAACAGCGCCACCCCAACCGCCAGCCAAAGGCCGGCAACAAACGTAATCGCCATGTACAGCGGCAAGTCCGGCGCCACTGGCTTCACCGGCTGCCGCGCGGGGTCCACCACCGCAATCGTCGAGCCCTGAATCCCCGCAGACAGCCCCGCTTCCTCCACCTTCCCCAACACCCTCAGGTAGAGTTCGCTGCTGCGGTCCGCCTCTTGACGCATCACCGCATAGACCATCGCCGCCTGGTTCAGCTTCATCCCCTCGGCCGTGTGCTCCTCAAGGCTGCTGTTCACCATCTGCTCGCGGTCAATCGCCGTCTGCCACGCACTGTGGAAGCGATCCACAAGCTTCGCGTCCTCGGCCTGCTTCTGCGCGTCCAGATCCTGCAGTTGCCTGCGAATCTCCACCACCCGCGGAAAATTCGGCCCATGTTCCGTACTCAGGCGCGCCTGTTCCAGCTCCAATTCGCTCCGGCGCGTATGAATCTGCTCCAACAGCGCCGTCGCAAAGTTCCCATTCTCCGCCTGCAGCCTTGCGTCGGAAGCGATCACCACCTCCGGATCGCCCTGGCTCGCCGACCGGTACTCCGCCTCCCGCAATATGCGGTCCGAAGTCGCGGCCACCAGGTCCCGCCCAAGTTCGTCAATCGCCTCCAGAGTCGTGTTGTGGTCCGCCCCGCCCTGCTGTCCGTTGCTCTGCGTCTGGGGCACATCCAACAGCCCATTCTTCTTCTGGAAATCAATCAGCCGCTGCTGACCCTGATCCACGCGGCCCTTCAGTTCCTTCAACTGCGCCTGCATCCAGTCCGACTGCCGCGCCGTCACCCGCACCCGCGATTCGCTGTCCTGCTCCCCGTATTGCCGGATTAGGTCATTCACCACAGCGGCCGACAACGCCGCATCCCGCGACCGGAACCGAATCTGCACCACCAGCGATCGCGGCAGTGTCTCCACCCTCAGCCGCCGCTCAAACCGATCCAGAAGATACGCCTGCGCCTCCGGCGATCCACCGTCGGCAACGTCCGCCTTCGGCTGGTATCCCGGAAACAACCTCGTAAACCGCCCGTTGAACCCCGCAGCCTGGTAAAGCCTCAAGTCCGTAATCACCCGCCAGGCCAGTTGGTCGCTGCGCAAAAAGTTCGCCAGGGTTTCCAGTTGCAGCGGCCCGGAAAGAATCGCCGCCGCCGACGTGGCTGACTGCCCCGGCTGCTCAAGGCTCAGCGTCGAATCCGGAGAAGTCCGCAGCGCCACCCGTGCGTTCGCCTCATATTGATTCGGTGCAATCAGGCAATAGAGCAGGCAAACCAGCAAAAACCCGCCCTCAATCGCAGCCACAAGCCGTCGGCGCCGCCAAATTACCTGCGCAAACTCACTCAGGGATGTGGCAGAACTGTGACGGCTCAGAACCTCGCGCACGCGCCCATCCCCTCCCAATGGAAGGTCGCCTGGCCCATCAGAGGACAAGCCGCGTGTTGGGTCGGAAGGGACCGCCATCAAATAGGAACCTCAAAGACAGAAAAAGAAGTCTCAAGTTCCTCCACACAGGGGTCTCCCTATTTACTCAAAGGTAATGCCGCTGCCGAGGAAATCCCCGCCAGTGTCCTAGATTCAAACAACTATGTCTATGCGCTGCATCACAGAAGAACCAAACATGTGGAAAACCAGGTGTTCCCGGCTACGCGCCCCGCCGATACCACTCCACCGTCTTCCGCAACCCTTCTTTGAAATCCACCACCGGCCGATAGCCAATCAGCTCTCCAGCCAGCGAGATCTCCGCCAGCGAGTCGCGAATGTCCCCCGCGCGCCCTGCCGCATACGCCGGACTCCCCTCGTAGCCGGTCAGCTCCCGCAGCAGTTCAAAGGTCTGGTTCAGCGTAATGCTCGTCCCGCATGCCGCGTTCATCATCTTCCCTGAAGCCATCTCCGCCGCAGCCGCGGCCGCCAGCAGGTTGGCATGCACCACGTTGTCGATATACGTAAAGTCCCGGCTCTGCTCGCCGTCGCCGTATATCGTCGGCTGCTCCCCGGCCAGCATCTTCCGGCAAAAAATCGCCAGGACGCCTGAATAATGCGAGGTCGGGTCCTGGTACGGCCCAAAGACGTTGAAATAGCGCAGCACCACAGTCTCCAGCCCGTAAACCTTCGCAAACACTCGCATATACTGTTCGCCGGCCAGCTTTGCCACCGCATAGGGAGAGATCGGATTCGGCAGCATGCCTTCGTGTTTCGGCTGCGTCGCAGCATCCCCGTATGCCGAAGACGATCCCGCGTAAATCACCCGCCGCACCCCTGCCGCCCGCGCCGCCACCAGCACATTCAGCGTAGCGGTAACGCAGTGAGCGTTGGTGCTAACCGGGTCCTCCACCGAGCGCGGTACTGAGGCCAGCGCCGCCTCGTGAAACACAATCTCCACGCCCTCGCAGGCCCGTGCGCATGTCGCCGGGTCGGTCAGGTCGCCTTCCACAAACTCCATCGCCTCAAGCCCCACCAGGTTGGCGCGCTTCCCGGTAATAAAGCTGTCGATTCCACGCACCGTATCGCCGCGCCCAAGCAACGCCGCCGCAATCGATCGCCCAATAAAACCCGCTGCCCCAGTCACCAGATAACGTGCCAAATCCATCTCCCCCGTACAAGACTCCCAAATCCATCTTACCCGCCGGCCTGGTCTGCCACTTTCTCGAAGTACTCCGCCACTTCCCGCCAGTTGTTCACCCGCACAAACCCCGTCGCCATCAGGTTGTGCGGAGCGGTATACAGCAGCCCCTGCCCTTCAAAGCGCATCAGGTTTCGCGGCAGGTCGTCGATCAGATAATCCGCCCGCAAAATGCTCTTGTTCCCGCAAAACACATAATGCGTTGGTGGAATGAACGGAAAATGCCGTTGCAGCCAGCGATACTTCGGCCCCAGCGAGTTGGGCACCGTCATGGCCTGCGTGGCAATAAAGACCTCAAATCGCCCGGTCAGCTCCTGGAGCACAGCTTGCGCGTCCGGAATCAGCGCCAGGTCCTCGAAGAAATCTTCCGCATCCAGAAACGCCCGCAGTTGCGCCTGCCGGTCCACGGGAGTCACCTCCCACAGGCCCTTGCCCACCAGGTCTTCCGGCCCGATCTCTTCATCGAATGTCTGGTTGTAGCGGCGCAGGTGTTCGGCCAGGGTATCGGCCATCACCTCATCCATATCCACACAGATACGCTGCACGGATCAATCTCCCGCTAGAGATTTCTTGGCTCTGCTCTTCTTCTGGGGCACCGGCTGCGGCGCCTTGACCGGCGGAGCCAACGACGGGTCCCAGTAGAGCAGCCTGCCGCAACTGTCGCAGGTCAGCAACTCGCCCTCGCGCAGTTGGTTCCATGTCTGCGGACGCACGCCCATGCGGCACCCATTGCATTGCTGATTCTCACACAGCGCCAGCCCTGTGCCGCGCGACCCCGACAGCCGGTCGTAGCGCACCAGGTACTCCGCATCAATACCCACACGCAGCGCCTCGCGCTCCACGTTCTGTGCGGCCAACTCCGCGTTGAACTCCTTCATCCGCGCCTTGCCCCGTGTCCGAACCTTCTCCAGCGCACCGGCCAGCCGCTCCACCTCAGCGCGAGCCGCCGCCAAGGCCGCTTCCTGCCCTTCGGTCCGCTCCAGACTGACTATCTCCTCAGCCTCAAGCCGCTCCGCCTCATCCGTCGCAAACTTGATCTCGTGTTCAATGGCCTCTGCCTGCTCTGGCGTCTTCACCGCATCCAGTTGAACACGGAACCGCGCCAGCTTTTGCCGAAAACCGGCAATCTCCCGCTCCAGCCGTGTCCGCAGAGTCTCCTCGCGAGTCAACGTATCGGAAGCCTCGGCGGCCTGCCGTTCCGCCGCTGCCAGTTCAGCCTGTGCCTGTGCCTGTTCGGTGGGAAGGGCGCGCAAGGCGTTGTTCACCCGGGTCCGTTCCAAATCCACGCTTTGTAACTTTACGAGCTTTTCAATATGAGTTTGCATCTGTAATACAAAGTCTACGCCTTGCGCCGTCCAATCAGAAACAGCAAGCCGCCAGCGCCTGCGAAAATAATGAACAATCAGGAGGTTTTCTGACCGAAGCGCGCACATCGTTCTGGATTCGTCACGGCTGGCTCAAGTGGACCGCCTCCGGCCTGCTGCTCCTGCTGCTGGCCTTCGCAGTCGCCGTCTCCATCGCCCTGCGCCGTGCTGAACCCTTCCTCAGAGCGCGAATCGTCGCCGCCCTCGAACGCCGCTTTCACGCCCGCGTCGAGCTCGACAGCTTCCACATCTCTTTCGTCAAAGGAATCCAGGTCGAAGGCCGGGGACTGCGCATCTGGCCGCCCGCTCAGGTTGAAGGCGTAACCGTTCCGTCCAACTCTCAGGATTCCTCCCAGCCCCTCATCCGCCTCGACGAATTTCGCTTCCACGCACCGCTCCAGTTCCAACCCGCAAAGCCGATCCACATCTCTCTCGTCCAACTCCAGGGTCTCGCCGTCGCGCTGCCCCCACGGTCCCATTTCCTTCACTCCACCAACTCCGGAAAAGACACAACCAGACAGTCCAGCAGCTTCATCGGTTTCACCGTCGACAAAGTTGAATGCACCTCCGCAAATCTTGTCCTGGA
>Ga0302190_10002038_pt1 | contig 13276 bp, 13 predicted proteins | sample II_Bog_E2_3_FD_198784 | JGI IMG/M metagenome (GOLD analysis project Ga0302190, IMG submission 198784) | Peat permafrost microbial communities from Stordalen Mire near Abisko, Sweden - II_Bog_E2_3 | ecosystem: Environmental > Terrestrial > Soil > Wetlands > Peat | place: Sweden: Abisko... | reverse complement strand
CATCTGGCCGCCAAGATCAAGGCCGAAACCGGCCTGATCACCCGGGCGGTGGGCATGATCGCCGATCCGCATTTGGCCGAGGATATCCTGGCCAAGGGTCAAGCCGACGTCATCGCCATCGGCCGCGCCTTCCTCGACGATCCCCGCTGGTGCTGGCGGGCTGCCGAGGCTTTGGGGGCCGAACCGCCGATCCCGCCGCAATATCTGCGGGTAGGGCCAAAGCTGTGGCCGGGGGCAGAGCTGAAAAAGCCGTCGTTGGTGACGGCGTAAGGGCGAGCGTTCTTGGGAGGTGCTCGAGACGGCCCTGTCGGGTCTCTTCAGCATGAGGGGATGATTAAGTATACAGCCGCCTCATGCTGAGGAGCGGCGCAAGCCGCGTCTCGAAGCATCTCTCGGGATGTTCAAGATGCCTCGTCTTCCGCTTCGTCCCTCGGACGGTTTTGCCGGTTCTTATCGTCGTTGGCGAAGCGGAAGCGGCCATGCAGGATGCAGCCCCTCATCCCTGGATCGCAGGGCTTGCCGTGCAGTCTGCTGCAGACACCTTTGTCTTCGTGCGGGCAACCCCATCCGCTCATGGTTCGTAAGCTCCCGGTTGGTAGGGGTAAGCGTAACATATTTCTTCGCGCCGGGTTGACGCCCGGCTTCGGCGGTGCCCTCATATAGGCAAAGATAAGCCGGAGGAGCCCATCATGTCCGAAACCGCCGCCGACATCCTGCTGCGTAGCGACGAGAACGGCATCGCCACTTTGACCCTCAATCGGGTCGAGGCGCGCAATGCCTTGTCCATGGGCCTGATGGCCGCCCTGATCAATGAATTGAAGGAGCTGGGCCGCGATCCCTCGGTGAAGGTGGTGGTTCTGGCCGCCAACGGTCCGGCCTTTTGCGCCGGCCATGATCTGCGCGAGTTGCAGTCCGACCCCACGTCGGAAGCCTACGAGGCCGTGTTCCAGCGCTGCGCCACCCTGATGATGACTATCACCCGCTTGCCCAAGCCGGTCATCGCCAAGGTCCACGCCATGGCCACCGCCGCCGGTTGTCAGTTGGTGGCCACCTGCGATCTGGCCATTGCCGCCGATTGCGCCAAGTTCGCCACCCCGGGCGTCAATATCGGCCTGTTCTGTTCGACGCCCATGGTGGCTTTGACCCGCGCCGTCGGGCGTAAGGCGGCCATGGAAATGCTGCTGACCGGTCAGCCCATCCATGCGGTGGAAGCCGAGCGTATCGGTCTGGTCAACCGGGTGGTTAATCCGGTCCAGCTGGACAAGGCGGTGGAGGATCTGGCTTCGATTATCGCTGCCAAGTCTTCCTATACCCTGGCGGTGGGCAAGGAAGCTTTTTACCGTCAGGCCGAGATGGGCCTGGATGAAGCCTATGCCTATGCCTCGGCGGTGATGGTCAAGAATATGCTGGCTGACGATGCCACCGAAGGCATCGATGCCTTCATCAACAAGCGCCACCCGGTCTGGCGGGGCTGTTGATGAGCGATCTTTGGGTCTTTGGGTACGGATCGCTGATGTGGCGGCCGGGGTTTCGCTATCTTGAGGTGGTTCCGGCCCTGCTGGAGGGCTTTCATCGCAGTTTCTGCGTCTATTCCCGCTATTGGCGGGGCACACCCGATAAGCCTGGTCTGGTGCTGGGCCTGACCCCCGGCGGCGATTGCCGGGGCACCGCCTTTCGTGTCGCCGCCACTGATCGGGAAGAGGTGGTGGAATATCTGAACGAGCGCGAGCTGGGCGGCTATGCCTATCTGGCGCATTATCTGACGGTCTTGATGGAGAATAGCCGGGTGGCCGAGGCCTATTGCTTCGTCGCCGACCGCGATCATCGCCATTATGCTGGCAAGCTGCCGATCATCGAGGCCGCAGAGATCATCATGGACGCCGAGGGCAAGGCCGGGCTGAACCGCGACTATCTGATCAACACCGTGCGCGAGTTGGAAAGCCGAGGCTTCGGCGATTCTGAGCTGCATGAGCTGTTGCGTACCGTCGAGCGCATGACCGGCGAGATCGAAAGCGGCGGCGGTATCTAGAGCCGTTTCCGACCAATCGGAATCGGCTCTAGGCTTTGCATCAAGCTGCCCGTTCCGGGCTCGCTCAAATGCCGCGCAGGCTTATCGCATTTTTCGATTTGATCCAGTCAGATCGAAAAATGCTTTAGACCGCTGTAAGGCAGGCCGCCTTGGCCTGATCCAGCAGGCTTCGCCCGAAGCTGAGGGTCTGGGCATCCGGGTTGGTGGCGGCCTTGATGGCGGCGAACATCAGCTCGATCTGCTCCCAGACATAATCAGGGTCTTTCAGCCGAAGGCTGGGGCGCTGGATCGTCTCGTGGGCATCGTTCAATGACAAAGGGCGACCGCTCAGGGCGGCGACGCGATCTTCGATATCCTGGCGATGAGCCATATCTCCGCTGGTCAGGCGATTAACGTCCACCAGGACATCGGCGGCTTGCAGCGCCGCCATGGTCAGATGCAGATGCAGGGCGGTGAAGGCGACATAGGCATGGTCGCAGTCGGCGGGTGGGATCCAGTCGGCGGTCTTATTGCCGCAATGGTTGACCATATAGAGCATCAGCAATCGCAAGATGGGATCGCAGCCCAGATTGTCGGTGAGACGTTTGGCGGTCAGAGTCCAACAAAGGCTGTGCAGGAAATAGGGATTGCCGATTTCCTGCTGGTGGGCATAGGACAGCCATTGATGGTGCAAATTGCGCCAGAGCAGGACATGCACCCCGCCGAACGTCCGCTTTAAAGCCGCCGCCCGGCCCAGGCTGCGGGTGCAGCTGAGAACCGGCTGCTTGCCCTGTGCTTTGGCCAGACCAATCATGCTGCTCAGATAGGACCGCTCCTCGGGGGTTAGCTCGCCGCCCAGGCCGCCCTCGGGGATCATGGTCTCGAAGGCCATGGAATCATCATATCCGTCAACACCGCCGCCGGGGCGCAGCAGGGGAATGAATTCCAGCAGATAAGGCGGGCCTGGGGGATGGCCGGACTGCCAACTGTCAGGCCCCACGGTCAGGCAGGCCGACAAGGTCAGATCGGACAGACGTTCCTGGAAAACCTCGTAGAAACACATCCGCATGGGGTCGGCGCGGAACTTTCCCCAGAGCCAGGTGCTCGAGGTGCGGAAGCTGGAATGCAGAAAGACGGTGGGGACATCCGGTCCCGGCACGGCACTCGCCACAAGGTTCTCCTCCAGCAGGTCTTGACGGTATTCTGGAGGAGAGATGTTACAGGATGATAGCCGTCCTTGTCACAGACGGTAACAGTCCTAGTTGGAGGTGAACTCGATGCTGTCCTTGAATATGAAGCCAAGGACGATGGTCAGGAAGGGGATGATGAACATCAACATCACCACCACATGCACCAGGGTATGATTGCGCTTAGGCGCCTGGACCGGGGCCAGTTGCTGGGCGCTCAGAGGCTTTTGCAGGCGACCGGCGATGATGGCCAGGACGGCGGTGACCATTAGCCCCAGGATCGACATCACCACGATGGGGGTGCCGTTGTGGATGGCTTGGATGGGATTGTCGCCGATGACGATCAGCCAGATGGGCGAGGTCAGTCCGGCGCCGAATACCAGAATGCCGAAGGCCAGGGCGGCCAGGGTGGTGGAAGGCTTCGCCAATAAGCTCACGACTTGCTCTCCTGTTGGCCGTTGGCCTGTTTGCCGTTGGGCAGTTTCCAGAATTCGGCGATATGGTGCCAGGCTTCCTCGGCGGTCTCGACGAATTGGAAGATATCCCGGTCATGGGGGGCGATCATACCCTCGCTGACCATGGTTTCCAGATTGATTACCCGCTCCCAATATTCCTTGCCGAACAGCAGGAAGGGAATGCGCTCGATCTTGCCGGTTTGCATCAGGGTGGCAGCCTCGAACAGCTCGTCCAGGGTGCCGAAGCCGCCGGGGAAGACCACCAGCGCCTTGGCCCGATGCAGGAAGTGCATCTTGCGCATGGCGAAATAATGGAAGCGGAAGGACAGTTCCGGCGTCACATAGGCGTTGGGGGCCTGCTCCATGGGCAGGACGATGTTCAGGCCGACGGACTTGGCGTCCACGTCGCAAGCGCCTCGATTGGCGGCCTCCATCACGCCCGGTCCGCCGCCGGTCAGGATGACGAAGTCGCATTCGTCGGCGCTGGCGCAGGTGGTCGAGACAATCTGGCCCAGCCGGCGGGCTTCGTCGTAATAACGGGAATTGGCCAGCATGCGTCGGGCGATGCCGACCTTGCGGGCCAGTTCGTGGTCTTCCGGATGGGCGCGGGACGCGGTCTCGGCTTCGGCGAGGTGCTGTTCGGCCTCGGGCTTTTCAGGGATGCGGGCCGAGCCAAAGACAGCGACGGTGGAGCGAATGCCCTGTTCCTTCAGCAGCAGCTCGGGCTTCATCTGCTCTAACTGCAGGCGCACGGCCCGAAGGTCGTCGCGCAACAGGAAGTCCTCGTCCTTGAAGGCCAGACGATAGGCGGGATTCTGCGGGGTGGGCTGTTCCTCGACCCGTTCGGCGTCGTCGCGGGCAGAGGGAAAGGGGCCGTCGGTCTTGGGCGTCATGCAGAGCCTCTTGGGTGGGCTGTCTTCCCCTGAATATGGGGCCGCCTTGCGGCGGCGTCCATATTCAGCCGTATCAAAGGGTTACTTGCCGCAGCACTGCTTGTATTTCTTGCCGCTGCCGCAAGGGCAGGGCTCGTTGCGGCCAACCTTCGGGGTGGCGCGCACGACGGGGGTGTTGTGGGTCTTGCCGTCCACATAGACCCAGGAATTATCTTCACGGCGGAAATTGCCGGTCTCGTGATGGGTCTGATCCATGCCGCCCTGGCGGAACTTGGCCTGGAACTCGACGCTGCCGGTCTCCTGGCCGACGCCACCGCCCTGGGTCGAGAGGATGGTCAGGCCCTGCCATTCGACGGACTTGGCCCAGTTCTCGGCGGCTTCGCGGTCATGCTCGCCACGGGATTCCGGAGCAATGGTCTTCTCCAGATGATCGACGTTGCAGACCACATAGGCCGAATAGCGCGAACGCATCAAGGCTTCGGGAGTGGCTGCCGGGCCGCCGGCGATGATGGGGCCGCAGCAATCTTCCAGCGTCTTGCCGCTGCCGCAGGGGCACTGGGACATGATGTCTCCTGATAATAATAAGGACCGGTGAAAGGGTTGAGGGGCTTGTACCCCCAAACCTCTCACCGGTCCAGTCTGTTGCGCTTACTCCGCCGCGATACCGGAGAAGCCGGGGGAGTCGTCGTAGGCTACGACTTCGTCCTCAGGATAAGCGCCGATGTGGTGGATCGAGAGATCAGCCCCACGGAACTCCTGCTCGGGCTCCAGGCGCAGGCCCAGGGTGACCTTCAGCAGGCCATAGACGCCGAAGCCCGAGGCCAGGGCGAGAACCACGCCAAGCCCGGTACCGACCACTTGCGAGGCCAGCGAGACGCCGCCCATGCCGCCCAGGGCTTCCTGGCCGAAGATGCCGCAGGCGATGCCGCCGAAAGCGCCGCAGAAGCCATGCAGCGGCCAGACGCCCAGGACGTCGTCGATCTTCCAATTGTTCTGACACTTGTTGAAGGCCCAGACGAACAGAGCCCCGGCAATGCCGCCGGTGGTCAAAGCCCCCAGGGGATGCATCAGGTCGGAGCCGGCGCAGACGGCCACCAAACCGGCCAAGGCACCGTTATGGATGAAGCCGGGATCGTTGCGGCTGATCACCAGAGACGAGAGGATGCCGCCGACCATGGCCATCAAGGAATTGATGGCCACCAGACCGGAGATGCCGTCCATCTTCTGGGCGCTCATGACGTTGAAGCCGAACCAGCCCACCGACAAAATCCAGGCGCCCAGGGCCAGGAAGGGAATGTTGGAGGGCGGAATTCCCTGGATTTGGCCGTTCTTGCGATAGCGGCCCTGACGGGCTCCCAGCAGAAACACGGCTCCCAAAGCGGTCCAGCCGCCGAAGGCATGGACGACAACCGAGCCGGCGAAATCGTGGAAGGGTTGGCCGAACAGCGAATCCATCCAGTCCTGGAAGCCGAAGCGGGTGCCCCAGACCATGCCCTCGAAGAAGGGATAACAGAAGGCCACCAACAGGCTGGTGGCGCAAAGCTGCGGCCAGAACTTGGCGCGCTCGGCGATGCCGCCCGAGATAATGGCGGGAATGGCGGCGGCAAAGGTGGCCAGGAAGAAGAACTTCACCAGATCATAGCCCTTGGGCGCGAAGCCGGCGGCGGCATCCAGGCCCGATAAAGCCTTGGCCGGGACAATGAAATGGACGCCATAGGCGATGAAATAGCCGATGAAGAAGTAAGCGCAGGTGGAAACAGCGAAGTCGGTCATGATCTTGACCAGCGCATTGACCTGATTCTTGCGGCGCACCGTGCCGACTTCCAGAAAGGCGAAACCGGCGTGCATGGCCAAAACCATCACAGCGCCCAGCAGGATGAACAGAACGTCCATCGCCGTACCCGTCGTTTCCATCAAGCCCCCTTGATTAATAAACAGACATGCCGAATGTGGCGCTCGCCTCTATCAAAAGGCGTGCCAGGGGGCAGGGGGAGCAAAGATCCTTTTCGGATCAATGTGCTATGGATATGGGGTCAATAACCACAAATAACATAAGGAGATAAAATAGGCAGTTTCCTGGTTTTCTGCCTATTTAAGGCTCAGGTTTGCTTGCGCTAACCTTGTGACTTCATATTGGGCATTTGCCGGACTGATGTCAAGTCTGCATAAAAAATACGCTGATCAACAGGTGGTGCTTCATCCGCATGGCTGCCAGTGCAACAGTGTCTGTACAGGGGGCGGGTAATTTTCGTATAGTCCCCGGCTCCATTGTCGGGACAAGGCGATTTCCCGTGGTCAAGCATTCACTCTCGAAGGACAAGATCAAGATTCTGCTGCTGGAAGGCGTGCACGACAACGCCATCCAGGAATTCAAGGATCTTGGCTATACCAACATCGAAGCTTTGAAGGTCGGTCTGGATGAAGACCAGCTGATCGAAAAGATTCAGGGCGTCCATGTTTTGGGCATCCGGTCTCGCACTCGTGTGACCGAAAAGGTCTTGGCGGCGGCGAACCGTCTGATGTCTATCGGCTGCTTCTGCATCGGCACCAATCAGGTGGCGCTGGAGGCCGCGCACAAGGGCGGCATTCCGGTGTTCAACGCGCCCTATTCCAATACCCGTTCAGTGGCGGAATTGGTTATTGGCGAGATCGTCATGCTGCTGCGCCGCATCCCCGAGAAGTCCTCGGGCTGCCATCAGGGCAAGTGGGACAAGTCGGCCAATAACTCCTTCGAGCTGCGCGGCAAGACGCTGGGCATCATCGGCTATGGCCATATCGGCTCGCAGCTGTCGGTGCTGGCCGAATCCATGGGCATGCAGGTCCGCTACTTCGATATCGAGAAGAAGCTGGCCATCGGCAACGCCCGTCCGGTTTCGACCTTGACCGAGCTGCTGGCGACCTCGGACGTGGTCAGCCTGCATGTTCCCTCGACGCCTCAGACCAAGAACATGATCGGCAAGGCGGAAATTCGCGCCATGCAGAAGGGCTCTTATCTGATCAACGCTTCGCGCGGCAATGTGGTCGAGATCGATCCCTTGGCCGAGGCCTTGAAGGACGGGCATCTGCTGGGGGCCGCCATCGACGTCTTCCCGTCGGAGCCGGCCGCCAACGGCGAGGAATTCCAAAGTCCCTTGCGCAATCTGCCCAACGTCATTCTGACCCCGCATATTGGCGGCTCCACCTTGGAAGCCCAGGCCAACATCGGGCTGGAAGTGGCCGAGAAGCTGATCAAATACTCGGACAATGGCTCCACCGTCGGCGCCGTTAATTTCGTCGAGGTCTCGCTGCCGGTGAAGGCCGGAGGCACCCGCTTCCTGCATATTCACAAGAACGTGCCGGGCATGATGCGCCGCCTGAACGAGATTTTCTCGTCTAAGGATTTGAACATCTCCTCCCAGTACCTGCAGACCGACGCCGATATGGGCTATGTGGTGGTGGATGTTGACGGCCAGGTCGATGAAGTCGAGCTGATGTCCGAGCTGAATGCCCTGGAAGGCACCATCAAGGCACGCTTCCTTTATTGATTTTCTGCCAGTTTCCCCTAATCGCAAGAGATGGACACTTGTCCAACTGTAGCGATTAGGGGTATTTCTTAAGGGCCATATGCCAATATGACCCCGGTCCAGGAGCGCTGGGAGCGTTTTGGGACGAAGCGGAACCTATAAAAGGGGCATCACCATGAATTGCGATCTGTCGAGCGAGGATACCCGTCTGGTGGTCTCCCTCTCCGGGCGCTTCACGGCTGTCGATACTCCGGCCTTTCGCCGCGTCATCGAAGATCTGCCGTTGGACGGTAAGACCGACGTGGTCTTTGATCTCGCCGATCTGCTGTTCGTCGATTCCGCCGCTCTGGGGCTTTTGGTTCTGGCCCGCGACGCTGTTTCGGACCGCGGTTTGCCCATGAGCATCCGCAACCTGCAAGGCCAGGTTAAAAAGACCTTCGAGCTATTCCACTTCGACCAGCTGTTCGCCATCCAGGCATAGGCTTAAGGCAAATTCCCCATCAGATTATGGTTGCGGAGCCATTGCGCCGTGGCGCGTCTTCCTGCACTCTGCCCCTTGGGAAAGGGCCGGCGGTGACGAGGGAGTGCCGTTCGATGTTGCGAACCATGATGGCTGTTCTGGCCCTCTGGCTACTGGCGGCTGTTTGTGGCCCGGTGGCCCAGGCGGCTCCGGATCATCTTCCTGATCATGCCATGGGCGGCAATGCCCCCTCGGTCGAAGACGCCAAAGCCATGGTGATGAAGGCCGCCGAGGAATTGTCGAAGGGCGGCCTGGAAAGGGCCTGCGGCGAGTTCCAGGCAAAGAATGGCCCCTTCTGGCAGGGTGATCTTTATGTCTTCGTGCTGGATTTCGACGGAGTCTGGCGCTGCTATCCGCCGAAGCCGGAAGCCGTGGGTACGGTACTGCTGCTGCTTCAGGATGTGGACGGAAAATTCTTCATCCAAGAGATGGTCGACATTGCCCGCAACGGTGGTGACGGCTGGGTGGAGTATAAGTGGAAAAACCCCAAGAACGGTCAGATACAACCTAAGACCAGCTTTGTGAAAAGGGTTGGTGGGTTGGTGGTGGCCGCCGGGGTTTTCCGCTGATTCAGATGTCATCCAGATGTCATCTAGATCATTGATCCGAAACGTTGATTTTCATCAGCCGTCATAATCCAGAATCTGATCCAACTTTAGCACAGTAGCTTTGATCTTATGGCTTAGTGCAGTGCAATAGGTTGCTCACTCAACGAGTATCGTAAAAACTGCAACAGTTGAGACGGGCCACCCCGTTCACGCCCCGCCCGGCTTGAGGGAATAGCGGTGACGAAGCATAAAGATTTTTCCAAGGTTCAGGCCATGTTGGCCATCGATAATCCAGGGGTCCGTCAGGGGCTGCGCGAGGCGTTGAAGCGTTCCGGTGTGATGAACATCATGGAGCTTTCCACCATGGTGCAGGTTCATAAAACCCTCGAGGAACAAAGCCCCGACCTTCTGGTGGTCTCGAGCGAGATCGATGGCGTGTTTCTTGGCTCGATGATCAAGGATATGCGCCACTCCCGTTTTGGCCGCCACCCCTTCCCTTTGGTGGTGGTGCTGGCCATGACCGCCGAGTTTGATTATGTGCGCCGCATCGTCGATTGCGGCCCCGATGACATCTTGCTGGTTCCGGTTTCGCCCGAGCAGATGCTGAACCGCTTCCTCAATCTGGCGCGTGAGCGTAAGCCCTTCGTGGTGACCCACGATTATGTCGGCCCCGACCGCCGCAAGAACCAGCGCCCCGGCGTCGGCAAGGAAGCGGTCCCCATGGTCGACGTGCCCAACCCGGTGGCGGCCAAGGCCGATAAGATCGAGCCCCAAGCCTTTCAGCGCGATATCGATAGTGTTTCCCAGCGCCTCAACACCTTGAAGGTGGAGCGTTACGGCGTGCAGATCCGTTGGCTGGAAAAAGCCCTCCGGGAGCTGTTCGCCAAGGAGGAGCCTGACGAGCATCAGATCAGCCTGCACAGTCTGCGTTTGGCCGATATCGCCGAGGATTTGAAGGTTCGCACGGCCAATTGGCACGACAATCGGATCGTCAAGTCGGCGGAATTGATAATCAGTGCCGCCAAGAAGGTCAGCAACGCCGGTCCCAAGGCGGCTGGCAATGGGCTTAACGACCTTAGCGAGGCCTGCCTGCAGACGGCGCAGGAAATCGCTCGCTCACTGCCTCATATGGACAATAAGGAAATGTCCGCTCAGGCCTAGAGCGAGCGGCCAAGCGGCGGGCCGCGCTTAGGCTGAGGGACTTACGTGATACAGATTTGCTGCATCACGGTCTAAGGGGTCAGGGGCTCCACATCGACGGCGACCTTCAGCGTATGGTCGCCGCCGCCCAGCACGACGCCGCGCAAGGGGCTGACGTCGCCATAGTCGCGGCCCCAGGCGGTGGTGACATGCTCGACGCCAGGAATGCAGCCGTTGGTGGGATCAAGATCGATCCAGCCGGCCCCCGGAACCCAGGCCGAGACCCAGGCGTGGGAGGCGTCGCTGCCCTTCAGCTTTTCCTTGCCCTGCGGCGGGCGGGTCAGCAGATATCCCGAGACATAGCGGGCCGGCAGGCCCAAGGACCGCAGGCAGGAAATCGCCAGATGGGCGAAGTCCTGGCAGACGCCGCGTTTCTCGGCCAGCACCCGGGCGATGGGGGTGGCCAGAGTGGTGGCGGCGGGGTCGTAGGTGAAATCCTTGTAGATGCGGTGGAGCAGGTCCAGCAGCCCGGCCAGGATCGGTTGCTCCGGCGGGAAGCTTTTCTTGGCGTATTCCACCACCTTGGGGTTGCCGCAGGGCACGAAGGGGCTTTCGAAGGTATATTCGGCGGCCTCCAGCACGATGGGGCCAGCGCCCCGGCGCAGCATGCCGACCACGGATTCCCAGTCTGGGGTCTCGCCGGGGGCGGGTAGATCGCGGGGGCGAACCTCCACCCGGCTGACCGATTCCACCGTCAGGGTTTTGTGGGGGTCTTGCAGGGTGAAGAAAGCGATGTTGTTGCCGAAATAATCGACGCCGTCCATGACCAGGCTGGCCGGCTCGGGCGTGACCCGCAGCAAGGTCCGGCGGCAGGTCTGGTACTGGAAACTGCGCGGCGCCAGATGGGCCTGATGATGGGCCACCAGCACCGGCTCGACGTAGTTATAGGTGGTCAGATGGCGGACGCGGAAGATCATGACAGGGGCCCCGGCATGGAGGCGGGGGCCGAGCTGCGGCTGACCGCATGGGTGAAATATTCGCGGGTCAGGGTCTCGGACAATTCCCACAGCTTGGAGCGCAGGACTTCCAGGAAGCCGTCAAGGTTACGCCGTTCGCCATCCTCGTCGGGACGGCCCAGGGCCTCGACGTCGGCGGTGCGCACGGCACCGGTCAGCCAGATGATCTGACGCTGCAAGGCGCCATAGAACATGGAGCGGCGATTGGCCGCCAGATGATCCATATGCGCCCCCAGGGCCGCCAACTGGAAGCCCAGCGAGCGAGGATTGCTTTCGTCGGCCACCAGCAAATCCAGCACCGGAGCGAACTGCGGCGAGGACAGATAGCGCGAACGATAGGTGATCGAGCTGTCGGAAATCTCCAGCAGCACATCCAACTCCGGCACGCCAACGCCATCTTCATGGGCCAGAGCGCCGGACCAGAGATCGACCACATGCAGGGCCCGCTCCATGCGCCGGCCAATATCGACGAAGCGCCAGGACAGGCCTCGGGTCATATTCTCCATGGCCAGACCGCTGAGGGCTTCGCCGGCCAGAATGACGTCGTTTAGGGCTTCCAGCTTCTCTTGCAGGCTGGGACGCCGGGTCTTGCCGCCACCCACGGTTTTCACCGCATCGGTCAGGCGGCTGACGGCGCGCCAGGTGTCGGCGGACAGGCGGTCGCGCACCAGGGAAGCCATGCGGGCGACCCGCTCGACGGTGGCATGCAGGCCGACGCCATGCTCGGGATCGAAGGCCATGCGGGCGATGGCCGAGACCTCCAGGGATTGCTCCTGCGGCGGCTTGAAGACGCGGCGTAGCAGCTCCAGGGCCACGGGGAGTTCCTCCGCCGCCCCAAAGCCAGCCGAGCTTCCGGCGCGGGACAGGGCGGCGCGGAGCAGGCGGGTGGTATCCTCGCTGCGCTCCACATAGCGGCCGAACCAGAACAGATTATCTGCGACGCGGCTGGGCAAATCGAGGGAGCCGCGCACCAGCTTGACCCGCACCGGAGCGGGCTTGTGAATGATCGTGGGGCGGTCGTGGCGTTCGGCCATGACCCAAGTGTCCTTGCTGCCGCCGCCCTGCTGCATGGAGACCATGGCTCCGCCCCGTTCGGCGGCGACGCGGGTCAGGCCGCCGGGCATCACCACATAGCTGCCCTCGTGGGCGGCCAGGAAGACGCGGAGCATCATTGGCCTGGGGTCCATTTCGCCCTGGCTCCAGACCGGAGCCGAGGACAGCTTGGGACGTTCCTGGGCGATGTAATCCATGGGCTTGCGGCGCATGGCGGCGATCAGTTCGGCCTTTTTGGTCGGGGACAGGCGGTCGCCGAATTGCGGCGGCAGGCGCAGGCCGCCGGGCAGGGCCGGCTTGATCACCAGCTTGTCCATCTCGGCGATGACCTGTTCGCATTCATTGGGGCCGCCGCACCACCAGGTGGGCACGGTCGCCATGCTTAAGTCCTCGCCCATCAGGCGGCGACAGAGGCCGGGCAGGAAGGGAGCCAAACCACCGCCTTCCAGTACGCCAGCGCCAAGTGCGTTGGCCACCACCACGGTGCCGGCCCGCACCGCCTGGACCAGACCGGCGATGCCAAGGGCGGAATCGCCCCGCAGTTCCACCGGGTCGCAGAAAGAGCCGTCGGTGCGGCGAAGGATAACGTCCACCGGCTGCAGGCCGTCCAGGGTCTTGAGGTACACCCGGCCGTCGCGGGCGGTCAGATCTTCGCTTTCGACCAGGGTGAAGCCCAACTGGCGGGCCAGATAGGCATGCTCGAAATAGGTTTCGTTATAGGGGCCGGGGGTGAGCAGCACCGAGCGCGGAGCCTCGCGGTTGCGGGGCGTCAGGCTGGTCAGGGTGTCGCTGAGTTTCTGGAAGAAAGGAGCCAGCGGCTCCACCGGCAGGGTCCGCATCAGGTCCGACAGGGTGCGGGAAACGATGGCCCGGTTTTCCAGGGCGTAGCCGGCCCCTGAAGGAGCCTCGCAGCGATCGGCCATCACCCACCATTTGCCATCCTGGTCGCGGGC
>Ga0302190_10001996_pt1 | contig 13456 bp, 12 predicted proteins | sample II_Bog_E2_3_FD_198784 | JGI IMG/M metagenome (GOLD analysis project Ga0302190, IMG submission 198784) | Peat permafrost microbial communities from Stordalen Mire near Abisko, Sweden - II_Bog_E2_3 | ecosystem: Environmental > Terrestrial > Soil > Wetlands > Peat | place: Sweden: Abisko... | reverse complement strand
AGCGGCTGACCGGCATGGAATACGACACCATAGGCGAACTCGAGCGCGTGAGCTTTCCGCTGACGGCAACCAACAAACAGCACGAGCGGCTGCGCGGACGCTTGCTTGCCGAGCCGGCCATCGACTCATTACTCACTTTCCGCGATCCGGAGGAAGATTGATTCCCTTTACCAAGGCCCACGCCTGCGGCAACGACTTTCTGATTGTGACGGAAGAAGCGGCCCAGGGATGCGATTGGGCAGAGTTGACGCGCCGCTTGTGCGAGCGCAATACGGGCATTGGCGCTGACGGCATTGAGTTTTTTGCCTGGACGGGTCCCAAGGCCGGGCGGCTGCGGTTGCACAACGCCGACGGATCCATTGCCGAAATCAGCGGCAACGGCACGCGCTGCGTGGCGGCATGGATGGCCGAGGCGCTGGGCGCGAAACCGGGCGATGCGCTGGAAATTACGACCGACGCCGGGCTGCGCGTGTGCCATGTGAATGCGGTCAGCACGGCCAGCGGCTACACGGTGGAGATGACCGCGGGAATGGGCGTGTCTACCTTTGCGGCGCGAACAGTGACATTGGCCGATGGGCTGGCGGTTGCCGGCGTGGAGGTTTCCACCGGCAACCCGCAGTTCATTGTGGTGGTGGACAACGCGGAGTTTGCGGTGGCGGGCAGGCCGTGGGCTGAAGTCGGCGCGGCGATCTGCTTCCACGCGGATTTTCCGCACCAGACCAATGTTGAGTTTGTGCGCATTGTGAGCCCAAAAGAGATTGAGATTCGCATCTTTGAGCGCGGCGTGGGACCGACCACCTCTTCGGGCACGGGCAGTTCGGCTTCAGCCACGGCCGTTCTGGCGCTGCACGGTTGCCAATCGCCGTTGACGGTGGTTGCTCCGGGCGGGGCGCAGACGGTGAGTTGGGACGGACCGGGCACGGAACTGCAACTGACCGGACCGGCGACGCTGATTGCCCGCGGCGAGGCCTTTACCGCATGACTCTTTTGTTGAAGCCACAAGCTATCACCTCCGGCGCCGGTATCAGCGCGATTGCACCCGCCTCTTTTGCCCAACCCGAACGCGTGGAGCGGGGCATGGAGAAACTGCGCGGCCTGGGCTTTATGCCCCGACTGGGCCAGCACACGCGCGAACGCGGCCCGCTGTTTTTTGCCGGGACCACGGAGCAGCGGCTGGCCGACCTGCATGCAGCCTTTGCCGATCCGCATACCGGCATGATCGCCAGTCTGCGAGGCGGCTACGGGTCAAATTATTTACTCAGCGGGCTGGACCTGGAGCTGATCCGCCAGCATCCAAAACCATTTTTTGCCTATAGCGACCTGACCCAAGTGCAACTGCGGCTGCTGGACCAGCTAGGCCTGCCCGCGTTTCACGGGCCGATGGTGGCGGCGGACTTCTCCGTGGGTCACGGCGTGCACCTGGCCAGCTTTCAGGCGGCGCTGACCGGCAAGCCCTACACGGTGGGCGCGGAAGAGGGCATGCGCACACTGAAGCCGGGCGTGGCGAGCGGCATTCTGTACGGCGGATGCCTGAGCATTCTGGTTTCGTTGCTGGGCACGCCGTGGGAGCCGCAGACCGAAGGCAAGCTGCTGTTTCTTGAGGACACGGGCGCAAAGCCCTACCAGGTGGACCGCATGCTGTGGCAACTGCGCCAGGCGGGCAAACTGAAAGACGTGCCCGGCATCGTGTTTGGCGAGATGCTGAACTGCGTGAGCCCTGGCGCTGCGCCGCAACTGCTGGAAGAGGTGATTTTGCACGCGTTCAAAGATTTCGACGGACCCATCGCCTTCGGGCTGCGCAGCGGGCATGTTTCGCGCCAGAATGTGACGCTGACGCTGGGCGTGGAGGCGGAGCTGCGCGCGGCGGGCAAGGCGCAACTGAATTTACTGGAAGCGGCGGTGGCACTGTGAGAGATCAGAGATCAGAGATCAGGGGTCAGGAAACTGCCCGGCATATTCATTTGAGCGGGATTTGCGGGACGGCGATGGCTTCGCTGGCGGGGCTTTTGCAGTTGCAGGGGCACCGCATCACGGGGTCGGACAAGGCGGCCTATCCGCCCATGAGCGACCTGCTCGGCGAGTTGGGCATTCCGATTCTGGAGCCGTACGCCGAAGCGAATCTCGAACCGAAGCCGGACCTGGTGGTGATTGGCAACGCTCTGTCGCGGGGCAACCCGGAGGTGGAGCGCGTGCTGGACGAGCGCATTCCCTTTACCTCGATGGCCGCCCTGCTGCACGAGGAGTTCCTGCCGGGACGAGTCGCTGGTCATTGCCGGAACACACGGCAAGACCACCACGACCAGCATGCTGGCGTGGATTTACCAGTTTGCCTCCGCGGAGAAGCCGGAGCTGGAGCCGTCGTTTTTGATCGGCGGGGTGGCGGAAAACTTTGGCACAAGTTTCCAACTGCGGCCCACGCGCACCTTCATTGTGGAGGGCGACGAGTACGACACCGCCTTCTTCGACAAGGGGCCGAAGTTTCTGCACTATTTTCCGGATGCGCTGATCCTGACCCATGTGGAGTTTGACCACGCCGACATTTATCTGGATCTGACGGCGGTAAAGACGGCCTTCAAGCGGCTGGTGAACCTGGTGCCGCGGCGGGGCGTGATTGTGGCCTACGACGGCTGCGCCAATGTGACGGAGTGCGTGGAGAAGGCCTTTTGCCGCGTGGAGCGCTACGGCTTCAGCGCCGAGGCGGACTGGCAGCTCCGCAACCTGCGCCACGAGGACGGCCTGACGCGCTGGGAAGTGTGGCACGGCGGCGGGTTGTGGTCCGAGTTGGAGATGCGCCTGGCAGGCGAACACAACGCGTTGAACGCCACTGCGGCGGCGGCGCTGGCTTTTGGACAGGGAGTAGACAAGAAAGCGATTCAAGGGGCGCTAGCCAGTTTCAAGAGCGTGAAGCGGCGGCTGGAGGTGCGCGCGGAGATTGGCGGCATCACGGTCATCGAGGACTTTGCGCACCATCCCACGGCCATCCGCGAAACACTGCGGGCTCTGCGCTCGGTGTATCCTCAATCGCGAATATGGGCGGTGCTCGAACCGCGCTCCAATACGCTGCGGCGCAAGGTGCTGGAGCCGGAACTGATTCAGAGCTTGCGGCTGGCCGACCGGGTGATTCTGGCCGGGGTTTATCAACAGCAGAGGATTCCCGAAGACGAGCGGCTGCACACGGAAGATGTGGTGAAGGCGCTGAACGAAGAGGGGACCCCGGCTGAACTGTGCCCGGATGTGGAGGCGATTGTGAACCGGATTGCGCCGCAACTGAAGCCCGGCGACGTGGTGGCCCTGCTTTCCAATGGCGGCTTTGACGGCATTTATGAGAAACTTCCTGCTTGTCTCAGAGAACGCTAGCTTTGACGCAACTTCAAGCATCGGCGCAGCAACTGGAACGGATTGAAGAGTAGGGGCTAAAAGGTTGCGGCACGATGGACGTCATGCCCTGACTGGAGTTTTCCGCAGGCTGTATAGCTCTGACCTGCCAGTCCGAACCCTTCAACGATTTTGTTTCCTCGATAGGCATTCAACGTATGATTCCTTCTCTCTTACTGCTCGGCACCATGATCGTACTCGGCATACCGGCGGCGCTGCTCCTCATTCCCTGGACGCTGATCACGGGCAACGTGATGCCGCTTTACAGGGCCTCGAATTTGATCGCGCGCACGAGTCTCTGGCTGGGGGGAATTCGCGTGGAGACCAATGGCCTTGACGGCATACCGGCCCACACGGCGTGCATCTTCCTGGCCAACCACGTCTCCAATCTCGATCCCCCGACGCTGATTCCGCGGGTTCCGGGCCGCACCTCCGCCTTCAGCAAGCGCTCGATCATGAAGATTCCAGGCCTGGGCTACGGCATGAAGCTGGGAGACTTCATCCCCGTGGACCGCGACGGCCGCGTGGAGAGCGCCAAAGAGAGCATAGCCGCCGCCCGGCGCGTGCTGGAGAAGGGCATCCACATCACCACTTTTGTTGAAGGCACACGCTCCCCGGACGGACGCCTGCTGCCCTTCAAGAAAGGCCCGTTCTATCTGGCGATGCAGACGGGCGCGCCGTGCATTCCGGTTTCAATCTGGGGCACCGAGACGATGATGGCCAAAGGCAGCCTGCGCATCCATCCCGGAACAGCGCACGTGACCTTTCACGCGCCGATCTACCCCAGCGATTTTGCGACGCGCGAAGATCTGCTGAAGGCGGTACGGGCCGCGATTGCCTCGGGGCTGCCGGAATGGATGAGGACCCCTGCGGTGGGGCCAACCACTTGCGGCGTGGATAGCGTTGTCGAGTGAAGTTTGTGCTCTTCCACCCTTGGCGCAGAAACAAAGACGCGCCAAGGATGGGACGCCCCGATTCAAGTCGCTGTAGAAAAGCAAACGCAATCTACGGCTGCAGGATGGCGTTGTAGCCGTCGTTGAGCAGCTTCTGACGCCACTGGTTGGCGTCGTTGCGGTTGTTGAACGGGCCGATTCGCACATGGATCAGGCCGTCTGTGACCTCGTGGCGGGCAGAAACCCCATAACCGCGCTTGCGCAGGGCAGCCACCAGCACCTCGGCGTCCTCGGGGTTGGAGACGGCGGCAATCTGAACCATGAATCCACCGGCAGGCGCTGGAGCTGCGTCTGCCCGGTACTGTGTCGAGGGAGGCTGGGTGGCCTGAACGGGCAGGGCGGGCCGGACCTGCGGCTGACCGGGTGCCGGGTTCTGTGAACCGGAGGCTGGGTGCGCTTCCCAAACCGTTGCCGACGGAGGCGGGGTGACCGCGGCCCGCGCCGGAGCGGGGGCGTTGGCTTGCGGAGTGGCGGAGGGCTTGGGACGCGCACTGGCCGCCGGGGAAGGCAGCAGCGCGCCGGCCGCGGATTCCTGTCCGGTTGCCGAAGGCTGCAGGGCGGCATGATGGCCCATCGCATAGCCCAGGCCGAAGAACAGCGCACAGAGCAGCACCAGTCCAAAAAAGACGATCAGCAGGGTGAAGTTTCCCAGGGTGAGCTCGGTTTCGCGCCGCCGCTGGACCGGCTCAAAGTCTTCGTCGTCAAAGGCTCCGTGCATACACCGTCCCCAGGTTCCTGGATTGCAAAGCTATATGTTGATCGACTCCGGTACTGCGCCTTAGAGGAATGGACGCCGGCAAGCAGGTTATGTTGCCCAGATAATCTGCTGTTCCTGCTTTCCCAGGTCCCAAAATCGGGACCTGGGGGCACCCATCTCATGTGCGGCATTCAGTTCGAAACAACTCCGGCTTGGCTCTACGGCTTTTCCGGGGGCGGGGGCATAATGCCCAGCGACCCGATCTTGTTGAGCAGCGTGAGCATCTCCATGGGCAGCGGGAAGACGATGGTGGTGTTCTTTTCCACGCCGATTTCAGTCAGGGTTTGCAGGTAGCGCAACTGCAGGGTCATGGGCTGGGTGGCCATCAGCGAGGCCGCGTCGACCAGCTTCTGAGCGGCGTTGAATTCGCCCTCGGCATGGATGATCTTGGAGCGCTTTTCGCGTTCCGCCTCAGCCTGCTTGGCCATGGCGCGGAGCATCTGCTCGGGCAGGTCCACCTGCTTGACTTCCACCGAGATGACCTTGACGCCGAACGGCTCCGTCCGCTGATCGATGATGGACTGGATGCGCAGGTTGAGCTTGTCGCGATGGCTGAGCAACTCGTCCAACTCGACCTCGCCCAGCACCGAGCGCAACGTGGTCTGCGCGAACTGCGAGGTCTGGTAGACGTAGTTTTCCACCTTGATGGCGGCGTCGTTGGGATTGACCACATAGAGCGTGACCACGGCGTTCACCTTGAGGGTGACGTTGTCGCGGGTGATCACGTCCTGCGGCGGGACCTCGAGTACCTGCTGGCGCAGCGAAATGCGCACCATCTGATCGAGCGGGCGGAAGACCAGGATAATGCCGGGGCCCTTGGGCGTAGGCAGCGCCCTGCCCAGGCGGAAGATGACCCCGCGCTCGTACTCGCGGAGAATCTTGATGGAGTTAATCAGGTAGAGAACGATGATGGCTACGAGAATCAGCGTTGGCACGGGCAGATCGGCAACAGACATAGGGCTATCCTCACTCAGGACGGATTGTACTCCAGTTACTGTTCAGTCAGGCTTGAGATTCCGAGGCTTGGGCCGGGGGGACTGGGACCACCTGCAACAGGAACTGCTCATGGCCGACCACCCGCAGCGGGCTGCCGGCGGCGACCGGCTCACTGGCCTCGGCGAGCCAGATTTCTCCTTCGACCAGCACGTGGCCCTGAGGGTTGAGCGGCTCCATGGCCGTGGCGCGGCTACCGACCATGGCCTCAGCGCCGATGCGGGTCTTGCGGCGTCGGGCTCGAACGGCCAGGCGCACCAGGAAAACTGTAATGGCGCCAAAGGCCGCGCTGACGGAAAGGGCGACCAGGGGATGAATGCCCATCTCCGGCACCGGAGCGGCGACCAGGGTGAGGGTTCCAAATGTGAGGCAGACGATGCCGGCAATGGCCAGAGCACCGTGACCGCCGAACTTGGCCTCAAGCAGCAGCAGGGCCAGAGCCGCAATCAGCAGCATCACCGCCGTGTAGCGGATGGGCAGCAGGTTGAGGGCAAAGATGGCCAGCAGCACCATGAGCGTGCCCAGCGCGCCGGGAACGATGGTGCCGGGGGTATTGAATTCGAGATAAATCAGCAGCGCGCCGCCCACCAGAAACAGCAGGGCGATGTTGGGGTTGACCAGCCAGCCCAGCAACTGTTCGCGCATGGTGGGTTTGAGGACCTCAATACGCGCGTCCTTCAGATGCAGAACCAGAGTTGCCCCGTCCATGCGGGTGATGGTGCGGCCGTCGAGAGCGGCCAGCAGGTCCGCGTCGCTGGAGGCGGTGAGGTCGATGAGTTTTTGCGCCAGAGCCTCTTCCGCGGTGTAGGAGTGGGAGGAGTGGACGGCCGCTTCCGCGGCCTCGGCGTTGCGGTTGCGCCGAGTGACGTAGGAGCGGAGAAAGGCCGAAGCGTCGTTCTCGATCTTCTGGGTCATGGTGGCGTCCGGCTGGCCGCCAAACTCCATCACCGGGTGAGCGGCTCCAGCGTTGGTGCCGGGGGCCATGGCGGCGATGTCCGCCGACTCCAGAAGGAAGAAGCCAGCCGAGCCGGCGCGAGCGCCCGCGGGTGCTACATAGACGATAACCGGAACCCGGGAGCCGAGGATTGCGCCAGCCATGGTGCGCGTGGAGTCGAGCAGGCCGCCGGGAGTGTCGAGTTCGACCAGCAGGGCCTGGGCGCCGTCGGCGCTGGCGCGGGCAATGGCGCGGTCAAGCTGGGCGGCGCTGACCGGCTGGATGGTGTCGGAGAGGACCAACTTGTCCACAAGGGGGCTTTGGGCAGAAAGCGGCGGGGCGAGGGCCGGTGCGAAGGAGAGGAGAAACGCCGCCGCAACCAGTGAAACTGCGAGGGCAACTGCGAAACCGCGCGTGCGCTCCATCATGGCTTGCTCCTTCTGGGCGGAAACCACTTTACCTCTTTTGCGCTTCCTTGGCATCGATTTGCCGAGTCAAATCCTGGGCGACGTGGTTTTGAGGGTCCAACAGCAGGGCCTTGGCGGCTTCGCTGCGGGCCTCTGCCGATTGGCCACCAGCCAGGTCCAGGCGGGCGAGCACCAGGAAGGCATCGGCGGTGGGGTCCAGATCGAGAGCCATGCGCGCCTCTTTGCGGGCAGCGGCGGCATCGCCGGTGCGTTCCCGCACTTCAGCCAGCCCGGCATGGGTGGCTGCCACCGTGCCGTCGGCAGCCACGGCGGACTGATAGAGCCGCTCGGCCTCCAGCAGCAAGCCGCGGTCCAGATAGTCCTTGGCCTGGCCGGCAAGCTTTTGCGACTGTTGGCGCGGGGTGAGGGCGGCCAGCCGCGATGCGGCAACCTGGTCCAGCATTTGCGCGGCCTGGCGGAAGGCGACAGCGTCAAAGTTGCGCGCTATGCGCTCCAGCGGATCAACCTTCTTCTCCGCACCGGGCCCCGTGGGCGGCGCTTTCCAGGCTTTCTCCAACCCCTGGGCCTCGCTGTCGTTGGGCCGCAAGCGCAGGCACTGGGCCATCTCGGCGAGGGCCTCGGCAGAATCGCCATGGCGCTTGAGGCTGACCGCCAGATTGAAGTGGTAGTCGGCGGCACTGGTATCGGCGGCCACGGCCTGGCGGAAGAGTGCAATGCCGTCGCGGCCGCGGCGGCTCACGGCGACCGCTTGATTGTTCAAAACCTCGGCCAGGGGAAGAATGCGGGCCACGCCGCCAAATGCTTCCTCGGCCTTGGTGTAATCGCCAAAAAACAGCAGCGCCAGCCCGCGGTAAAAGCCCGCTTCCAGCGCATCGGGATCGTTGACGCCTACCTTGGCAAAGGAGGCGGCGGCCTGCTCGTACTGCTGGCTGCTGTAGTCTTCGCGGCCCAATGCCATCCAGGCCTGGCTGAACTCCGGGCTGAGCAGGACAGCCTGCTTCAGGTGGCGCAGGCGCTCCTGCTGGTCGGGCTCTGAAATGCCGCGGATGTACTGTTCGAAGGCGTCGAGGCGCAGGTCCTTGCTGGCGGCGATAAAGGTCTCTTCGGCCACGCTGAAGCTGGGATCCATTTGGCGGGTCAGCTTCCAGGCCAGCGAGTCGAAGACGGCGATCAGGTTGCGCATCTCACCGCGGGCGGAAACCGGCAAACTCATGTGCAGGCGCTGCACATCCACCAACTGCGCTTCGGCCACAATGCTGGTGCCATCGGTGACGTAACTGCCCACCACGATATCGTCGGCGTCCAGGGTCTGCGCCAGTTTGAGAGAACTCGCGCGGGAGGGCTGAAAGCCCTGCGGCAGCCCCAGATGGTCAAGGGCATAGAGCCGGTCGGCGCGGCTCATGGGCGCAAAGCCCGCCGAGGCGAAGCGGCTGCCGAGAATTTCTGGCGCGGCTTCGCGCACCCACGCCAGGCTGGGCTGCCCGGTGCGGTTGTCAAAGGGCAGCACCAGCAGGATGCGGCCACCCGCGCCCCCTGCGACCCCTGCGGTGGGGCCAGCGTCAGAAGCTGCCTGACCGCGAGCCTGAAGCGTCCCTGCCATCAACAAGGAAAGGGCGAAGACAAGCGCCCCTCCCGCAAGGACAGTTCCCTGTCCAGCATTGCGGATTCGAGATGAGAAAAAGGTATGCACGACAGGCTGATTATAGGGCGTGGAGCATGCGGACGGCTGATTCCGGCCCGGCGCGGGAATTGCATATAGGATTTCAGTGAGACATTGGCAGGAAGTTCCGAGCCGTACTATGCCGATCCGGCAGGGCGGGACGTGCCCTCCGGCCCCGAGGAAATGAAGAATGCTGCAATTTGAAGTTGACGCTGAATTATGCGCAGCCTGCGGGCTTTGCGCCGACGATTGTCCCGCCAAAATCATCAACATGGAGACCGGCCAGCCGGCCATTGCCCCGGAGCGTGAGGAAAATTGCCTGCGCTGCCAGCATTGCATGGCGGTGTGCCCCAGCGGCGCAATCTCCATCCTCGGCGTGCGGCCCGAAGAGTTGCAGCCGCTCCCGGAGCGCTTTCCGGATCTGCCTGCTCTGGAGACCCTGATCCGCGGACGCCGCTCGGTGCGCAACTACAAGGACGAAAACGTTGACCCGGTGCTGCTGGCCCATCTGCTGGAAGTGGCCTGGCAAGCTCCTACGGGCAAGAACGACCGGCAGGTGCAATTCACCGTGGTGGACGACCGGAAGAAGATGGCCGCGCTGCGCACCAAGGTGATGCGCGGCATTGGCAGTCTGGCGGAAAAGAATGCCATGCCGGAAAGACTGGCCTTCTTTGCCAACTTTGCGCGCAAGTGGGAAGAGACCGGGACGGATATTATCTTTCGCGGCGCACCGCACCTGCTGATTGCCACCGCTCCGGCCAGTTGCGCCACGCCGACGGCGGACTGCCTGATTGCGCTGACCACCTTCGACCTGTTTGCGCAGGCCCACGGGCTGGGCACGGCATGGGTAGGCTATGGCAACTGGGCCATCGATGTGCTGGTTCTGGAGGTCAAGCAGGAACTGGGCATCCCCGCCGATCATGTGTTCGGCTACTGCATGATCTTTGGGAATCCCGCGGTGCAGTACGCGCGGACGGTGCTGCACAAGAACGCGCTCATTCACCGCGTGGGGTAACCACCTGCGGCGGCGCCGGCGTTGATTGATCCCAGTTCGTGCCTTCCAGGAGAGCCGCTCGCGGGTCAGTCTCGCGGCGGTTCTTGTGGTGCAACCGGAAGAGCGCACTGCGACGGAGACGGACGAAAAACCCGCCACGTCCACGCAAATGCTGCCAACCAAGTCATCCCCGCCGCCACCCACGCTGAACCCTGGTGATGCTGTCGGCCGATTGCCATGTCTGTCCACAGAATGGCGCTGAACCACCAGACAGCGGCCAGGGCGATTCTCTGCCGCAACGATTTCGGCTTTGCGCAGCGGGCGCGCGACGCATCCAGTTCCTGCTCAGACGGAAGAAAGCTGCCCGACTTCATCTTCCTGCGAATCGATTTGTACAGGAACCAGAACGGGAGCGCCAGAAGGAGCGGAGCACCAACTGAGAGAAGAATCAGGTTGGGTCTGGAGAACGGCCGGCAATAAAAGGCCGCAACGATAGCCACAATGGCCAGGACCAGCGACACAAAGAGTAGAAAAAACGGGAGAATCCAGTAGCGAGCCTGCGGCCAGAACGGCTTGCCCGCGCCCAAACGGCTCCGGTACTCGGCCTGCCGGGCCGCCACTTCAGACCCTGTCAACAGAAATCGGCCTGTCTTCCACTTCCTGCGAACAAGAGTGACGGCAAGATAGAGCGCAAGATACGCCAACAGGCCACACACCGCCAGAAATGGTCCCCGAATCCACCAGGACAGATCGGAAAGCTCCAAAGCCAACTGCGCACTCCACACCGACATCCAGGCCAGCACCCCCAGACAGAAAAACAGGAAGAGGTACGACAGTAGCCGCTTCCGAAGTGTGAACTCCCTCCCAAACGTCTCCGCCATTTCACTTCCTTCCGCCTGTGTTTATGCACCTCATCATAACTCGATTCCGGCTTGTAACCGAAAAGAGTTATCCCTTGCATAAACAGAGTTACATGCCTCGGTTCACTGCCAGCAACGAATCGCCGCCGCGATCCAGCCGCGTCTCGAACTGGCGGTTGAAGCGGATCAGCGCCACCCACTGGCCCTGATCTTCCTTCTTCCACACCAGAGCGCCGTGGAGTTGAAGGGCGATGGCTTCGGGCGGCAGGTCGTGATGCAGGCCGAAGTAGCGCTCGTCCAGGGCCTGGCTCTTCGCCCCCAAAGTGAACAGCGGCGATTGCGGATCGTATTTGGTGGAGAAGACCAGGGCGGCGGAGTATTTCTCCGGTTCGGCAGCGGCGCGGTCAATTTGCGCGGAGGTGAAGTCCTCCAGCGCGTACACGTCGTAGGGCTGCTTGAGGTAGCCGAGTTCGGGACGGCGGAGCTCGTCGGTCATGGGCCAGGCGGAGAGCACCGTGGAGCCGGGAAACTGCTTGTTGAGCTGATTGATGCCCGCCTCATGCAGCCGGATCACATGGGCATAAGCCAGGTTGTCTTCCGGGGCAAAGCCGTAGGGCGGGTTGATGAACAGCCCGGCAAGGAACGCCACCGCCGAGAACAGCGCCAGACCCTGCCAGTACGGAACGCGGCGGTAAAACGTGGTGACCGCGACCAGCAGCAGCAGCGGATACATGGGCAGCAGGTAGCGGCAGAGCAGAGCGCCGCCCAATACGCTGAAGAACACGGCATTGACCACCAGCAGATAGAGAATGCACCACAGGGCGGAAGCGCCAATGCGGGCGCGGCCTTCGGCCTCTGGCCGGGGCTTGAGCAGCAGGGCCGCGACGGTGAGCAGCACAGGGACAAACAGGTTCATGTGCGCGGTGAGGTGCAGCACGCGGTGGCCGAAGGCGGCCAGCAGCCGCAGCGGCTCCAGGTTGGCCTGGGCGTTGTAGCGTAGAAACTCGGGATTGCCGAAGAGGAAGCCAGTCTTGGCGTAGTGCCAGGCGTACCAACCGGCCAATGGCAGCACGCAGCCGGTGAGCCAAGCAGCCTCGCGCCATAGCCGGAAGCGGGCACGCGGATGGACATGAATGCTGGTCAGCAGGCACACAAAGGCCAGCGCCAGCGGGATGACGATGGCCGTCTCCTTGCAGAGCGCGGCAGCTGCGAACCACAAGGCCGCGGCCCAGGGCTTGCGGTCGTGATCGGGCAGCGCGTAGACCAGGCCCCACAGGGTGCAGGCGGCGGCAAAGATGTCGGCGTGGGCCAGCGTGCTTTGGGCAAACCAGATGGGATAGAGCCCGGTAAGAATTACGGTCCAGATGGCGACCGCAGGAACGCCGACCAGGCGCATGGCCAGCCGCCACACCGCCAGCAGTCCCAGGGCGGCCACCATGAGCACGGCTTCGCGGGTGACTTCAGGGTAAAAGCCGGAGAGCTTCCACCACAGGGCCAGATAGATGCTGGGCAGCGGCGGATGGGCGTTGGTGAGGGTGGTGATGGGGATCAGCGAGCCGGTGCGGAAAAAGTCCCAGGCCGCGGGAATGTAGTATCCGGCTTCGTCCCAGTAGTAGGGCAGGCGCAACAGAGTGAAGTGGCTGGCATAGAGCGCGGCAAAGATGACCGGAAAGATCATCCAGAGGGGCAAGGGCGCGTCCAGCGGCGGCTGCATCCGACTTTTCCAACGCATCCTGATCACTCCTGGGAGAGGTTGAGGGCTTGTGGTTTCTCTCCCTGTCATCAACACGACACCGGGCTTTATCGGCAGGGACCGGCGCTTAGTTAACCGGGCCTTCGGGAAAGTTATGACCCTGTGGCTCCAGGTTGAGCGTGCCAAAGGCCTGCTCGTACTGGGCCAGATTCTGCCCCAGCACGTTGCACAAAGCCTTGGCCTGCTGCGGACTCAGAAAGACGGCTTGCTGGTTGCGAATGGTGACCTGCTCCGGGCTCTCGCTGGAAGCCTGGCCGAAGACCAACTGGAAGTCCCACACGCTGACGCGCACCTGGACACTGTTGGCATAGATTTCGCGATAGTCCGGGGTCTGGACCAGATTGACTTGGGGCTGCTGAGGAGATGTGCTCATGGTTTCTCCAGATTACTCTGGCCGGGGCATGGTTGCCTCCGGCGCGGGAGAGGAGATTTTTCAGGCTGGCGTAACCAGATTGGTGCGGAAGGCGGGACTTGAACCCGCAAGCCCGAAGGCGCTAGCTCCTAAGGCTAGTGTGTTTGCCATTTCACCACTTCCGCACTCAAGTCATTCTACCTAATTGCCACCTGCACTAGGAAAAAAGACGAGAGGGTGCGGCGCACGGCGATGCAAAAGCCGGGGCGCGGGCGAGGCTTTATAGTTCTTGGCGTGCCTATCCGGTTTTCACCCACACCCCCAACATGTAGGGTGCTGCCATTCCCCGGAGTAAAGTTCATCGTAGGTTGGGGCGGTGGTTGCGCCAGCGATGCCG
>Ga0302190_10001988_pt1 | contig 13489 bp, 10 predicted proteins | sample II_Bog_E2_3_FD_198784 | JGI IMG/M metagenome (GOLD analysis project Ga0302190, IMG submission 198784) | Peat permafrost microbial communities from Stordalen Mire near Abisko, Sweden - II_Bog_E2_3 | ecosystem: Environmental > Terrestrial > Soil > Wetlands > Peat | place: Sweden: Abisko... | reverse complement strand
CCCGGATCTCGAAGCCTACATCTTCGACACCACCACCGCCGGGCAGTTGGACGCCACCATCACCTCAACCACCGGAACCGATCCCGTTCAGGCTTCTGCCGTCGTCGCAGTGCCGTAGAAGCAGTTGTCAGTTGTCAGTGATCAGTTGTCAGTAAGTTGACGCGCGGATTGGACACGGTAACTCATCCACGAGCGAAGGATTGCAGGGTATCCGCCGCTTTCTGACAACTGATCACTGACAACTGCTTTACTCTGCTATCCTCAAGGTGATCGCCACCGGCTGTGTTCACGCAATCTCCAATCCCATTCGTCCCTTCCGTCAGGCGCTTCGGAGCCGCAGCCCCCTTGTTGCTGCTTCTGGGCCTTCTTGCGCTGGCGAGTGGCTGCAACCGGCTGCGCCGCATGCAGCATGAGACCGTCTACGTCTCCGTCCGCCAGATGTATTTGCATGATCGGGTAGCCGCCGTCTCCAATCGCGTGGCCGCCGTGGTCAACGGCCAGCCGCTGGAGGTGCTCGAGCACGGCCGCCGTTTCCTCAAGGTCAAGACCCAGAAGAACGAAATCGGCTGGATTGAAGAGCGCGCGGTGGTCGACTCCAAGACCTACGACTCTTTCGAGCAGTTGGCCAAGCAGCACAAACCGGACCCGGTGGTTGCCACCGCCGTCCTCCGCGACGACCTCTATCTGCATATTTTTCCCGGCCGCGACACGGAGCACTTCTATTTGCTGGCCGCCAATGCCAAGGTCCAACTGCTGGCCCGCGCCTCGGTTCCCAAAGTGGCCGCGGCGGGCTTTGGCATGCAGCCCAAGCCAAACGAGCCCAAACCGCCCGTGGCCGCAATCGCGCCTGCGCCCGCCCCTGCAAAGGCGCTCGCCCCTGCCGCCAAATCAGCCGCAAAGCGGTCTTCTGCGGCCTCGGCAGCCGCAGTTCCCAGCGTACCCGAGCCTCCGCCGGTGGTCTTGGAAGACTGGTGGCTGGTGCGCGACGATCAGGGACACGCCGGCTGGCTGCTTGCCGGGCGCGTGGATGTGGATGTTCCCGACGAGATTGGCGTCTATGGCGAAGGCCAGCGCATCGTGGGCGCATACATCCTTGCCAAGGTCACCGACCCAGCGGCCACTACGCCCAACCACGAGGTGCCGGAGTACGTCACCGTTCTCGGTCCGCCCAAGTCCGGCCTGCCCTTCGATTTCGACCAGGTGCGCGTGTTTACCTGGAGCGTCAAACACCACCGCTATGAGACGGCCTTCCGGCTGCATCCCATCCAGGGTTTTCTGCCTTTGCGCGCCAGCTATCAGCCGGTGGCCGGCGGCAGCGCCCCGGTCTTCAGCTTCCAGATCGCCAACGGCCAGAATCTGACCACCGATCCGGCCACGGGCATCACCCGCCCGGCCTCCGCGCGCACCATCAACTACATGATGATCGACACGCAGGTGAAGCGCATCGGCCCTGACATGGGGCCGATCCCCATCACCCATTCGCCGGACGACAAGGCCAAGGCGGGCAAATCCGCCAAGCCGGGGAAGAAGAAGGGCAAGTAGAAACATCCAGGCTGCCGAGAGTTAGAATGAGTCGAATCTTCCTCCGGCTGTTCCTTGTGCCTTTGTAGCAGAAGGTGACGACGATGGGTGCTTGCCGCGCTGTTCTTTCCGTATGCACGATCTGGATCTGCCTTGCCGGATGCGGCGGTAACTCTACTTCTTCCGTCTCCTCCACCAGCAATGCCTGTACTGGGGTTGCTATTACGGGCGTCCTTCAGGATTCGCTGACCTTTCAGCCTGTGGCGCAAGGGGAGGCAGTTCTGGAGTCGGGAACCGAGCTTTCCACCACCGGGCTTTACAATTTTTCCACCACCCAACAGGCATCCACCGATGCGCATGGCGCTTTCTCGCTGTGCGCGCAGACCGTTGCCAGTCCGTCTGCCATCGTTCTTGAAGCGTTGGATTCCACGGGCAAGGCGTACCCTCCGTTTGTTGCTTCCGTCACAGGTGCTGCCGACCTGGGAATCGTCCCGATGGGTGGCTGCCGCGTAATCTGCGGTTTTGACGGCCAGCAGCAAACGAGCCTGCCCGCCACCATCACGGGCGTGATCAGCAGTTCTCCCATTGCCAAGACTGGAACGGTTATGCCGCAGTATGTCATGGCAGCGCTTGACGGCTCAAAAGACCAGAATGGATTCCCCAACCTGTGGAATCTGGCCCTGCCGATCTTCAACTCTTCCCAGACCTCTGCTTTTGGTACGACAGCAGGCACATGTGCGGGAACAGCCCCGTTCTGTGCGACCTATTCATTTTCTGTTCCGTCTCAGAAACCTGTCCAACGACTCAATGGCGGGTACCTCCAGGAAGCCGGAGTGCCGAATTACCTGATCTATGCAGTCCCCGATGGCTCTGCTCACTGCACCCCGCCATCTTGGCTCACAATCTTTCAGCAGAATGGCTCATCGCTCCTGACGGCAAATCCCGGAGCGCAGATTGCTGCAGCCGAGATCGACTTCACTCAATGCCAGTGAGCAGGCTGCCCAGATCTCGCTGATTCAGACAAGGAAGGCCGGGTGCCCCAGGTCTCGCCTCCGAGAACTGGGAAAGCAGAAACGCTGGAAGCCGCTCATCCTCGCCTGCGCAGCTCCAACTCCACCACCCGCAGCATCTCCGCTTCCGGAGCCGGCTTTCCGGTCCAGATTTCGAACTGGCGCGCGCCCTGCTGCACAAACATTTCCAGTCCTGAAATCACCGGGATGCCGCGACTGTGCGCCAACTTGAGCAGCGGCGTCTCCAGCGGGTTATAGACCATGTCGAAGACCAGCCCGGCGTTCAACTGGCTCTCTTCGATGGGTAGAGCCTGTTTGGAGCCGTGCATGCCACAGGGAGTGGAGTTGATCAGCACGTCGAAGTGGTGTTTGCCCAGTTGCTCGAGCTTCAGCACCTTGGCCTTGGCTTCCTTGGCCAGCGCCACGGCGGTTTCGTGGGTGCGGTTGACCACAACCACTTCCGCGCCCTGGGCGACCAGGCCAAAAACAGCGGCCCGCGCCGCGCCTCCCGCACCCACCACGGCGATGCGCGCGCCCTTCAGCGTGAGCCGTTTTTCGAGAGGCCGCACCACGCCGGCTACATCGGTGTTGAAGCCGTAGAGCTTGCCGTCGGCCCCGGTGCGCAGCGTGTTGCAGGCGCCGATGCGGCCGGTCAGCGGGTCCATGTTGGCCAGGAAAGGCAGCACTTCCTGCTTCAGCGGCATGGTCACGGCCACGCCCGCCAGCGGCAGTTCGCGCACCAGGGTCAGCAGGTCGTCCAGCGCGCGTACCTTCAGCGGCAGCATCACGGCGTTCACGTTTTCGCGGCGGAAGGCGGTGTTGTGCAGCAGCGGCGAAAGCGAGTGGGCAATGGGGTTGCCGGCCACGCCAAAGATGCGCGTCGCCTGGTCAAGATGCTCCACGCGGTAAAGGTCGCGCAGCGTCTTGGCGGTCACTTGGCCTGGCGCGGTTTCCACGCCGTCGCCCGAGGAGGCAAAGGTGAATGCGGCGCCGGCCCGCGGACCCAGCACCCGGCTCACCAGGCCCTCCTCGCCCATGGCGATGCCCACCACATTCGCCGAAAGCGACCGGTCTTCGATCAGCCGCAGCACGGCTAGGTTGTCGGCCAGCGAGCGCGCGGTGGGAACCACTTTCACAAACTCCGGTTGAAAGGCCTCGATGCGCGCCGCCGCCTTCTCCAGATCCTTGGTGCGGGTGAAGTCGTGAAAGCTCACCAGCAGCGCCGTGCCCGCCGCGCGCAGTTTGGTCCGGAAATGATCCAGTTGTGCCGGCTTGGCTTCTTCAGCCGATTCGACCTCGAGATCCACAATGCGGCAGCCGGCCTCGGCGGCCTTCTGGAGCACCTCCAATTCCTCAGTCAAGGACCCAACGAAGTTGCCGCCAAACTGCTTGCGGCGGCAGGTGGCGATGAGTATCAGATCGTAGTGCGCGGCCAGGAATTCTTTCACCTTGGGCAGCGCGGCGGCTGGCTTGGGCAGGGCGTCGAGACGGAGTTCCAGGAACTTCGCATCCTTCAGCGCCGCCTCCGCCCGCTCCATCATTTCTGCTGCGGAATCGGCCTGGACGGCCACGCAAAGCTTGCCCAGCCGCAGCCGCGGAGGCGCCGGCAAGGGAGCGGAAATCGTCGTGCTGTGTGCGGATCGAGTCATACCTATCAACTGACGCATCTTAAAGGTGTTCCGGTCAGGATGCAACAAGGGAGTGCAGCTACTGCGATTTTTTATCTCTTTAGTCGTTGTTCAGCGATAGCCAAAATATGCACGAATCGTTCTGGAGTGAAATGCGATCCTCTTCACCCCGCTCCGCTGTGGCACCCTAGAGTTTGGAGGAGTTTGCCGATCATGTCCGTTGAGAACCCCGCCGTCGCCGCTGTTATTGAAGACCTTCACGCCTGGGAAGCAGGCGGATCTGCCTCTGCCGAGGCGTTGACCGCCTGGGTGAGTGCCCGGCTGGCTGCCCACGAGGCGGCGCTGGCCGCTCTGCTGGCGGTCCCCGGGCCGCGCACCCCGCAGAATACCTTGAGTTTCTATGACGTGGCCCTTGAGCAGCTGAACCTGGCCGGCGCGCAGGCGGGCATTCTCAACTCCGTGGCGGCGAATAACGCCGTCCGCGATCAGGCCCAGCAGGAATCCCAGCGGGTATCCATGGCGGGCAGCGCGTTGAGCCTGAATCGTCCGGTCTACGAAGCTCTCGCGGCCATCGATCTGGAAGGGGCCAGCGCCGCAACGAAGCACTACGTCGAGCGCACTCTGCTCAGCTACCGCTTGTCCGGTGTGGACAAGGATCAGTCCACGCGCGACCATCTGCAAGCCCTGCACGAAAAGGCTTCGCTGCTGTCGCTGGCGTTCAGCCGCAACATCCAGGAGGGCGCCAAGACCATCGAGGCAACAACGGCCGAACTGGACGGGCTGCCCGCCGACTACCTGGCGCGCCATCAGGCGGACGCCGAAGGCCGCATCAGTCTCTCGACGGACCAGCCCGACATGCAGCCGGTCATGACCTTTGCCACCAACGCCGCGCTGCGAGAGAGGATGTTCCTGGCCTACAACACCCGCGCTTATCCAGCCAACAAGCAGATCCTGCTCGACCTGCTGGCCACCCGTCAGCAGATTGCCACCGTGCTCGGCTTTCGCAGTTGGGCTGACCTGGCCACCGCCGACCAGATGATGGGTTCGGCGGCCAACGTGCGCACTTTTCTGGCCAAGCTCAATGAGGCCAGCCGCGCGGGCGCGGTTCGCGAACACGAGATGGTTCTGGCCTATGCCCGCCAGCGCCAGCCCGAGGTGACGGACATCGACATCACCAGCCGCGGCTACTGGTACGAGCAGTTCCGCCGCGCGGCCTTCGACTTCGATTCGCAATCGGTGCGCCCCTACTTTCCTTATGCCGAGGTCGAGGCCGGCGTGCTCGAGACCGCCGCCCGCCTCTTCAAAATCGAGTTCCGCCCCTCGGCCGCTCCCGGCTGGGACCAGGCTGTTTCGGTTTTTGAGGTCTTTGACGGCGACCGGCCCGTGGGCCGCTTTTATCTCGACATGCACCCTCGCGAGGGCAAGGACAAGTGGTTCTCCGCCGCTCCCGTCGTCACCGGCGTGCGCGGCCGCTACCAGCCCGAGGCCGCGCTCATCTGCAACTTCCCCGGCGGCGAAGACGGCGACCCAGGGCTGCTTCAGTACAGCGACGTGGTCACCTTCTTCCACGAGTTCGGGCACCTGATGCATGCCATCCTGGGCGGCCAGACGGAGTGGGCGGGCCTTTCCGGCTTTGCCACGGAGGGCGACTTCATCGAGGTTCCCTCGCAGATGCTCGAAGAGTTCTTCCGCGACGAGAAACTGCTGCAGGCATTTGCCAAGCATTACGAGACGGGGGAAACGCTCCCCTCCGCAATCATCGACAAGATGAAAAAGGCGGGTTCGTTCGGCCGCGCCGACTGGGTGCGCTCGCAGCTCTTTTACACCACTCTCTCGCTCGACCTGCACGACCAGGACCCAGCCGGCCTTGACCTCGACCAGATCACCAGGCAGCTCTTTGAGAGCCTGCAACCCTGGACCTGGTTGGAAGGCAACCGCATGTATGCCAGCTTCGGCCACCTCACCGGTTACTCGTCGAACTACTACACCTACGCCTTCGACAAGGTGATTGCGCTGGACTTCTTTGCCCAGTTCGACCCCGCGGATTTGCTGGGCTGCGACGCCGGCAGCCGCTATCGCACCGCTGTTCTGGAGCAGGGCGGGTCAAAACCAGGCCGCCAGATGGTGCGCGACTTTCTGGGCCGCGACGAGGACTTTGCGGCGTTCAGCGAATGGTTGAACGAGGAGTTTGGCGGGTAGCTCCTGCACGTTGATCTGAACTTTGCGGACCATCCGCTATGATGGTCCGCAATGGCAAACACACAGGACTTCAACGGAAAATGGGCGCTGGTTACCGGCGCCAGTGCGGGTATCGGCGCAGCCTTGGCGCGGGAACTGGCTGGGTTCGGCGCACGGCTCATCCTCACAGCGCGCCGCCGCGACCGTCTTGAGGCTTTGGCCGCCGAACTGGCGGACAAAGGAACCGAGGTGCGCATCCTCGTTGCCGACCTCAACGACCCCGCCGCGCCGCAGCAACTTTACGACGCCACCGAAGGCTCCGGCCAGCCGGTCGATATCCTCATCAACAACGCCGGCCTCGGCCAGTTTGGCGCATTTTGCGGCAGCCCCATCGAGCAGGAACTGAGCCAGGTGCGCGTCAACTGCGAGGCCATGGTTCGCCTCTCGCGCCTGTTTGTTCCGCGCATGGTGGAGCGGGGCAGCGGATGGGTGCTGATCCTGGGCTCCACGGCCAGCTTTCAGCCCCTCCCGTACTTCGCAACCTACGCGGCTTCCAAAGCCTTCGACCGCTTCTTTGCCCTGGGGCTGGCCAGCGAGGTGGCCCGCTTCGGCGTCAAGGTCACGGTGCTCTGCCCCGGCCCCACGGACAGCGAGTTTTTCGACGTCTCCCGCGCCACCGCCTTCAAAGCGCGCGGCATGCAGTCAGCACCCGAAGTGGCCCGGCTGGCCGTCTCTGCCCTGGCGCGCGGCAAGAGGATCATCATTCCCAATTTCAACGGCAGGCTGCTGGCCTGCATGGTCAAATTCCTTCCCGTCGGCCTGATTACCTATTTCGTGGAGAAGGGGGCGCGCCCCGGCTCCCAGTCTGCCTGATAGCCCTTGCGCGCTACCGCCGCCGAAGTTGAGAATGGCATGCGAAAGGAATCGATCGAATGAGAATGCATGGAATGAGCAGAGCGGCAGGCGTGTTGCTGTTGGCGGGTTTGGCGGGTTTGGCGGGCGCGGCTTTCACCTGGGCGCAGGCCAAGGATATCCCCAAGCACGGGCCGGCGGTGGTGCTGTTTGACGGCAAGGATCTGAGCCAGTTCGACACGTTTTTGACCAGCACCGGGCTCAACGCGGACCCCGGCCATGTCTTCCTGGTCGAGAACGGGATCATTCATGTCTCCGGCAAGGAGCACGGCTACATCGTCACCAAGCAGGAGTACAAAAACTATTATTTGCGCGCCGAGTTCAAGTGGGGCGAGGGCACGTTTGCGCCGCGCGCCGGGCAGGCCCGCGACAGCGGCATTCTCTACAACATTCAGGGACCGAACAAGGTGTGGCCGCGCTCCATCGAGTTCCAGATCAACGAGGGCTGCACCGGCGACTTCTGGATGACCGACGGCGCGGCGCTCACCGGCAAGGACGGCACCCGCCTGACCGGCCCGGCCGGCGGCGGATTGAAGTTCGACCGCTTCAACAAGGGCGAATTCAAAAACGTGACCGGCTATCGCGACCCCACGGGCGAAGTGGAAAAGGCGCACGGCCAGTGGAACGTGGTGGAACTTGTGAACCGCGATGGCCACCTGTGGCAGTACGTGAATGGCAAGCTGGTTAACGAGGGCACCGACGCCTTTCCCGCGAGCGGAAAAATCCTATTCCAGTCGGAAGGCGCAGAAGTCTTCTTCCGCGACATCAAACTGTTCCCGCTGAAGTAGCGGCTGGCGAACGAGGACGCAAGAAAGATCGAGGCATCGTCATGAAGATCATCTATCCGGCCGCGTTGCTGCTTTGCGCGCTGGCCATTCCTGCACTGGCTCAACTGGAAGGCGGCGCCGACCGCATACAGACCCGCGGCCCCGGCCCCGGCGGGGTGCAGCAGGCCACCTTCTTTGTGCACCGGCTGGGCACCGACCACGCCGAAGGCATCACCACGCTGGACATGAACGGCGACGGGCTGCCCGATCTGCTCAGCGGGGCCTATTGGTATGAAAATCCCGGCCCCCAGGGCGGGGAATGGAAACGCCACCAGTACCGCACGCAGGGAACTTTGAATGAGTTCGCCAACGATTGCGGCGAGTGGACCGTGGACGTAAACCACGACGGCGCTCCAGACGTGGTGACCGCCGGCTGGATGCAGAACGGCATCTGGTGGTACGAGAACCCCAAAAAGCTTGGTGCGGAGTGGAAGCGCCACTTCATCGCCAACAGCTACGACACCGAGGGCGGCTGGATGGCCGACATCAACGGGGACGGCAAGCCCGACCTGATTTTTTCCCACTACGACCACTCCGGCATTCTGTGGATTGACTTCTCCGGCCCCGAGCCCAAAGCGCATCATGTGGGCGGCCGCGCGGAGGACGGCCATGGCATCGGTGTAGCTGACATTGACGGTGACGGGAAGGCCGACATTCTCACCACTACCGGCTGGTTCCGCCAGATCGATGCGGACAAGGACCAGTGGGAGTGGCACCCGGACTGGCATTTGGGCGACACCGGATTCCCGATTATCGGCTACGACGTCAACAACGACGGCAAGATGGATCTCATCTACGGCCAGGGGCACAGCTACGGACTCTACTGGCTGGAGCAGCAGGTTGATGCGCAGGGGCAGCGCCGCTGGGTCAAGCACGCCATCGACGAGTCCTTTTCGCAATCGCACGCTCTCAAAATGGTCGACCTGGACGGCGACGGCGAGCCGGAACTGCTGGTAGGCAAGCGCTACCGCGGCCACTCTGGCCACGACGCCGGCTCCTACGATCCGTTGGTCATCTATTACTACAAGATCAATCGCAAGACCGGTGAGTTTACCCGCTATCCGGTCTCGGTGAACGGCACCGCCGGCGCGGGAACGCAGTTTATTGCGGAGGACCTGGATGGGGATGGCGACATCGACATCGCCACTGCCGGCAAAACCGGCGTCCACTTTTTTGAGAACCTGAAGATCGACCGGGTTCCCAAAGCGCAGCGTGAAAAGGAAATCCTGCTCGAAAAAAACTGGCCGTTCCCGGACGAAGGCCCGGTTGTCACGCAGGAAGAGGAGCCGAAGTAGGGAGAGCCTGAGCCAGTGCCTTTGCGCCGCCTACCGCTCGTTGGGGGCGGGCGCGGAGGGCATGCTCTCGGGGATGCGGGAAGAGGGAACCAGCTTGAAGGAGTTGAAGAACCGCGTCACATCCTGGTCCCGGCGGACGTTGATCGAAGGAAAGGCTGCGATCAGCATGTAGAGCCGGCGGCTGGCATACATCAGCCGCACGTCCATGACGCCACCGCCTGTGTTGCGGGCCGAGAAATCGCGCGTCGGATAGCCACCGGGGCTGCTCTTGGATTCACTGATCAGGCTGGTTTGGGTGCGGGCCAGAGCATCGTCCCGCGCCATGTCCAGCACACGGTCTGAAACCTGGCCGTTGGCGCGCGACACGGGCGGATTATCCGCCCAGGCCACCGAATAGGTGATCTCGGCGCTGGGGGTGGCATAAATCAGGTCCACCTGCTCCGCCCCGCCGTGCTCGTTGTAGGCCGGAATCTGGATTTCCCGGATGTCGCCGGGCATCTCCACCCTGAAGCCGTCGCCGGACCGGTCTACGGTTTGCCACCTCATCAGGGGTGGGCGCGAAGGGGAAGAAGCCAGGTCGGCGCTTGGCGCATCGCTCGACAGAAGACCGTGGGGGCCTGTGAGTCCAAGCTCCTGACGATGCAGGTAGACGTAGACACTTGCCAGTATTACCCCGGCCAGAACAATGTAATGCCACCGCTTCACACTGTTGAGAGTGACAACTCTGCCTGAATTATGCAACTGGAATGTGGGCTTTAGCCCCCGGGGGAGTGCCCTATCGGTAACAATTGGCAGGACATGAGCCGGCGCCAACCCTTCGGCGGCAAGCGGGTTTCCGCCCCGCCAGGCAACCATTTCGATGCAGGTGCATCTCATTAATTAACAAGCAGAGGCATCCACGAAATTGTCCTTCCACGAAAGGTATCCATCCCTTTTTGAAGGTCCGGTACGGATCTTTCCCCTAATCCCCTTTGGTTCCCCTCCCTCAAATGCCTCTCTAGCGGGCCTGCCGGAAGGCAGGCCCATCTGCTGTCTGGAGATAAAATCACCTTCCCCTGCAGATAGAATCAATCTGAGATGACCTCTTCCTCGCCCCACGATCATCCCGACCCTGGAGTTCAGGCCCTCGACGCTCTGTTTGAGCGCGCGGGGCTGGTTCGCAATCGTCGCGGCAAAACCGCGGGCGTCACCCTGCGCATGCGCTTTGAGCGCGCCGAGCCGGAAGCGCTGACGCTGTCCGCGCCCACTCCTCGCCTCGCTCCCAATGGCGTGCAATGGCTGGCCGCACCGGGCTGGGAGAAGATTCCCTGGCTTTGGCACGGCTTCAGCACCCGCTTGGGCGGCCTGAGCCGGGCCTACTGCGCGGAGGATGCGCCGGGCGAGTTGAATCTTGGTTTTACTGCCTCCGACGACCGGGAGATTGTTGCCCGCAATCGGCAGCTCCTGGCCGAGGCAGTCAGCGGAAACCCGGCTACGCCGCTGGTTGCCCTGCGCCAAATTCATTCCAGCGTGCTGGTTCATGCCACGGCTGCCGATGCAGCGCGAGTGCAACCTTGGCGAGGTGACGGCCTGATGACCGACGAGCCAGGGATACTGCTGGCCATCCAGACCGCCGACTGCATTCCTGTTCTGGTGGCTGACCGCAAGCGCCGCGCGGTGGCCGCGTTCCATGCCGGCTGGCGCGGAACCGTCAAGCGCATTGTGCAAGCCGGCATCGGCCGCATGCGTATGGAGTTTGGCTCCAAGCCCGAAGATCTGGTGGCCGCCATTGGCCCCGGCATCGGCGCCTGCTGCTACGCCGTCGGTGAAGAGGTGCTCTCCGAGTTCGAGTCCCAGTTTCTCTATTCCCACGAGCTGTTCCGCATGGTCGACGACTACGATGCGGTGCACCACAAATACCCCATGCTGTTCCTGACCCAGCGCGCCCCCGGTCACTCGCCCATCGGTCCCAGCCTGCACCTGGATTTGATCGAGGCCAACCGCCGCCAGTTGCTGGACGCGGGCCTCAAGCCCCGCTCCATCAAGGTGGTGGGCGGCTGCACCAACTGCCAGCGTGAGCTGTTCTTTTCTCATCGCTCTTCGCAGGGCCACGCCGGGCGCATGATGAGCGTCATCGGCATCCGCGACAAAAAGAAATAGAGAACTTTCTGCCGAAAGACATGTTTATGCGCCGGCTTTTCGCCTCCCCATTGTTCCGGGTGATACGATGGGGTCCGTTCTCGACCAAACCTTCTGGAAGGACCCCTGCCCATGACACATGCCCCGGCTGGCGAGCTTGAGCTTGCCCCGAGCCAGACCGCCCGGTCTTTCGCCGGTCGCGTTGCGGCGGTGGTTTTGGGCGCACTCTTCCTGGCTTGGCCGGCGTTTTACAACGGATTTCCGCTGCTCTATCCGGATTCGATGACCTACCTGGACGATGGGCGCATCGTGGCCCGGGCGCTGTTTCTGCACCAGTTTTCGAATTACTACGGCCTGCGCTCCTTCTTCTACAGCCTGGGCATTTTGCCCCTGCACTGGAACGTCACGGTCTGGCCGGTGGTTGCGCTGCAATGCCTGCTGGTGGCCTTTGTGCTGTGGCTCGTCGTCCGCGCCGTGCTGGCCCGGCATACCGTCGCGCATTACCTCGTTCTGGTTCTGCTGCTCAGCTTGTTTACCAGTGTCGGTTGGTACTCCTCGTTTATCCTGCCTGACATTCTGGGCGCGGCGGTCTACCTCTCGTTCGCCCTGCTGGTTTTTGCGCGTGACACGCTTTCCCGCGCCGAGCGCATTGCACTTTGCTTGATTGCCTGGTGGGGCATTACCTCCCACGCCACCCACTTTCTGCTGGCTGGCGTGCTGTGCCTGCTGCTGGCCGTGGTGCTGCGGTTGGAGCGCCAGCCGCTGCGCCGGATTTTCAAGTCCGTCGGCGAAGTCGCCCTGATCCTTGCCCTGGCGGCCGCCGCTCAGTTGGGACTGCACGGCTATCTCTACGGACACCCCTCGCTCAACGGCGAGCGCCCGCCCTTTCTCATGGCCCGCGTGATTGCCGACGGCCCCGGACGCTGGTACCTGGAGAAGAACTGCGGCCATTTGCATTGGGCCATCTGCGGCCATGTTCGGAACCTGCCCGACGATCCGGACAACTTCCTCTGGGCGCAGGACGGCATTTGGCAAACCGGGTCCGACGCTTCAAACGCGCAACTGGTCCGCGAGGAGATGCCCCTCGTCCTGGCCACGCTGCGCGCCTATCCCGGTCCGCAGCTTTCCCGGTTCGGGGCCAATTTTCTGTTGCAGATGAGCCGCTTCGGCCTCTATGACCTGGACCCCAGCGGTTGGGTGCTGGAGGAATTTGACAACGTGCTCCCTGCCGCCGCGCGAGCAGGTTATCTCCATAGCCGCCAGCAGCAGAATGTCATTCCGCTAGAGTTTTTCAGCACGGTTCAGTTTTGGGTGGTGCTGGCGTCGCTGGGGCTGCTGGCCGTCTTTTTGCCACTACTGGGCCGCCGCTGCCCGCGCCGTCTTGTCGAACTCGGCGTGGTAATTGCTTTCATGGTCCTCGCCAACGGGCTGCTCACCGGCGCGCTGTCCATGCCCGAGGATCGCTACGAGTGCCGTGTGATCTGGCTGCTGCCGCTGCTGGCGATGCTGTCTGTCCAGGTTTGGGTAAGCCAAAGAAAAGAGCCGCGAATTCGCGCAGGCCGCAAATAGAAAGCCACCGCTCAAGGGCGGTGGCTCTTCGTTGGGAGCATTTGGTCTATCAAGGCCATATTCCCTTGCTTAACTATTTGGGGGCAACAATTCTGGCGTGGCCGGAGTCTTCTCTGTTGAATCTTCCAGAGCAGATTCCGCCTTTTCAGATTTGCCAATTGTTAGCAAAACAGGCTTGCATAGAATCTCTCGGACAATCAGGTCAGTCAAAAATCGCGAAGTTCCTGCGGCTCGGACAAGAATGGACGTGTCGGAAGTCATCGCGATCACATGCTCTCCGAGTGAGACATAATCAGCATCTGAAGCCATTAGCACAGCCTGAACGCAGAGGCTTGAGCTGGTCGCGGAAAATCGGACACTGGGATAAGTGGAAGGGCTGTTCCTCTACCGCCATGTAAGATGGCAAGAAAAGAGGAGGAGCATGAGCCGAC
>Ga0302190_10001973_pt1 | contig 13550 bp, 9 predicted proteins | sample II_Bog_E2_3_FD_198784 | JGI IMG/M metagenome (GOLD analysis project Ga0302190, IMG submission 198784) | Peat permafrost microbial communities from Stordalen Mire near Abisko, Sweden - II_Bog_E2_3 | ecosystem: Environmental > Terrestrial > Soil > Wetlands > Peat | place: Sweden: Abisko, Stordalen... | reverse complement strand
CCCGAGGCCAAGGGCGATTTCGAGACCTTCGAGGCCTTGTGCGAGGCGGCCATCCATCATCGGGTTAATAAGGTGCTGGTGTTCTTTCAGCGCTCCAACCCCGATGTAAAGCGCAAGCTGCCTCCCGTCTTTCTGGCCTCGCCGGCCTTTGCCGCCCGCTTCCACGAGGCGGTGAGCAAATTCATCATTCCGATCCTCACCAACAGCCGGCAGATCAAGATGATGTCGGCCAGCGTCGATTGTACTGGGCTGGATACCGAGAATTTCTGGGATCTGCTGACGCCGATCCTGAAAGAGCACATTCTGGCGAGCTGGAGGTCGGCCTGGGATCTGTTGCGTCTGGTGCCGACCAGCAAGCCCGACGGCAGCCGCGTCTTGCAGGTCAAGGACGAGACCAAACTGCTGCGCGAGATGCTGGCCTCGACCGAAGACGAGATGTACGACCTGCCCAAGGTGAGCAACCGCGAGATCGACGTCTTCACCTCGCTTTTGGATACCTCCGTCGATTGGTGGTACACCCTGAACAAGGCCTGGGAGATCGTCGAGGATATCTACGAGCAGGAAAAAGACCCGCGCATCTTCCAGGACAAAGCCCGGGTCGGCGCCCTGCGCGACAATCTTTTGAACGCTTTCCAGCGTTTTCCCGACCAGTGGGGCGATTTCCTGGTGCTGGCCTGCCATCGCATGTTCCCCAGGATTTCCACCATTTTCCTGGAAAGCTTCACAACCAACGTGGGGCGCAACGAGGCCGAGCGGGAAGTTTATCTGCCCTATACCGTCCGCTATCTGCGCCAGGTGCGCAGCTTCCCCTCCATCCGCGAGCAGGAATTGGCCGAGGAAGAGCAATGGCAGACCGAGATGGAGCAGTTGCGCAAATATCTGAAGGGTATGGACGACGCCAAACGGGGCTGAAGCCCAGCTTCTTGGCCCTTATATACCCAGCATCATCATCCGAATATCGAGGCAGGGCTCGGAGCCGGCGCTGAAGTCCCGGCAGGCCTGGGGGCGCTGCTCATAGATGCCGCAGCTGCAGTGACTGCCGATCTCGCCGGTCAGGGCCGAGCAGCTGACGTCTTCGGATTGGGCGGACTTATCGACAATTCTGTCTCCGGCATGGCCGCAACAGGCTCCACAGGTCTGGCAGTCCATAAAGGTCCTTTCTGCGAGGCGCTGCGGCCCGCAAGGGGGAAAAGGGCAGAATTTCGACTGGTCGAATAACCCGCCAGCGCCCTGCCTTGTGGTCAAGAGTGCGATGGAAAGCTGGTCTGGCCGGGGCCTGGAAAGCAAAAAACCGCAGTGGCCTGCGGTTTTTTCTCGCGTAAATGGCGGAGGGGGTGGGATTCGAACCCACGGTACCATCGCTGGTACAACGGTTTTCGAGACCGCCACAATCGGCCGCTCTGTCACCCCTCCGCTGCGGAGCGGGAACTTAGTGCAAGCGGATTTACAGTGCAAGCGCTTTCCTTTTCCTGACCGTGATTGAGGTTATTCTGGCGTCTAGAGGTGGAGTGGGTAAAAGCGGCTTGTGGGCTTGACGGGGTTTGGGTACACTCCCCGCTGATTTGCTGGGGGAGCAGATTCTTTAATATTCCCAAAGCTTCTCGAATATCTGATTCCGGCCGAATCGATCACAACTCGCGAGTTAAGGTGTCCTGCCCGATGGCCTTTCGTCTGACCCATACCGCCGCGTTGGCCGCGGCTATTCTTCTCGGCGGATGCTCATTCGTCGATGAATCTCTCTTTCCGTCTCTGACGCCTGATGGCTCGGACACTACGGAACAGGCGACGACCTCGCCCGACTCCGTAGGCGGTTCGACGCCGATCTCGGTGGAAGCGGTGACTCCTGGACAGCCGACGGGGACTTTCGTCGGCGGCAAGGTTGTCGGCTTGCGCAATGACCTGTCTCAGTTGCAGGCGACCCTGAACAGCCAGAATGAACGGCTGCAGCAGGTTCGCACCCAGACTGTGCAGGACTCCCAGCGCTTCCATGGCACCATCGCCGCCATCGAGGCGCGTCTGCAGGTGGGCACCACCCCGGGCAACCCGATCCTGGTGCAGCAGTGGAACGAAGCTCAGAGCGAGCTGGATCGCATCAACGAAGACGTCTTGGCGATGAACCGCCTGACCAGCGATGTGGCTTCCACCTCTGGCATGTCCTCCTATCTGCTGGAATCGGTCCGTGCCGCTCGCGCCCTGCCGGGTGCGGTCGATGAGGACCATCGCCAGCTGCGCATCCTCGAGGATGAGACCAGCCGCACCACCGTGCTGATCGAGCGCCTGCTGACCGAACTGTCCGCCGACTCTCAGCGTCAGCAGCAGTATCTGTCCAACGAGCGGACCGATCTGAACACTCTGTCGGTCTCCATCAAGAACGGCCAGCTCTATGGCTCTTCGCTGTCCGGTGCCCGTATGGGCGCCGGCGTTGCCGCGGCTCCGATCAGCCCCGTGGCCGCTCAGGCTCCGGTGGCTTCGACCGAGCGTCCGTTGGTGGTGATCCGTTTCGATCGTCCCAACGTCAAGTATGAAGACGCCCTCTACACCGCCGTGAAGGGTGCTTTGGATCGTCGTCCGAACGCCGTCTTCGAAGTGGTGGCCATGGCTTCTACCGGCAGCGCTCCGGGCTTCTCCTCGGTGGGCGAGGCGGCTTCGCTTCGCAACGCCCAGTCGGTCTTGCGCTCTCTGACCCAGATGGGTCTGCCCGCCGATCGCGTGCGGTCGTCCCAGTCCTCCAGCCCCTCCGCTTCCAGCGGCGAGGTGCAGGTTTTCGTCCGCTAACAGGCGGCCGTTTGGCAGGGTACTTTTGAAAACGCTGGCCTTATGGGCCGGCGTTTTTCGTTTGGCGACGAGGGATATGGAATGAAACGGCTTCTGGTTCCCCTCTGGCTGCTGGCCATTGCCCTGTCGATCCTGTGGTTGGACCGGCCCTGGGCTGAATTCGCTCAAGGCCAGGCCTTCAAGACCATCGCCATCTTTCCCCTGCTGACCAAATTGGCCGAGCTTTGCCTGCCTCTGGCTTTGCTGGGACTGGCGGGGGCCGGTCTGGCGGCTTTGCGCGGCTGGCGTCCGGGGGCCAGGGGCCGCTTGCTGCTGTGCCTTTGTCTGGCGGTGGCCATTGCCGTCATGGCCAAGACCGAGCTGAAATATCTCTTTGGTCGCACTTGGCCGGAAACCTGGGTGGGTGGCAATCCCTCCTGGATCCGCGACGGCGTCTTTGTCTTTTCCTTTCTGCACGGCGGCCAGGGGTGGGAGTCCTTCCCATCGGGCCATACCTCGGTGATGGCCGCGCCCATGGCCGTGCTGTGGCGGCGCTGGCCCCGGCTTTGGGCCTTGTGGGCCCTGCCGGTGGCGCTGGTGGCGGTGGGGCTGCTGGCCTGCGACTATCATTGGATCAGCGATGTGTTGGCCGGCTCCGGGGTCGGGGTCGCCAGCGGTCTGGGGGCCTGGGCCTTGATGGCGCGGGATGAAGAAGGCAAGCCATGCGGCGGTTGATGGCTTTGGCCTTGATCCTGTCCCTGGATGCCTGCGCCGGAGCCCAAGCCCGTCGTGACGCCGTGGCGGAGACGATCGCTAAGGCCGGGTGGAGCCAAGGCATCCTCGACGCCGGCAGCTTCGAGCTTTACGCCGCCTGGCAGCCGGGGCGGACAGCCGAGACCCTGACCGTCTATCTGGAGGGCGACGGCTTCGCCTATCTGGATGCCAGCCATCCGTCCCAGGACCCGACGCCCATTGACCCTCTGGCCCTGCGTTTGGCCTTGGTCGATGCTCAGTCCGAGGCCGTGGCCTATCTGGGGCGGCCTTGCCAATATGTGATGCCGGCCCATGGTCGGGGCTGCTCCTGGCCCTATTGGACCTTGCGCCGCTATGCTCCCGAGGTGGTGGACAGTGCTGGCCGCGCCATTGATCAGCTGAAGGCCCAGGTCGGAGCCAAGCGGGTCCTGCTGGTGGGCTATTCCGGCGGCGGCGCTCTGGCGGCGCTGCTGGCTGCCCGCCGTCCGGACGTGGCCGGGCTGGTGACGGTGGCGGCCAATCTGGATCTGGCCTATTGGACCCATCGCGACGGCCTGTCGCCCTTGACCGGTTCCTTGGACCCGGCCCAGGAGGCTGGACGTCTGGGGACTGTGCCGCAATTGCATTTTGCCGGTGGGCGGGATCGCGTGGTGGGGGCGGATGTCACCCGCTCGTTCCTTGCTCATCTGTCGGCGGGAAATCTGGCCCGTGTAGAGGTCTTGCCCGAGGCGGATCACCATTGCTGCTGGGTTGAGGACTGGCCGAAACTGAGGGCGCGGGCCGATCTTTGGCCTTAACCCGGCGGCATGCCCAACTTAAGGCCTATGTCTATGGCCGAAAGGAAGGCTGTCGTCATTCCTGGCATTCGGGATATGGACTTGTATTCGGCGGCAAAGCCTGCATGTCATAGGGGCATGTTGCCGTTCCGGGGGCGGGGCGGGTAAAAATGGGAATGGGGGACATGGAGCACCCGTTAGGGCCAGACGAGGAACAGTACGAAGGCCCGGATGGAGGGCATGAGGCGGAGTTTGAGCCTTTGCCCGAGGTCGAGCTGGATCCTGGGCTGGGACGCTCCACCAAGGCCTATGTGGCCTTCGCCTTTGCTGCCGCCGATCTGTTGCTGGAAACCGCTTATGACGGACGCATCTTGTTCGCCATCGGCGCCGCCATGTCTTTGGTCGGGCGTCCGGCCCGCCTGCTGACCGAAAGCAAGCTGGAAGAGATTATCCGCGTCGGTGATCGTCCGCGCCTGACCAGCGCCATGAAGCGCATGGCAGCGGGCTCAAGGGTGCGCCACGTGCTGCTTCAGGTGGAAACGCCGGAAGGCCATGAAATCCCCGTAGCCCTTTGCGGCTACAAACATCCCGATAAGGCGGGCCGTCTGCTGATGGTTCTGACCCACAGCGGCACATTGGCCACCGGCCTGCACCGCAAGCGCGACGGCGGTTTGCTGGATAAGGACGGGTTGGAGTCCCTGGCCGAGACGGTGATGAAGGAAAATCCCGACGGTCAGGGGGAAAATTATCACCTGACTCTGTTGGACATCCCCCAAATCACCGAGCTGCGCTCGGCTCTGGGCGCCGAAGGTTCTGCCAAATTCATCGATCGTTTCACCGAGGAACTGCAACGCTGTTCCTTAGGTGGAGAGGGCGCCGCCGATTTCGGCGAGAATAAATACGGCATCATCCACGGCGACGACATCCAGCCCGAGGAAATCGAGAATCGCATCGTCGCCCTGACCCGCAGTCTGGCTGGCGGCGTCTTGGACATCGTGCCGCAGTCGGCCAGCTTCGCCCTGGATTCCGAAGGGGTGTCGGTGGAAGAGGCGACTCACGCCCTGATCTACACCATCAACCGCTTCACCGCCGACGGCGGCGGCTCGTTGGATGATCTGGCCCTTGCCGCCAAGTCGCAGTTGTCCAACACCGTGACCAAGATGCGCGAAGTACGCGATCTGATCGGCAACGGCGATTTCGATCTGCATTTCCAGCCCATCGTCGATCTGTGGAACAATGCGGTCCATCACTTCGAGGGCTTGGTGCGCTTTTCCGCCGGGGATTCGCCCTATGGCACCGTGACCTTCGCCGAGGATGTGGGTATGGCCGGCGAGTTGGATCTGGCCATCCTGACCCGCGCCATCGCCTTCATGCGCGACGGTCCGGGGTCCGAGCGGGGCCTGAAGTTCGCCATCAATCTGTCGGGCCGATCCCTGTCCAACGCCAATATCGCCGCCCGGCTGCTGCATCTGATCCATTCCGCCTCGGACCTGCGCGGGCGGCTGATGTTCGAACTGACGGAATCGGCGGCCATCCATGATCTGCAGGTGGTCAACGCCGTGATCCAGGAAATCCGCTCCCGCGGGCATCTGGTGGGGCTGGATGACTTCGGCGCGGGTGCCGCGGCCTTCCATTATCTGCGGGCGCTCGAGGTCGATCACGTCAAGATCGACGGCAGCTATGTCCGCGAAGCCGTGGATACCGGCAAGAGCCTGCCCTTCTTGCGGGCTATCTCGCAGCTTTGCCGCGAGTTGAAGATCGCCACTATCGCCGAGCATATCGAAAATCAGGAAACCGCCAATCTGCTGCGGCTTTATAACGTCCGCTATGGCCAGGGCTATTATTTCGGCAAGCCCATGCGGCCCCAGTCCTCCACCAAGGCCGGCTGGGCCATGCCAAATACCGTCTGGCGTAACGACGTCCTGTATTTCTCCCCAAAGTAATTGTGGCTCCCATACTTTTAGAGAGTTGAGTCCACCCCAGCTATTCTTTAGGCTTAAATGCCGGGGAATAGAAAAAGCGGGGTCGGGATGGGCACCTGCCATGACATGGATGCGGTGAAGATCGCACCGGATTTATCGATTTTGAGCAGTCTCCAGGACGCCGCCCGCGAGGGTGTGCTGGTGGTGGATGTTGACCGCCGCGTCTTGCATTTCAATCCGGCTTTCCTGGAAATGTGGCGCTATGGGCCGGACTTGGCGGTGGGCTGCGACGCACGTGGCCTGATTCTGGAGGCCTGCTCCAAGGTCCTGGACCCGGACGCTTTTTTATCTCGCGCCGAATCCTTTTACGGCCATCCCGAGGATGGCGGCGAGGACATCATCCCTATGGCTGACGGGCGGGTGCTGGAGCGTTATTCCGCCCCCATGCGCAATGCCGAAGGGGGCATCGTCGCCCGCGCCTGGTTTTTCCGCGACATCACCCAGCGTTACCGCGCCGAAGAAGAGATTTCCCGCCAACGGGCCCGGCTGGCGGCGCTTTTGTCGAAAAGCCCGGTGGCGACGGTGATCAGCCGGCTGGAGGACGGGGCGGTGGTCTATGCCAATCCCCGGGCCGGGCAGCTGTTTCACTTAAGCGTCGGCCAATTGATCGGCCGTGACATGGCCGGCTTTTACGCTCGCTCCGAGGATCGCCAGAGGCTGGTGGAGCTTTTCCGCCAGGATGGTTTCGTGCGCGATGCCGAAGCCGAGATGAAGGACGCGGGCGGCTTGCCCTTCTGGGGGCTGATCACCCTGGAGACCTATCCCGATCTGGTGGAAAACGCCATCATCGCCTGGATCTATGACATCACCGAGCGCAAGCGTTTCGAGATGGCTTTGCATGCCGCCAAGTCCGAGGCCGAGCGCAGCGACCGCGCCAAGACCGCCTTCCTGGCCATGATCAGCCACGAAATTCGCACGCCGCTGACCGGGGTGCTGGGGATGGTCGATCTGGCCGCCGCCACCGAGATGACCGTTCAGCAGCGGGATTACCTGGAGACTATCAGCGAGTCTTCGCGGGCTTTGTTGGGGATTCTTGACGATATCCTCGATCTGTCCCATTTGGACGCCGAGGAATTGCCGCTGGAGACCCTGTCCTTTGATCTTGGCCGCCTGGTCTCCCAGGTGATGGCCCTGACCCATCCCCAGGCGCAGACGTGCCAGCTTCAGGTCGATCTGCATTTTGATCCCTCCCTGCCGCCTATGGTGATGGGGGACCCTCGCCGCCTGCGGCAAATCCTTTCGAACCTTTTGAGCAACGCCCTGAAGTTCACTGAAAAGGGCGGCATCACCCTCGAGGTTGATCGCAGCGGCGAGGTGCCGGGCTCCCTATGGGTGCGCTTCGCCGTGCGCGATACCGGCATCGGCATTGACGAGGGGTCGCGCAGCCGCCTGTTCGCCGAATTCGTCCAGGCCGATGGCTCGCTGTCGCGTCGCTATGGCGGGACTGGGCTGGGGTTGGCTATCTGCAAGCGCCTTGTCAGCCGCATGGGGGGGCAGATCGGCGTCGATAGCCAGCCGGGGGAAGGCAGCCGCTTCTGGTTCACTCTGCCGCTGGCTCAGGCTCCTGCCGTGGCTTTGGCCGCCGAAAGCGAGCCTTTGCCGGTCTTGGCCCCTTTGCGCATTCTGGTGGCCGAGGATAATCCGGTGAACCAAAAGGTGGCCCGCGCTATGCTGGCTCAAGGCGGGCATCACGTCACTCTGGTGGGCGATGGTCAGGCGGCCCTGGAGCAGGCGGCTTCGGGCGAGATCTTCGATTTGATCTTGATGGATTTGCAGATGCCGGTGATGGACGGTTTGGCGGCGACTCGGGCCATTCGGGCTTTGCCGGGGCTAAGGCGCCAGGTGCCGATCGTCGCCATGACCGCCAACGCCTTTAAAGAGGATGAAATCCTCTGTCTGGCTGCCGGAATGGACGATTATCTGGCCAAACCGGTCAGTCTGGCCAATCTGACCCGGCAGATCGCCAAGGTGGTCGAGGGGCGCAGTGGGAAAATTGTTTCAACGCAAAGCGGCGCTGTGAAATCTCCATCTCCCCAAACCGCCATGTTTCGGCCATAGTCCGCTGCCAGATGCTTTTGGCGCGCAAATAGCGCATGGATGACGGCTGGCTTCGTGACCGACCGTTATAAAGGGAGTGGATGAATATGGATGGCATGATGACGGCCCTGCGGTCGTTTTGGACCTTGTGGGTCTTTTTGTTCTTCGTCGGTATCGTGCTGTGGGCCTATTGGCCGAAGAACAAGAACAGGGTCGAGTCCTACTCCGACATTCCGCTGCGTCCCGATGGGTCTGGCGACGAGAAAAAGTCCTAATCCAAGACCTCGCTCTCTTCCGCCTCGTTGCGCCTTAGCACCAGGGCGGAGGGGAGCCAGTCCTGCAGAACCTTCTCCAAGGCATCCAGACGGATGGGCTTGGTCAGATAGTCCTGCATGCCGTTCTGACGGCAGGTAGTCGCCGTCTCGGGTAGGGCGTCGGCGGTCAGGGCGATGATGGGAACAGGCTGGGTGCCCGAGCCCTTTTCCTGGTCACGGATGGCCTTGGTCAGCTTATGGCCATCCATCCTGGGCATATGGACGTCGGTCAGCACCAGGCCGTAACGGGTCTGGCGGAAGCGATCCAGGGCGAATTGGCCATCCACCGCCACGTCATAGACCATCCCCAGCCGATCCAGCATCTTGGTGATGACCAGACGGTTCACGCCATTGTCCTCGGCCACCAGAATCATGCAATTGGCGGCTAAAGCCACCGCCCGGTCCGGGGCCTGCCAGCTGATGGCGGCTGCGGTGGGGGGCTCTTCGCCCCTGGGCGGGCGTCGGCCCAGCAATCGTTCCAGCCCGGCCACCAGTTCTTCGGCATGAACCGGCTTGCGGATGACGTTGCCGTCCGCCGATTCGGCGTCATAGCGATAGAAGGGCACCATCAGCAGAGCCCGGGTTTGGCCGCCGGTCTGGTCAAGGTCATCGGTGACCAGCAATCCGGCCTCGGCGGGATCGTCGCACAGCAAGGCTCCCTCGGCGGTCAGGATGCGGAGGATAGCGGCGCGTTGGGGGGCGGTGGAGCAACTCACGGCGATCTCGATTCCCTCCAGGCGCAGCTTAGGCTCTGCGGCCTCGGCTTCGGGGATCGAAGGCGTCAGGGGCAGGCTGACTATGAATTTGGTGCCCTTGCCGGGGCGGCTGTCCAACTGGATGAAGCCGCCCATCAAATCCACCAACCGGCGGCTGATGGACAGTCCCAATCCGGTGCCGCCATGGCGGCGGGCGATGCTGTTGTCGGCCTGGGTGAAGGGCTGGAACAGACGGTTCTGAGCCTCGAGCGGGATGCCGGGACCGGTGTCTTCCACCGTCAGCACCAGCCGGCTGTCGTTGCGCTCTGCGGACAGGCGGACATAGCCGCGCTCGGTGAATTTGGCGGCATTGCCCATCAGATTGACCAGCACCTGACGCAGCTTGGCGGCATCGCCCAGCAGGCGGAGCGGCAGGTCGGGGGCGACATCCACCACCAGCTCGACGCCCTTTTCGCCGCAACGGGGGGCGACGATGTCGGCCACGTCCTCGGCCACTTTGCGTAAGCTGAAGGGAGCCTTTTCCAGCACCAGCCGCCCGGCCTCGATCTTCGAGAAGTCCAGGATGTCGTCGATGATGGACAAAAGGCTGTCTGAGGAATGGCGGATCACCGAGACCATACCTCGCTGTTCGATATCCAGGCGGGTCTTGGACAGAAGCTCGCCCATGGCGGCGACGCCGTTCATCGGCGTGCGGATTTCGTGGCTCATCATGGCCAGGAAGTCGGATTTGGAACGGTTGGCACTTTCCGCCGATTGCTTGGCGCGGCGCAGGTCTTCTTCCAGGGTCTTGCGCCGGGTGATGTCGTGGAAGCCGATGATCAGCACCTCTTCATCGCCCAGCAGCACCGAGCTGGCCGAGGCCAAGGCCCAGAAGGGCATCCCTGAGGTGCCGCGCAAGGGAATCTCCATGTCGCGCAGATGACCCAGTCGCTTGACCTCTCCGGCGATCACCGCCAGATCCACCGGGTCGGCGAAGATATCCTGGCCGCCGCCGGTCAGTTCGCGGGCGCGACCATTAGAGAAGAGATGCAGGTTGTCCGACTTGCGCACCAGGATCAGGGGCACTGGTGCCGCCTCGACGATCATGCGCATGCGCTCTTCGCCGCTGCGCAAGCTGCTGACCAACTCGTCATTGGCTTGGCGCAGGCGGATGGTCTCCACCACCGCTTCTTCGGCGCGGCGGATGGCCAGGACCATAACCAGCAGGAAGACCACGGCCATCAAAGCCAGGATCTGCTGCGAGCTGTCGCCCGACAGGGCAAAGCGAATGATGAAGCCGCCCATGGTCGGCAGGGCAAAGGCCCAGTTGGCCGGCTGGTACGAGGCCAGAGTGGCCAGCGAAGCGGCAGTCAGCCCCACCTGGATGATGGCGATGAAGAGGGAATGGCCGGGGTCGTCGGGGACATAGGCGATGATCCCGAAGATGAACCACATCATGCCCGAGGTGAGCAGGTTCAGGGTCATCATCACCGACCAGCGGGGCAGAGACTGCAGCAGGTTCGGAGTGCGCCAGAACAGACGCATCTGCCACAGCCGCAGCAAGCCGGTGACCTGGAACAGCAGGCACCAGATGCCGGCCAAGGGGCCGACCTTGTCCCAGCTGCCGAAGGCGGCCAGCAGGGCGATGACCATGCCGCTTAGGGTGGTGAAAGGCAGGTTGCGGGCAAGCAGCCGCAGTTGTTCGGCCCGGATGAAGGGGTTGGCGGGGGAGCCTGCGGGGCGTCTTACCAATCGTCGTTCAGGCATGGAAGGCCGTCGGCTCCGGGGGGACTGAAATCCTCCTGGGGATATAACATTCCCTGGCCTATCCCGCCAGCGGGCATGAACCCGTTACACTTCTCCGGCGAAATCCTGGGGCCAGCTGCGGTTCAATTGCGCCCCGGCTTCCTCGGCGGGCAAAGCCTTGGCGAAGAGCCAGCCTTGGCCGTAATCGCAGCCGAGGGCTCGCAGCACGCCGTCATGGGCCATGGTCTCGACGCCCTCGGCCACCACCGACAGCTTCAGGGTATGGGCCAGCATGATGATGGTGCGGACGATCTCCAGATGTTCGCCGCCATTGAGCATGGCCAGCACGAAGGAGCGGTCCACCTTCAGGCAATCGATGGGAAAACGGTGCAGATGGGCCAGGGAGGAATAGCCGGTGCCGAAGTCGTCGATGGCCAGGGTGAAGCCGCTGCCCTTCAGGGCGTCCAGCTTGGCCTTGGCGGCGGCGGGGTTCTTCATGATGCCGCTCTCGGTGATCTCCAGGCGGACATTGCCGGCGGACAGGCCGGTCTGGCGGACGGTTTCCACCACCTCGTTGACGATGTCGTGGCGATGCAGCTGTACCGGCGACAGATTGACGCTCATGAACAAGCGTTCCGAGTCGGGGTTGTCGGTGATCCATTGCTGCATCTGACGGCAAGCGGTCAGCAGGACGAATTGTCCCAGAGGCTCGATCAGGCCGGTTTCCTCGGCGATGGGGATGAAGCGGTCGGGCGGGATCCATTCGCCCGAGGTCAGGCGCCAGCGCACCAGGGCCTCGAAGCCAGCCAGGCGGCGGCTGGAAAGATCGATGATGGGCTGGTAATGCACCGACAGCTCTTCGCGCTCCAGGGCCCGGCGCAGGTCGTTGGCCACCTGCAGCTGGCTCACTGCCGACAGATGCATGCCGCGCTCGAAGACCATATAGCGGTCGCGGCCCTGGGCCTTGGCGGCATACATGGCGGTGTCGGCGTCGCGCAGCATCTCGCCGGCCTCGCGGTAATCCGGAGAGGCATAGGCGATGCCGACGCTGGTGCTGAGGAAATAGTCGCGACCATCCAGCATGAAGGGTTCGGCCAGCGTGGCGCGGATGCGTTCGGCCACCATGACGGCGGCGGGGCGGTTCTCCAGGTCCTCGGTCAGCACCACGAATTCGTCGCCGCCCAGACGGGCCAGGGTGTCCGAGGTGCGCAGGCAGTTGTTGATGCGCCGCGACATCTCGATCAGCACCTGATCGCCGGCCAGATGGCCCAGGCTGTCGTTGATCAGCTTGAAGCGGTCGCAATCGATGAACAGCACGGCGAAGGTGGCATCCCGGCGGCCGCCCCGGCGCATGGCCTGATCCAGGCGGTCCAGCAGCAAGGTGCGGTTGGGCAGGCCGGTCAGGGCGTCGTGCAAGGCGTCGTGGATCAGTTGTTCCTCGGCGGTCTTGCGGGTGGTGATATCCTCGACCAGCCCTTCGAAATAGAGCAGATCACCTTCCATGTTGCGCACGGCGCGGCAGCTTTCAGAAATCCAGATGATGCTGCCGTCGCGGCGATAGACCTGGCTTTCGAAGTTCTGGACCTGATCATCCTCGGCCAGGGCTTTCAGGAACTCGTCGCGGCGGGTGGGGTCCACATAGAGCTGGCTGGCAATATTGGTCAGGCCGGCCATCAGCTGGTCGGGGGTCTCATAGCCATAGATGCGGGCCAAGGCCGGATTGGCGGCCAGATAATGGCCATCCTCGGTGGTCTGGAAGATGCCTTCGATGGCGTTCTCGAAGATGCTGCGAAAGCGGGTCTCGGCCTCGATCAGGGCGCTGTCGCGTTTGGCGCCGTTCAGGTCCTCCACGGACGCCATCAAGGTGGTGAAGGCCCCGGGATGGTCGGCCTCGTCCAGGGGCCAGAGGGTGATGCCCAAGAGCAGTTCGCGGCCATCGCCGCTGATCATCCGCCGCTCGATCTGCAGCCGCTCGACGCGGCCCTCCAGCAGGGGCTTCAGAACATCGCCGCAGCGCGAGGCATCGTCGCTGATCAGCTGGCGACGCAAGGCCGGAGCCCCCCGGTTCAGCAGTTTCTGCAAGCAGGGATTGATGTCTTGCACCAGCCCCGTCCGGTCCAGCATCGCCAGATTGCTCCCGGAATGCAGGGTGAAGGCCCGGAAATAACTGGGCGCTCCTCCGGAACTGCCGGTCTCAGGCGAAAAAACGGACTTCAGGGTTTTTAAAATCATCCTACAGGCGATCCAACTGATGTCAGGGCGAGAACTACTAGCAAGCCCCGTGCCGTGATCGGCGGAGAGGGAAAGGGCGGAGTTCGGCGAGGCAACAAGGATGTAAATGTTGCAATATTGGGCAAGGTCAAGAAGTTTGACTAAGCTTTGGGCGATTTGCGGAGTAAAATCCGCAGGAGAATTTTTGGGCGCCCGATCATGTTACAGGTTTCGCCTCGTGAAATCGCCTAAGGTCTCGGCCAAGGGTCTTTGTTGCATGAC
>Ga0302190_10001960_pt1 | contig 13592 bp, 13 predicted proteins | sample II_Bog_E2_3_FD_198784 | JGI IMG/M metagenome (GOLD analysis project Ga0302190, IMG submission 198784) | Peat permafrost microbial communities from Stordalen Mire near Abisko, Sweden - II_Bog_E2_3 | ecosystem: Environmental > Terrestrial > Soil > Wetlands > Peat | place: Sweden: Abisko... | reverse complement strand
TTTAGAAATATTGCTTAAATGGCCGTAAAGATGGAGTCATCGATGACCAGGACCACCGCAGCGACAGGAATGACTCAGGTCATGGCCTGTTGCTGTCCGGGTGCGCCCACCTAGGTCCTGCGACATCTTTCCACCGTCCATTCCCAAGGCCGGACCGATCGCAGAACCGATCGCTCCGGCCTTGGTGTTTCCATAGATCCCCATCCCTCGACCTCAGGACCAACCCCATGAGCCTAGCCATTGCAGAGGAAGTGACACCCAGAAGGGCCCGAGCCGTGCCCACCGCGGACCCGGTTGCCCCGGCTGCCCAAGGCCCGGCCATGATCCAGGTGCGGGACCTGCGCAAGACCTACACGACCCCGGCCGAACAGGTCCATGCCCTGGCCGGAGTGGACCTGAATATCCGGAAGGGCGACATCTTCGGCATCGTCGGTTTCTCCGGCTCCGGCAAGTCCACCCTGCTCCGGTGCATCAATCTGCTGGAGCGGCCGGATTCCGGGACCGTGACCCTGGCCGGCCAGGAAGCCACCACCCTGGACCGGCGGCGCCTGGGCGAGCTCAGGCGGAAGGTCGGGATGATCTTCCAGCATTTCCACCTGTTCGATTCCCGCACGGTGGCCGACAACATCGCCTACCCCCTGGAGATCGCCAAGGCCGGACGCAGGCAGATCGCGGCCCGGGTGGAGCAACTGGCCACCCTGGTGGGGATCCACGACAAGTTGAAGGCCTATCCGGGTCAGCTCTCCGGTGGCCAGAAACAGCGGGTGGCCATCGCCCGCGCCCTGGCCAACGACCCGGTGGTGCTGCTCAGCGACGAGGCCACCTCCGCCCTGGACCCCGAGACCACCTGGTCGATCCTGCAACTGCTGAAGGACATCAACCAGCAGATGGGGCTCACCATCGCCTTCGTCACCCACGAACTGGACGTGGTCCGGGTGCTCTGCAACCGGGTGGCCGTGCTGGAAGCGGGTCGCATCGCCGAGCAGGGCGAGGTCGGCCAGGTGTTCCACAATCCGCGCAGCGTGGCGGGGAAGCGACTGGTGGAGATCACCCGGGGGTTCCGGGAAGGCAGCCTGTTCACCGATGGGGGCGGCATATGAACCAGCTCGCCGATATGCTCCTGAAGGGCCTCCAGGAGACGGTCTACATGACCTTCGCCTCCGCCGGCATCGGCCTGGCCATCGGCCTGCCCCTGGGCGCGGTGCTCACCATCACCTCCAAGGGCCACGGGCTGGAGTCGCCCAGGGTCAACCGGGTCCTGGGCGCGGTGGTGAACATGGGCCGGTCGTTCCCGTCCCTGATCCTGATCATCCTGCTGCTACCCCTCTCCCGACTGGTGGTCGGCACCACCCTCGGGCCCACGGCCGCCCTGGTCCCGCTCTCGGTGGAGATGGCCCCGTTCATCGGCCGGATCACCGAGAACGCCTTCAAGGAAGTGGACAAAGGCAAGATCGAGGCCGCCCTGGCCATGGGCACCGGCCCCTGGGCCATGGTCTGCAAGGTCCTGGTGCCCGAAGCCATGCCGTCCCTGGTCCGGGGCACGACCCTGATCCTGATCTCCACCCTGGGCCTCACCGCCATCGCCGGCTGCATCGGCGCCGGGGGGCTGGGCAGCCTGGCGATCCGCTACGGCTACCAGCGCTTCCGCACCGACATCATGTTCGCCACGGTCTCGCTCCTCATTGTCCTGGTCAGCGCCATCCAGCTGACCGGCAACCAGGTGGCCAAACGCATTGGACGAAGGAGGCATGTCTATGAATGAGCCCTGTTGAAGCTGACCCGAAGCCTCCCAGACCCTCCCTCCAACCTCATAACCATGAAGGAAGTCCACCATGAAGACCCTCACTTTTAGCATCCTGGTCGCCGGCGCCATCACCCTGATCGCCCTGGCCCCCCTCTTCGCCGGAACCCCGGTCCAGCCCACCACCCTCAAAGTGGGGGCCGCGCTGGTGCCCCATTCCGAGATCCTGGAGTTCATCAAGCCCAAGCTGAGAGAGCGGGGGATCGATCTCCAGATCATCGTCCTGGACGACGAAGCCCAGCTGAATCCCGCCCTGGCCGACAAGAGCATCGACGCCAACTATTTCCAACACGTGCCCTACCTTAATGCGGTCTCCCGGGAGAAGGGCTACAGCTTCACCGTGGCCGGCGCCATCCACGTGGAGCCGATCGGCTTCTATTCCACCCGGATCAAGTCCAAGGACCAGCTCAAGACCGGCGCCACCATCGGCATCCCCAACAACCCGTCCAACGAGTATCGCGCCCTGGTGCTGCTCCAATCCCAGGGGCTGATCAAGCTCAAGCCTGGCATCACCACCTTCTCCGCCACTCCCCTGGACATCGCCGACAACCCCAGGAAGTTCAAGTTCATCGAGGCTGACGCGGCCCAGTTGCCCCGCTCCCTCCCCGACCTGGACGGCGCGGTGATCAACACCAACATCATCCTGGAAGCGAAGCTGGATCCCACCAGCGCCATCTTCCGGGAAGGCGCCGACTCCCCCTACGCCAACGACATCGTGGTCCGCAGGGGTGAGGAGTCCAGGCCCGAGATCAAGCAGCTGGTGGCCGTGCTCCAGAGCAAGGACGTGAAGGACTTCATCAAGCAGAAGTACGGCGTCGCCGTGGTCGCCGCCTTCAAGTAGCCGGGCTGCGCCCTATGGTCCCCGGGGGATGTCCCTCCCGTCCCCCGGGGTCCTTATGACCTTTCGCTTCCAGGACACCCCATGAGCACAATCAATCTGAAAAATCCCCAGGTCGAGGTCCGCGAGCACCGGCTGGGGTCGATCACCGGGTTCGAAGGGGCCGCCTCCCAGCTGGCGGGCTGCTGCGGTGGCTCGCCCAAGGAGCGGAACCGTTCCTTCAGCCAGTGCCTGGGCTGCTCCACCAGCAACGCCGCCTGCACCGTGATCCTGATCCAGGATGCCGCGGTGATCAGCCACGGACCGGTGGGCTGCAGCGGCAACCTGCACGAATACGCCTTCACCTACCGGGTGAACGGGGTCCAGCGCGGGCTGGAGCACCCCACCCAGCGGCGGATCTTCAGCACCAACCTGGACGAGTCCGACACCGTCTACGGCGGGGAACGCAAACTGGCCGAGGCTATCCGGGAGGTGCACGGCCGCACCGGGGCCAAGGCCATCTTCATCATCACCACCTGCGCCTCGGGCATCATCGGCGACGACGTGGAGAGCCTGGCCTCCGAGGCCGAAGCGGAACTGGGGATCCCGGTGGTGGCGATCTTCTGCGAGGGGTTCCGGTCCCGGATCTGGACCTCCGGGTTCGACGCGGGCTACCACGGCATCGCCCGCAAGCTGATCAAGCCGGCCACCCGCAAGCAGCCGGACCTGGTGAACGTCATCAATTTCTGGGGCACCGACATCTTCACCGCCCTGTTCGGGCGCATCGGCCTCCGGCCCAACTACATCACCCCCTATGCCACGGTGGCGGGCATCGCCCAGTCCTCGGAAGCCGTGGCCACCGTCCAGATCTGCGCCACCCTGGGATCCTACCTGGGGGCGGCGCTGGAGCAGGTGCACGGGGTCCCGGAGCTGAAGTCGCCGGCGCCCTATGGGATCCAGGCCACGGACCGCTGGTGGCGGGAACTGGGCCAGCTGACCGGGCGGTCCCGGGAAGTGGAAACCCTGCTCCAGGAGGAGCGGGCCGCCTTCCTGCCGCGGATCCAGGAGCTGAAGGCCCTGCTGACCGGACGGAGCGCCTACGTCACCGCCGGGGCCGCCCACGGCCACGCCCTGATCGCCATCCTCAGCGAGCTGGGCCTGCGGGTGACCGGCGCGGCGGTGTTCCACCATGACCCGGTCTACGACAGCGGCTCGGAACAATCCGACAGCCTCCAGGCGGTGGTCCGGGACCATGGCGACATCCCCCGCTACACCGTCTGCAACAAGCAGGAGTTCGAGCTGGTGAACGTGCTCATGCGGGAACGGCCCGACCTGCTGCTGGCCCGCCACGGCGGCATGACCCTCTGGGGCGCCAAGCTGGGCATCCCCTCCCTGCTCATCGGTGACGAGCATTTCGGCATGGGCTACCAGGGCCTGGTCAACTACGGGGAACGGATCCTGGAGGCCCTGGAGAACGACGAGTTCGTCAAGAACCTGGCCCGGCACGCGGTCAATCCCTACACCGACTGGTGGCTCAAGCAGGATCCGTATCTCTTCCTGGAAGGAGCCCGCCCGTGACCGGCATCATCGAGCAGGAACGCTACACCTGCGCCATCGGCGCCATGCAGACGGTCACCGCCATCCGCCGGGCCATCCCCATCCTCCATTCAGGCCCGGGCTGCGGCACCATGGTCTCGGGCTTCTTCGAGCGGGCGAAAGGGTATGCGGGCGGAAACACCGCCCCCTGCACCAATTCCGGCGAAAACGAGGTGGTCTTCGGCGGCGAGGCCAAACTGCGGCAGGTGATCCAGGGCTCGTACCAGGTGCTGGAATCCGACCTTCAGGTGGTCCTCACCGGCTGCACCGCCGGCATCGTCGGCGATGACGTGGGCCAGGTGGTCAAGGAGTTCCAGGAAGCGGGCAAGCCCATCGTCCACGTGGACACCACCGGGTTCAAGTCCAACAACTACGTCAGCCACTCCCACGTGGTGAAGGCGATCATCGATCAGTACGTGGACCGGTTCCACCAGGGCCAGACCCGGACCCGGACCCGGAACCAGCTGGTGAACGTGTTCGCCACCCTGCCCTACCAGGATCCGTTCTGGAAGGGCAATCTCAGCGAACTCAAACGCATCCTCGAAGGGATCGGGCTCCAGGTGAACATCCTGTTCGGGCCGGAATCGGGCGGCGTGGCGGAGTGGCAGCGGATCCCCCAGGCGTTCGCCAACATCCTGGTTTCGCCCTGGCCCGGGCTGGAGATCGTCCAGCACCTGGAACAGAAATACGGCCAGCCCTTCTACCAGTTCCCGCACCTCCCCATCGGCAGCAACGAGACCGCCCGGTTCCTGAGGGGCGTCGCCCGGTTCGCCGAGTTGGAGCCGGTCCGGGTGGAAGCGTTCATCGCCCGGGAGGAGCAGGCCTTCTACGAGGAGATCGACAGCCTCGCCACCTTCCTGCTGGAGTTCCGCTACGGCCTGCCCGGCTATGTGCACGTGATCCACGACGCCTCCTATGTGGTCGGGATGTCCAAGTTCCTGTTGCACGAGGTGGGGATCGTGCCCCGGGAGCAGTTCATCGTCGACAACACCCCCGAGGCGTTCCAGGCGGGCATCCGGGCCGAACTGGCCACCACCTCCAGCAAGCGCACCATCCCCCTCACCTTCGATCCCGACGCGGGCCGGGCCCAGGAGGCGATCCGCGGTTTCCGGCACCCGGGGCGGGGCCTCCTGATCGGCAGCGGCTGGGACAAGCTGCTGGCCCAGGACAAGGGGTTCGACTTCCTGTCCGCCAGCGCGCCCTCGCCGTACCGGCTGGTGCTCACCACCGGCTACCTCGGGTTCCGGGGTGGACTGAGGCTCATCGAGGACATCTACGACCGGGTGCTCGCCACCTACAAGTGAGCGCTGGTCCAGCCAAGGAGAGCCCATGAAGCTCGACACCCTGCTGATCCATGCGGGCCAGGATCCGGACTTCGTCACCGGAGCGGTGAACGTGCCGATCAGCGTCAGCACCACCTTCAAGCAGGACGGCATCGGCGGCCTGCGTTCGGGCTACGAGTATTCCCGCTCCGGCAACCCCTCCCGGTCCTCCCTGGAAGCCACCCTCGCCGCCATCGAACACGGAACCTACGCCCGGGCCTTCGCCTCGGGTCTCGCGGCGGAGACGGCGGTGCTCAGCCTGCTCGACCCCGGCGACCAGCTGGTGTCCTCGACCAACGTCTACGGCGGCACCTACCGCCTGTTCACCCAGGTATTCGCCAAATACGGCATCCGTTTCGACCTGACCGAGGGCTCCGGAACCGAGGCCATCCTCGCCGGACTTTCCGCCTCCACCCGGATGATCTGGGTGGAGACCCCTTCCAATCCCCTGCTGGACATCGTCGACATCGCCCGGATCGCCGAGGCCAAGCCCAAGGGCGCCATCCTGGTCGTGGACAACACCTTCGCCAGTCCCTACTTCCAGAACCCGCTCGACCTGGGCGCCGACCTGGTGCTGCACAGCACGACCAAATACCTCAGCGGCCACTCGGATGTGATGGGCGGGGCGGTGGTCACCGGCAGCGGGGAATTGGACGCCGCCATCGGTTTCCACCAGAACGCGGCCGGCGCCGTCCCGTCCCCCTTCGACTGCTACCTGATCCAGCGCGGGATCAAGACCCTCGGCGTGCGCATGGAGCGCCACCAGCACAATGCCCAGGCGGTGGCGGCGGGCCTGCTCGCCCACCCGAGGGTGGAGCGGGTGTTCTTCCCGGGGCTGCCGGACCATCCGGGCCACGCCGTCGCCAGGCGGCAGATGCGGGGCCAGAGCGGCCTGGTCACCTTCGCCCTGGGCGGAGAGGCGGACCGGCTGGTCCGGTTCTTCGCCAAGCTGAGGCTGTTCACCGTGGCGGACAGCCTCGGCGGGGTCGAATCCCTGGCCTGCCTGCCCTACGAGATGACCCACGGCAGCGTCCCGGCCGAGGTCAAGCACCGGATCGGCATCACCCCCAGCCTGGTCCGCCTCTCGGTGGGCCTGGAGGACCGGGACGATCTCCTGGAGGACCTGAGGAGCGCCCTGGCATGAGCCGGAAACCGTTGCGGGTCGCGGTGGCGAGCACCGATGGAATCCGGGTGGATCAGCACCTGGGCCAGGCGGAGCGCTTCTTCATCTTCGAAGCGTCCCCGGCCGGCTCCACCCTCCTGGGCCAGCGCGGCCTGGATCCGGCAATCGGCCAGTCCGGTCACGATCCGCGGCGCCTGGCGGAGGTTCTGCGCCAGCTGGAGGATTGTTCGGTGGTGTTGGCCCTGCAGGTGGGGCCAGCCTTCCGTCAACAACTGGAGCGCCAGGGGATCCGGGTGCTGACCGCGGACGGCATGACCGCTCCGCTGCTGGACCGGATCGGGTCCTCATACCTGGCCAGGGAAATCCCGCCCCGGGCCCCGAAGGATGGCTCCCCGGAACCGGATCCTCGCCGAGGCCATGACTGACCGGTCCACCCGCATCGGTGGAGGGCCGAGGGGCCGCGCGCTCCCAAAAGCCATGGCTCAATTGATTTATTTTGATTGTTTACCTTTACGGTAAGAATACAAAATTTTGATTGACCCTGGCTTCGGCAGGGTGTTTAATTGTCAATAGAAACAAATTCCTTACTTTGTTGGTAATTTTAGCAATATTTCTAGAATCGCCACCACAAGTGGAGTTACTCATGACCAGGCCCCATACGCAGTCAGGGATGACCCAGGTAGTGACCCATCGCTGTCCAGGCCCACCCAGCTAGATCCTGCGACCCCTTTCCACCGTCCATCCCCAGGGCCGGAGCGATCGCAGAACCGATCGCTCCGGCCTTGGGACTTTACCTTCGCCGTCCTTTCCGCTCATCCACCTGAACCCCAACCAAGGAGGTTTGCCATGAATACTCGTCCCTTTGCCCACCTGGGGGCCATCCTGGCCCTGTTGGGCCTGCTTCCCCTCACCGGGCTTTCAGCCCAGACCAAGGACCCCATCCTGGTCGGGGTCAGCGGCCCCCTCACCGGCCCCCAGGCCCAGTACGGCCTGGCCTGGAAGAAGGGGTTCGACCTGGCCATCGAGGACATCAACGCCGCCGGCGGCATCAAGGGCCGCCCCCTGCAATACGTCTTCACCGACACCCAGAATGATCCCAAGCAGACCGTGGCCACCGCCCAGAAGTACATCGCCGATCCCAGGATCGTGCTGGCCACCGGCGACTTCAGCTCCACCTCGTCCATGGCCGCCAGCGCGCTCTACCAAAGGGCCGGCCTGGTCCAGTTCGGGTTCAACAACTCCAATCCCGTGTTCACCAACGGCGGCGACTTCATCTGGTCCAACTCCCCCTCCCAGTCCAACGAAGCGCCGGCCCACGCGGCCTACGTGCGCGATCTGGGCCTGAAGCGGGTGGCGGTGTTCCAGCTCAATTCCGACTGGGGCAAGATCACCGGCGACCTGACCGTGGCGGCCCTGGCCCGGTTCGGGGTGCAGGTGGTGGACCGGGAGACCTACCTGCCCGACGAGAAGGACTTCAAGACCATCATCACCAAGGCCAAGGCCGGCGGCATCGACGGCATCGTGCTGGTGTCCTACGTGAACGACGCCTCCCTGCTGGTGCAGCAGATCCGCGGCCAGGGCATCCAGTTGCCCATCGTCGCCAACGGGTCCCAGGCCACCGCCGACTTCCCCAAGCTGGGCGGGGCGGCCACCGAAGGGGTCTACATCGCCGGCGACTTCAGCCCCGAGGATCCGCGGCCGGAAGTGCAGGTTTTCGCGAAGAAATGGCGGGCCAAGTACCACGAGGAGCTGGACTATTTCGCGGTCCAGGCCTACGACTCCCTCAAGCTGGCGGCGGCGATCATCGCCCTGGGCGGCACCGACCGCACCGCGGTGCGGGACGCCTTCGCCAAGGTGAAGAACGTGCCCAGCGTCATCTACGGCAAGGTCACCTTCAACGCCTCCAACCGGCGGGTGGACGACTTCCTCGGCGCCCGGCTGGTGGTCAAGAACGGCAATTTCGCAGTATGGGAAGGGAAGAAGAAATGAGCCAATCCCTTAGCAAGCGCCAGCGGGTGGAAGCGGCCCTGGCCGGCCAGGATCTGGACCGGGTGCCCGTGGCGGCCTGGGGCCACCTGATCCCGGCCGAGATCGACACCAAGACCCTGACCGAGGCCAGCCTGGCCTTCTTCCGGGAATACGACTGGGACTGGCTCAAGGTCAACCCCAGGGCCACCCTGTTCGCCGAAGGCTGGGGTTCGGAATTCGATTTCCAGGACTATCGCGGAGTCCTGCCCAAGTTCGTGGCCAATCCCCACGATCCCATCGACTGGAACCAGCTGGAACCCGCCCGCATCGACAACCCGGTCTGGGCGGCCCACCTGGAGCTGCTGCGCGGCATCAAGCGCGGCATCGGCGGCGCCCCCTTCGTCCAGACCCTGTTTTCCCCGGCCTCGGTGCTGGCCTACCTGGCCGGACGCCCCACCGACCACTCCCAGGAAGCGGCCTCCCGGAGCCACGCCGATGCGCTGCTGCAGCTCATCCGCACCCAGCCGGCCGCGGCCCACCACGCCCTGGGGGTCATCGCCGATTCCCTGGCGGCCCTGGCCGTGGCCAGCGTCGAGGCGGGCGCGGACGGGATCTTCTTCGCCATCACCCGATTGGCGCGCCCGGGCGGGTTCACCGAAGCCGAGTTCGAGACCTTCGGCAAGCCCTACGACTTCAGGGTCCTGAACGCCGTGGCCGGAGCCCGGTTCAACATCCTGCACTCCTGCGGCTCCAACACTTACTGGAACGCCATCCAGGACTACCCGGTCCGGGCGCTGAACTGGGCCTCCGTAGGCCAGGGCAATCCCGACCTGGCCGGCGCCAGGGCCAGTTCCCCCCTGGCCCTCATCGGCGGCATCGACGAGGTTGGCGTGCTCCAGCACGGCACCCCGGAACAGGTGCGGGCGGCGACCCTCAAGGCCCTGGCCCTGGGCGGCCGGGAACGGTTCCTGCTGGCGCCCGGGTGCTGCCTGGATCCGTCGGTGCCGGCGGCCAACATCCGGGCCTTCCGCGACGCCGTTAATTAAGAACTGAACGAGGAGTTGGGCATGAGCATGAATCTTTCCCTCTGGCTGGACCAGGCGGTGAACGGTCTGGTCCTGGGAAACATCTATGCGCTGATGGCCGCCGGCCTCGCCCTGATCTTCGGGGTGGCCCAGCTGCTCAATTTCGCCCACGGCTCGGTCTACATGATCGGGGCCTACGTCGGCTGGATGCTCATCGCCCGCCTGGGCGCGCCGCTGTGGCTGGCCCTGCCCCTTTCGGCCCTGGCCGGGGCCGGTCTCGGCGTCGTGCTGGAGCGGTTCGCGGTGCGGCCGTTCCGGCAATCGGCACGGATCGCCCCGTTGCTGGCGACCCTGGGGGCGGGGATGATCCTGGACAGTCTGGCGGAGATCTTCTTCAGCCCCAATCCCAGGTCGTTCCCCCCGGTGGTTCCGCAGTTCCGGTTCCAGCTCGGCGGGGTATCCCTGGGCTTCCTGGATCTGCTGATCCTCGCCGTCTCCATCACCTGCGCCGGATCGCTCTATTTCCTGCTGAAGTATTCCAAGACCGGACGGGCCCTGCGCGCCGCGGCCCTGGATCCCGAAGCGGCCCAGCAGATGGGAGTCCGGGTCGACCGGGTGAACGCCACCGCCTTCGCCCTGGCCTCGGCCCTGGGGGCCCTGGCCGGCGTGCTGATCGGGCTCTACTACAACCAGATTTCACCCTCCATGGGCTTCCAGGCCGGGCTGAAGGGCTTCACCGCCTGCGTCCTGGGCGGGCTGGGCAGCATTCCCGCGGCCATGGCCGGAGGGCTGGTGCTGGGGCTGGGCGAGAGCTTCGGGGTGGCCATCTTCGGCGCCTCGGCCCGCAACCTGATCGCGTTCTCCTTCCTGTTGGTGGCGCTGTTCCTGCGCCCCAACGGGCTGTTCGCCAGGGCCGGGAACGCTGTGCAGGAAGCTCTCACCGGCAGTTTCCTGCCCCAGGCGAGGGCGGTGCGGGTGCCCTGGCAGCTGGGCCTCGTCCTGGCCGGCTCGGCGGCCTTGCTGCCCCTGGCGGTGCACGATCCCTACCTGCTGCAGGTGCTCACCAGCGCCTGGATCTCGGCCCTGTTCGCGGTGAGCCTGACCCTGGTGGCCGGCACCGCCGGGATCATGTCCCTGGGCCACGCCGGGCTGCTGGCCATCGGCGCCTATGCCTCCGGCCTGCTCACCCTCAAGGCCGGGTTCAGTTTTCCGGTAGCGCTGCTCGCCGCCGGCTGCCTCACCGCGGCCCTCGGTGGACTGCTGGCGCTGCCGGCCCTGCGCCTGAAAGGCCACTACATCGCCATCGCCACCCTGGGCATCGGCGAGATGGTCAACCAGTTCATCCTCAATGCCAATTCCCTGACCCAGGGGGCCATGGGCCTGGCCGGCATCCCCGCGCCGCGGCTGTTCGGCCGGGAGATCCAGACTGCCGCCGGGTTCTACTGGCTGAGCCTGGCCGTGCTGGCCGCCGGCGGCCTGACGGTGGCGGCGGTGATGGGTTCCCCCCTGGGCCGGACCGTGCGCGGGCTGCGCGAGGACGAAATGGCGGCCCAGGCCCTGGGCATCCGGCCGCTGCGCTACCGCATGACCACCTTCGCCATCAGCGCGTTCTTCGCCGGGCTCGCCGGCGCCCTCACCGCCCACCTCTACACCTACATCAGCTACGACACCTTCGGCGCCAACGTCTCGGTGCTGGGCCTGACCATGGTGATCCTGGGCGGGCTGGGCAACATCTGGGGCGCCGTGCTCGGCGCCGTCACCCTCTCGAGCCTGCCCGAACTGCTGCGCTGCGCCGCCCAGTACCGCTGGCTGGCCTACGGCCTCATCCTGCTGGTGGTCCTGCGGGTCCGGCCCCAGGGCGTGCTGGGCAGCCGATAGGAGTCGCCATGATCGCTCTGGAAGCAAACCAACTCTGCCACCACTTCGGCGGCGTACAGGCGGTGCAGGACCTGGATCTGCAGGTGCGGGAGGGCGAGACCCTCGCCATCATCGGCCCCAACGGGGCCGGCAAGACCACCCTGTTCAACCTGCTGGCCGGAACCATCCAGGCCCAGGCGGGCAAGGTGTCGCTCCATGGCCTGGACATCAGCCGGTTCGGCCCCGAGCGGCGGGCGGGGTTGGGCCTGATCCGCAGCTTCCAGCATGGCCGCACCTTCGCCAACCTCAGCGCCGAGGACAACCTGCTGCTGGGCGCCCATGGCCGGCGCCTGGCCGGCCGGGCCGGCCTGGGCGGTGTGCTGGTGGAACTGGCCGAGGCGCTGTTCCCGTTCCGGCCGTTCCGGGCCGAGGAGGCCTGGCTGCGCCAGGAGGCCCGGACCCTGGTGCAGCCGTTCGGCGAGCGCCTCGCCCCGCATCTGCAGCGGCCGGCCTACAGCTTCTCCTATGCCAACCGGCGGCGGATCGAGATCGCCCGGGCCCTGGCGGCCCATCCCAGGGTCCTGCTCCTGGACGAACCCACCGCGGGCATGAATCCGGCCGAGACCCTGGAGATGATCGCGTTCCTGAGGACCCTCAAGCAGGACGGCCTGACCATGGTGATCATCGAGCACAAGCTGCCCCTGATCATGCAGCTGTCCGATTCGGTGATCGTCATGGACGACGGCCGCAAGATCGCCGAGGACCTGCCCGAACGGATCCAGCTTGACCCCAGGGTGATCGAGGCCTACCTGGGGCCGAACCACGGAACGGACGCGGACAACGCCGAGGAGGAGCCCCATGACCACCAACCTGCTGACCTTGAATGCCATTGATACCTTCTACGGCCCGGTGCAGGTCCACTTCAAGCTGAGCCTGCGGGTGGACGAGGGCGAGATCGTTTGCCTGCTGGGCGGCAACGCCTCGGGCAAGTCCACCACCATGAAGATCATCCTCGGGCTGCTGCACCCGGCCGCCGGCGAGGTGTCCTGGCGCGGCCGGTCCCTGCACCGGGTGCCCACCCACAGCCGGATCCGCCTGGGCATCGCCAGCGTCCCGGAGGCGCGGCGGATCTTTTCGGCCATGACCGTGGACGAGAACATCCTGATGGGGGCCCACGTGCGCAATGACCGGCAGGGGGTGAAGCGGGACCGGGAGCGGGTCCTGGACCTGTTCCCGCGGCTGCGGGAGCGGCTGGGCCAGGCCGGCGGCACCCTGTCCGGCGGCGAGCAGCAGATGCTGGCCATGGCCCGGGCGCTCATGGGCAACCCCAAGCTGGTCTGCATGGACGAGCCCACCATGGGCCTGTCGCCGCTGTGGGTCGAACGGGTGCTGGAGTTGATCCAGACCATCCAGCGCCAGGGCACGAGCTTTTTCATGGTGGAGCAGAACGCGCACCAGGCCCTGGGCATCGCCAACCGGGCCTATGTGCTGCAGAACGGCCATCTTGTCCTGGAGGGCGGGGCCAAAGAACTGGCCGGGGACCCGCGCATCCGCCATGCCTACCTGGGCGGGGAGCAGATGGTCGCGGTGTAAAGGCCCTTCCCTTCCCTGGAACCGTTCCTGGGGAGCGGCATATGCGAGATGTGCTTATCCATCACTATTTTGGCGTTAACGAAGACCGATTGTGGGATGCGATCGAAAATCGTATCCCTACCATTTTGGCCGCCATCACCAATATTATCGACTCGTTGCCGCAATCCGGGGAATGATCCTTCGCATGGGGGTGGCCAAGCACAGCTTCATTCCGGAACGGGAGCCGGGGGCATTGATGGATGCATCACCTCAGTTTGATAGGAGATGCAATCACGAACCGGAAGGGAGATAACCGATCTTGTTGATGAATAAGGTCGATAGGTATTGGTATGGAAGATGCAAATCGCATCGTGGCGGCAAGTGCCTTCGCCCAACCCCATTTCTATGGAGATCTTCAAATGACTACGACGAACAGACCCACACAAAAACCCGATAGGAGAGGCGTCAAGAAGGGAATGCTGAAAGGCGACTTTGCTGCCGGAGAGCGCAC
>Ga0302190_10001947_pt1 | contig 13638 bp, 11 predicted proteins | sample II_Bog_E2_3_FD_198784 | JGI IMG/M metagenome (GOLD analysis project Ga0302190, IMG submission 198784) | Peat permafrost microbial communities from Stordalen Mire near Abisko, Sweden - II_Bog_E2_3 | ecosystem: Environmental > Terrestrial > Soil > Wetlands > Peat | place: Sweden: Abisko... | reverse complement strand
TCCGCTTGGCCGGAGTCGGCTGCCAAGTGGATATCACCGCCTCGGTGATTTCGACGGCGTAATCCAGTTCGGTGCCGGTGAAGCTTTCCGGGGTGTACTCGAAAGTAATGTCGGTTTCGGGCATCTCGGCAGCCAATTGCTTGATCAGCTTGGTGCCGGTGACGGCGATCTTGGTGATGGCCGACTTGTCGGCGCCGAAGACGACGCGGCGCTGCAACTCGGACGTCGAATTGTACAGATGCACGATTGCCGACTTGGCACCCTTGATGGCCTCGAAGGTGCGGCGGATCAAATGTTCCCGCGATTGGGTCAAGACCTGGATGGTCACACCGTCGGGGATCAAATTCTCTTCGATCAACATGCGCAGAAAATCGAAATCGGTCTGGGAGGCGGCGGGAAATCCCACCTCGATCTCTTTGAAGCCCATCTCCAGCAACAGATCGAACATGCGGCGCTTCTTGGCCGGGCTCATGGGCTCGACCAGGGCCTGATTACCGTCGCGCAAATCGACGCTGCACCACAAGGGGGCCTTATCGATGACCTTGCCGGGCCATTGGCGGTCGGGCAAAGCCACGGGGGTGGCGGGACGGTATTTTCCGAAAGGCATCTTTTCCATGGTCACACTTCTCCGGGAGAATTCTGATAAGCAAAGGGGGAGCTGAAAGGCGGAGAAGCGTCACAGTCGTGCCAAATGGCGCGTGCGCAAAACCATCAGCCGGACAGCGCGGCTGAAGGGGTGTTCGCGGGACTGGAAAGATTTATCAGCTTTGGGAGACATGACCTGCGAACTCATCAGAAGACATACCAACGGCAAAAACCCGAACCTCTAGGGAGGTTAGGGTTAGCAGCCGCAGGAGAGCCTGCATGTGAGTACGACTGGTCATGGTGAGAATCATTACCATCTGAATTCAAAGACGTCCAGCTTTTCTGGAATCGCGGCATTTAGCTGGATTCTGTAAGAGTCCTTTTGACCTGCACGCCTATGGGTATAATATGTTGTTATGACTTTCAGGTGGGATTGGCCGCGATGCAATATTCTATCATCGATCAGGGCCCCGAGGTGGTTGTCGGTCTGGACGGCCAAGTGAACTATGCCTGCAGCGGCGAATTCAAGACGCTGATGGGCGAGTTGGCCGCTTATAAGGGGCGCAGGATCGTCTTCGACCTTGAACATATCCATCATATTGATTCTGTTGGGCTTGGCTTCCTTTATGTGGCCAAGGAAGAGCTGTCTCTGCCCGATCATCCCTTGGGCTTGAAGGCCCCTCAGGAGGCCGTGCGCCGCTTGCTGGAGCTGACTGAATCTTATGCGGATTTCGACATCCGGGCTTAAAGATGCGGCCCGTCCCAAGATGGGCCATTGGTCATAGAATTCGCTTTGGCGGTGCCTCTTTTCCGTTGATTTCAGCCAAGCGATAGGTGACGCTTCCTGCATCTGAAAGTTGAGCCTTGTCCCGTAGGGGCCTCCGTCTTGGCGGAGTGGGTGCGGCGGCTTTGACTCCGGCCAACGCAGCGAAGAGGTCCCAGGTGAAAACCACGCTCTCCAGCATCCAGCAATTCTCGGCGCATTTTCTGACCCGTCGCGTCACTTTGGCGCTGGTGGCCTTTATGCTGACCGGCTTTGCTTTCTTGCTGGTGGGCGATCTTCTGGCCTCGCGGGATCAGGAATATGCCGCAGTGCGCCGGGATTCCGAGAATCTCTGCCAGGTGCTGGAGCATGAAATCTCCGCCGTCGTCGATAAGATGGACGTGGTGCTCTCGGAGACCGCCCACGACTTCGGCCCGGCGGTCAATGGCGGCCCGCCCCGCAAACTGCTGGAGGCCAATCTCGATCTTCAGCGCTGGATGGGGTTTATCCCCGAGGCGCAGAAGGAAAGTCTGCGGGTGGTCAATCCCGCCGGGCGAGTGGTCTATAACGCGGGGACGTCCGAGGCTCTGCCCGATGTGGGGGTGGCCGACCGGGTCTATTTCCAGCATCAGCGCGATGATCCCATGGCCGGTCTGGTGCTGTCCGAGCCCTTGCTGTCGCGCTTTACCGGCAAATGGCTGATCACCCTGTCGCGCCGCATGACCAAGCCTGATGGCAGCTTCGGCGGAGTGGTGCAGACGGCCCTGCGTACCGAATATTTTCAGTCCCTGTTCGAAGGCCTGGATGTGGGCGGCGGGGGCAATGTTTCGCTGTTCGACGCGGACATGCGGCTGTTGTCGCGGCTGCCAGCTTTGCCGGATCAGCTTGGCCGAGAATTTAATAATACAAATATACGTGAAGGTTTGGCGGGCGGTTTCGTAAGTGGTTCCTTCGAGCGGCTCTCGCCGGTGGATGGGGTGCGCCGGCTGTTCGTCTACCGCAAGCTGGACGGTCTGCCCTATGTGGTGTTGATCGGCCGTTCGCCCGATGAATTCCTGCAGGGATGGCGGCGCAAGGCTTGGCTCTATGGCGTTGGCTATCTGGGGCTGGCCCTGTCGCTGCTGGCCTTCCTGCGGGTGTTCCTGCGCCAGAACGAGCAAAGCCGCCTGTTGGTCTCCAAAGTCTTCGAGACCAGCAGTGAGGGCATTGTGGTCACCGACGCCGACGGCCTGATCGTCACCGCCAACGAAGCCTTCAGCCGCATCACCGGCTTTCCCCTGGCCGAGGTGTTGGGCAAGACCCACGCCATTCTGAAGTCGGGACGCCATGACGACGCCTTTTATGCCGAGATGTGGCGCCAGTTGGTGAGCAACGGCGAATGGCGCGGCGAAATCTGGAACAAGCGCCGCGACGGCGATATCTATCCGGAGCTGTTGTCCATCAATGGTCTGCGCGACGCCCAGGGGCGCACCAGCAATTATATCGGCATCTTCAGCGACATCACCGAACTTTACGAGACCCGCCGTCAGGCCGAGGCCGCCAATAAAGCCAAGGGCGAATTCCTGGCCACCATGAGCCATGAAATCCGCACGCCCATGAACGGCATCATCGGCATGACCGGACTGCTGATGGATACCGCCCTTTCGTCGGATCAGAAGCATTTTGCCGAGACCATCCGGATTTCGGCGGAATCCTTGCTTTCTATCATCAACGACATCCTGGATTTCTCTCGCATCGAGGCGGGGCGGCTGGAGTTGGAGCACTATTCCTTCGACATCAGCTCGATGGTCGAAGGTGTCGCCGACCTGCTGGCTCCCCGGGTGGTGGGCAAGCAGCTGGAGATGTCGGTCTATGTGGACCCCGAGCTGAACGGCGAGTTCCTGGGCGATGCCGGGCGCATTCGCCAGGTGATCATGAATTTGGTGGGCAATGCGGTGAAGTTCACCGACAAGGGCAGCGTCTCCATCACCGCCAGCCGGCAGTTGGCGGCCGATGGGGCCGAACTGCTGCGCCTGACCGTCAGCGACACCGGCGTCGGCATCGCCGAAGAGGCTAGGCCGCGGCTGTTCGGGGAGTTCATCCAGGCCGATGCCTCCACCGCCCGGCGTTTCGGCGGCAGCGGGCTGGGGTTGGCCATCTGTCGGGGCATCGTCACCATGATGGGCGGCGAGATCGGCTTCGACAGCGAAGTGGGCCACGGCAGTCGTTTCTGGGTCACCATTCCCTTGCAGCGCCTTGCCGTCACCCACAGCGAACCTCTGTCTCCCTTAAGCGGGCTGAAGGTTCTGGTGGTCGATGATACCCCGGCCAATGTGGAGGTCTTCACCCGCCAGCTTCAGGGTTGGGGCGCAGAGGTGGCGGCGGCTCCGCTGGGTTTGGAGGGTCTGGCCCTGCTGCGCGGCGCCAAGGCCAGCGGGCGGCCATTCGATCTTGCCGTGCTGGATCATCACATGCCGGTCATGACCGGCATCGATCTGGCGGGGATCATCAAGGGCGATCCCAATCTGCGGAATCTGAAGCTGATCTTGGCCAGTTCCGCATTGAATGACGAGGTTCGGGGGAATACGGCCAAGTTCGGCTTCGAGGCGGTGCTGACCAAGCCCATCCGTCCCAGCTCCTTGCTGGATTGTATGATGTCGGCCCTGGGGATGGCCGCAGCCGGCTCTCACGAGATCCGTCCCGCTATGGAAGCTCTGGCCCCGCCCGTGCGGCCGCTGCGCTTGCTGGTGGCCGAGGATAACGCCATCAATCAGCAGGTCGCCACCGGCCTGCTGGCCAGACTGGGGCACCGGGCCGATGTCGCCTCGGACGGCGGCGAGGCGGTGGTGTTGGTGGAGCGCGGCGACTATGATTTGGTGCTGATGGATGTGCAGATGCCGGAAATGGACGGCATCGCCGCCACTCGGGCCATCCGCGCCCTATCGGGGCCGAAGGCAAAGGTGCCCATCGTCGCCATGACCGCTAACGCCATGGCTGGCGACCGCGAGACATTCTTGGAGGCCGGTATGGATGATTATATCTCCAAGCCCATTTCGCGCCGCAGTTTGCAGGCGCTGCTGGAGCGTTGGGAGGTTCGGCTGTCGGGGCCTGTTGCGGCGCCTGAGGCTGCCAAGGACGCCGAGCCTGTTGCCCTGGAGCCTTCGGAGCAACTGACGGACCCCGACATCTGCCGCGAGATGGCCGAGGAACTGGGCGTCGATCGCTATGCCAAGCTGGTGGATCGGCTGATGACCGATCTTCCCGCCCTTTTAGAGGCCATGCGGAGCCAGTTGGAGAGTAAGGATGTGCTGGGCCTGGGCCGGTCGGCTCACAGTCTGAAGGGTTCGGCGGGCAACCTTGGCTTCACGGCTCTGTTCGAGGCCGCCAAGGCCTTGGATCAAGCCAGTCACGAGCAGCCCGAGTTCTTGGCGGAGCGACTGGAGCGGCTGATCTTGGTGGCGGCCCGGACCATCGCTTTACCCAAGTAAAAGAGAAATACCTATTCTTTCTCTTCCGGCATCCAGGTCAGGGTGGCGGTGGGCTGGGCGTTGCACAGCTCGGAAAGTTTGGCAGCCGACACCCGCATGGGGGTGATGCCATTGATGGTCAAAGTGCCATCTTTGACCAGATCCCAGCCGGCGCTGACGCAGAGCTTTGGGATCACGCCTTCGGCGGTGACCACGGTGACGCCACTGCTGGATAGGGTGCGGATGGCGATGCCGTCTTTGCGCGGAGCCGGCGGCACACCCTTCGAGGTCTGTTCGATCAGGCGGGACAGTTCGGCGCCGGTGGTGTGGGTCAGGCCATTGCTGGGCACCAGATAGACCACGAAGCCGCCAGCCAGCAGCAGTCCGAAAATCAGCAAAGTCCATTGCCAGGTCCAAGTCGCCATGCCTTGCTTGGCTGGCGGCTTGTGTTCATGGGCATGATGGGAGGCCTTGCCGTTATGACTGTGATCCTTCGTCCCATCGGAGTGATGGGGCTGGGAGGCAGGGGTCTTGGTTTGCGGCAAGTGGCTGTGGCTTTCTTGGCCATGGCTCACCGTCGAACTGATAACGGTGGACATTTTGGCCTCCCATAAAAGGATTAAGGACTAATATACATGCTTTATTTGACGACCTCAATCTTATCTAAAGTATCTAATTCCCGCACGGTTCTTAAGGTGATGCATTACTTATATTCATAAATAAAGACGGTAATTTCCATAAAATTTTAAGTGATATGATTCCATCTTAGGGGGGCGTCGGGCCGTAACAGATTGTTACCAAAAGAGCTTTGTCGTGACATCAGGGTGTCACGCGGGCGGGTTAGAGTGGGTTATTCCTCGAAAGGATGAGGCTCAACCATGAAGTACCCGATGATTTTCGTGGCCGCTCTTGCCACTCTGCCCCTGATCTGGGGTGCGTCGGCTCAGGCCGAGGACGGACCGCGGTCCCATATGCAGCAGGCTAAGGAATTTTCGCCTAAGGATATCACTGCATGGCACAAGTCCATGTGCGGCGAACATTTCGCCCATGAAAGTGCTCGTCTGGCCTACCTGCAGGCCCGGTTGGAGCTGACCGAGCAGCAGGGTCCGGCTTTCCGGAAATGGGCCGATGCCGAAAGCCAGACGGCTGGTCTGGAGCGCGACGCCTGTTTGGCGGTGACACCCAAGCCCAACGAGGCTCCCAGCATCCTTGATCACGAAGCCCGTATGGCAAGCCATCTGCGCATTCTTCTTCAGGGGTTGGACACCGCCCGTCCGGCCTTGCAGGCACTCTATGATATCTTGACGCCCGAACAGCGGGCCATTCTGGATCATCCCCATGGCGGCCATCCTGGGTTTGGGCCCGGCTTTGGGCCCGGTTTTGGGCCCGGTTTTGGGCATGGTCATATGGATGGCCCCATGGGCGAGCCTCACCCCGAAGGCTAAAACACCTTAACGGCGTTCAGGACAGGGTTGCTTCGGCAGACATGGTGGACGCCGTTACTGTTTCGGCCAGTTGGCGATGGTCTTTTTCTTAGTCGCCAGGGCCGAGGCTTTCGGTATGGGCAAGGACGTGCCGCGATTGGGGTCGAGGGCCTGGGGTTTGACCTTGCCCTCGATCCAGACCTTGCAGTCGGGCCGGTTGCTGTTCAGGAAGAAATAGCTCTGGTTGGGCTTGGCCAGATTGCGACGGTCAAGCAACAGATGCCGATGGGTCGGCACCACCACCTGCATCACCGCCGGGCCGGCGGGATCGGTGAAGCGGATGACCATGCGATTGAATTCGGACGTGACGAAGTCGCCCAGGGCGCAGGCGTTGCTTAAGGCAGGGTCGAAGGTGCCGGCCTGCCAATAGGTCTTTTTGCGTACGGCGACCACCACATCCTTGCTCTCGTCGATAGAGGGTAGGCGCTGGAAATTGCCGACGCCCGGCAGCGGCGGCTCGGGGCTGGGCGGATGGATCACTTGTCCCGGGGTCGGGTTCGCGGGCTTCAGGGCCTCAGGGGGCGTGGGAGCAAAGGGTTGGTCGCCGTCGATGGGCGGCTTGGCGATCGCCGGACCGGCCAGCAGCAAAGCCAGCCCAATAACCAGACGAGACCACCTCACCAGCGCATCACATGCACGGGTTTCTTCGGCTTGCCGTCCTTGCCCAGCAGGGATTGTCCGTCTCCGGCGGGGCGGGGCTTGGTCATCAGCACCCATTCATTGACCATCATGTAGCGGGGTGCGAGGAAGTGATAGGCGCGGCGGAACAGCTCGGGCTTTTCCGGGTCCATCTTGATCTGCACCTTGTTCCATTCGCCCAAGATCTCGTCCCAGGCCATCAGCTTCAGATGCAGATTGTCGCGCTCGTCGCGGATGTAATCGATCTGGCTGTTGATATTGCGCAAGACCGCCAGGATTTCGCCGGTCTGGGCGTCCACTTCGAGGAAGGCTTCCTTGAAATCATGCAGGGCACGCTCGCACAGGCGGGCCACCTGATCGGCGATTTCCATCACCGAGCGCTCGCGGCCATAAAGCCGGCGCAGGGCCTGGATCTTGCTGTTCATATCCTCGATGAGGCGCAGCCGTTCGCGCAGGGCCTCGATATAGGCCAGTTCCTGGGCCAGCTGCTGGACCAGATTGATGACCTCTTCCTTGCGGTCAAGGCCAAGGCCCAGTTTGACGGCGGCCTCGCCAAAGGCCTTGTTGATGCTTTTCTTGATGTTGGGATCATCGGCCAGCTGCAACAGCTCTTCGGGGTCGGAAACGACCTGCTCGCCGCCGGTCATCCAATTGACCAACTGCACGGCGACACGCTGATAGGCGATCTTGACGTGGCGGTCCGACAGTTCCCAGGATGCCTCGCGTGAGGTCATTTCCTTGGGCAAGGGATCGCCAAGGCGTAAGCCCCGGACGAACTTCAAGGCTTCGGCGCATTGGTCGAGCATCTTGGAGTCGGCGGAATCCTTGGCCAGCTTCAGTTCTTTGCGGATGCCGTTGAAGGGCAGCGAGACTTCGTTTTTGGCGAAGCGGATGACCATCACCGGCTCGCCGGTCTGATCCGAGATGCGGAAGCAGACATCTTCCAGCTTGGCGAAGAAGACGCTTTCGAAGACCACGCGCGGGCGTCCGTCGGCGGCGGAATCCTGATTTTCCGCAACGGGGTCTGAGGGTAGAGAGGAGGGCGTTTCGTCGGTCATCGCTGGATCAGAGACTTAGGCCAAGAGAAGACACAAGCACTGTAGCACGCCCTTTTGGCCGGTCCTACAGTCCATGAATATCCAGCCATTCCTGGGCCCGCTTGCGGGCTTGGGGCAGGGCTGGGGAATTGGCGTAATCGTCGCGCTGACGGGCGGCGGCCTTGTCGCCACCACGGGCGGCCAGCTCCAGATACATCAGGCCGCGCACCTGATCTTGCGGGGCCAGCTTGCCGTCCAGATAGATGTGGCCCAACTGCGCCAGCGACGGGGCATGGGACTGGTCGGCGGCCTGTTGCAGCAGGGCCATGCCGCCGGAAATATCCAAGGGTGCCTCGATGCCGTTCAGCTTGCCCATGCCCAGCACATAAAGCGCCGGAGCGTAATTCTGCTGGGCGGCGTCATCCAGCCACTTCAGGGCCTCGACCGTGCGTTGGCTGGGAGCATGGGCGTTGCGGCCGGAAGGATCGGAGTCCAGCAGCAGCATGGCCAGCTGATAGCGTCCCTCGGGGCTGCCCAGCTGGGCGGCCTTGCGGAACCAGACCGAGGCGTCGTTGAAGCTTTTCGGCACGCCTAATCCCTGCTGATAAAGCTTGCCCAGGGCCAACTGGCTATCGATGTCGTTCTGGTCGGCGGCGGGCTGGAAGAAGCGGGCGGCCAAGCCCTCGTCCTTCGGTACGCCGTCGCCGGACAGATACATCTCGGCCAGAGTCGAGGAGGCATCCATATTGCCGGCCTGAGCGGCCTTGCGGAACCATTCGGCGGCCTCCGCCTTATTCTTCTCGACGCCTTGGCCGTCATCCAGTAACAGGCCTAGCTGGTACTGGGCTTCGGGCAGGTTCTTTTCAGCGGCCATGCGCAGCCATTTGGCGGCCTGGGCCGGGTCGCGGTTGGCGCCGTTGCCCTCCAGGATCAAAAGGCCAAGATCAAGCTGGGCCTGAGGGTCGCCGGCCTTGGCCGCCGTCGACAGCTGCTTGACGGCCTGGACATAGTCGCCTCTGGCCATGGCCTGAACGCCGGCGGTCTCGGCCAGAGACGGTGACACGAAAGCCCCCGTCAGCAGAAGGGCGCAGAGGGCGGCAGAGGACAGAAGGCGGCGGGGCATGGGATGAGACCTGAAAATCATGGGAAAGAGTCCCATATCTTCCCATGACGGCGAGCAACTGTAAATCGGCCCCTCAGCGGGGATGCGATGCGTAAACCGAATCCATGGCCCGGGCCATCTTCACGTCGTTCTCGCTTAACCCCCCGCAGTCGTGGGTGGTCAGGATGACGTCGATGCGGTTATAGACATTGCGCCAGTCGGGATGATGATTCATCCGCTCGGCCATCAAGGCCACGCGGGTCATGAAGGTGAAAGCCTCGGCGAAGTCGGTGAAACGGAAGCTGCGGCTGATGGACTCCTGGGCTTCGGCCAGGGTCCAGTCGGGAAGCTTCCGGCTTAGGGCGAGAAGTTCCTCGGGCGTTAGTTTTGCCGGCATGATCATCGCTCCTGTTCAAGGGCGGATTGAGCCATATATTAGGGCCGCCTTGGCGAGGCGGGCAAGCAGGCGTAAGGTTAGTCATCCATCACCGGGGTTAACCCGGATCAGTCCAAGAAAGCACCTTTCCGTCATGGGCAGCAGTTATCCCCCCTCTTATCACGCCACCTCTCCATCTCTGGCCGACCTGGAACAGGTCGCCGTCCTGGCGGCGGAGCGTATTCCCGAAGAGCTGCGCCGCTTCATCCGCGACGTGGTGATCCGCATCGAGGAATTTCCCGACGAGGAAACCATCGAGGAGATGGAGCTGGAAAGCGCCTTTGATCTTCTGGGCCTCTATCGCGGCGTCGCCATGCCCCAGCAGAGCGTGCTGGATGTGCGCACCACGCCGGACATGATCTTCCTCTATCGCCGTCCGCTGCTGGATTACTGGTGCGAGACCGGCGAGCCCCTGGCCGACGTGGTGCGCCACGTGCTGATTCACGAGGTCGGCCATCACTTCGGCTTCAGCGACGATGATATGGACAGGATCGAACAGGCGTGACCGACCAGATTTATCCCTCTGCCCCAACACCTTTGCCGCCCGCAGCCCTTTATCGCCGATGCGACGAAAGCCTGTTGCCCTTTGCCACCACCGACGAGCTTTCGCCCCTGGACGAGCCCTTGGGCCAGGACCGGGCGGTGGCGGCGGTGCGCTTCGCCATCGGCATGCGCCAGCCCGGCTATAACCTCTTCGCCCTGGGGCCCGAGGGCACCGGTAAGATCACCCTGATCCGCCAGTTCCTGGAACATGCAGCCGCCAGTCAGGCTCCGCCCGACGATTGGGTCTATCTGCATCATTTTGGCGAGAGCCACCGCCCGCGCTCCTTACGTTTGCCGCCGGGCAAAGGCCCTGAGCTGAAGAAGAGCATGGAGCGGCTGGTCGAAGACCTGCGCATCGCTCTGCCCGCCGCCTTTGAGGGCGAGGACTATCGCAGCCGGCGTCAGACCCTTGAGGAGCAATTCAAGGAAACCCAGGAAGCCACCTTGCGGGAGATGCAGACCCAGGCTTCGAAGAAGGGCATCGCCGTCATCCGCACGCCGGTGGGTCTGGCCCTGGCTCCCATGAAGGACGGCGAGGTTCTGTCCCCCGACGACTTCAAGACCCTGCCGGAAGACGAGCAGATTCGTTTCAAGGGCGATATGGAAAGTCTGCAGGAGGAGTTGGAGGAAGAACTCTCGCAACTCCCGCAGTTGACCCGCCGCCAGCGTGACAAGGTCCGCGCCCTGGAGCGGGAAACCGCCGAGGGTGCCGTCGCCCACAGCATGGAGGAAGCCCGCAAGGCCTGGGCCGATCTGCCCCAGGTGCTGGAGTACCTCGAGGCCGTGCGCGAAGAGGTTCTGCAAAGCCTGGATGAATTCCTGGGGCAGCCGAAGGCGGAAGAGGAAGCCGAGGCCCCCGGCAACAGCAACACCGACCATCGCCATCCCGACACCCCCAGCTTCCGCCGCTTCCGCGTCAATGTGCTGGTGACCACGGCCAATGGCGGCGGGGCTCCGGTGATCTTCGAGGATCATCCCAGCCAGCCCAATCTGGTGGGTCGCATCGAGCATCTGGCCCACATGGGGTCGCTGATCACCGACTTCAATCTGATCAAGGCCGGAGCTTTGCACCGGGCCAATGGCGGCTATCTGGTGCTGGACGCCCGCAAGCTGCTGATGAACCCCTTTGCCTGGGAAGACCTGAAGCGGGCCTTGCGGGCCCGGGAAATCCGCATTGAGACGCCGGGCCAGTCCATCGGCATGATCCCCACCGTCAGCCTGGAGCCGGAGCCGATCCCGCTGGAGCTGAAGGTGGTGCTGATCGGCGATCCCATGCTCTATTACCTACTGGCCGAAGAAGACCCGGACTTCGCCGAGCTGTTCAAGGTCGCCGCCGATTTCGACTACCGCATGGATCGCACCGCCGACAATGTACTGGGCTTGGCCCGGCTGATGGCGGGGCTGGTGCGCCAGGAAGGCATGCGCTCCCTGGACCGCGGCGCTGTGGCCCGGCTGGTGGAAGAGGCCGGGCGTTTGGCCGAGGACAACGACAAGCTCTCCACCCATATGGCCAGCATCGCCGATCTGGTGCGGGAAGCCGATTACTGGGCCGGCCAAGTCGGGGCGGGGGTCGTCCTGCGCGAGCATGTGCAGAAGGCCATCGACCAACATACCTATCGCCATGACCGGGTGCGCGGCCATGTGCTGGAAGAAATCCTGCGCCAAACCCTGGTGATTGACACCGAGGGCGAGGCGGTGGGTCAAGCCAACGGTCTGGTGGTCATGCAGTTGGGCCGCTATTCCTTTGGCCGTCCCAGCCGCATCAGCTGCCGCACCCATCTGGGCCGTGGCGATGTGGTGGATATCGAGCGCGAGGTGGATTTGGGCGGGCCCATCCACAGCAAGGGGGTGATGATCCTCTCCTCCTTCCTGGCCGGGCGCTTTGCCCAGGATCAGCCCCTGACCCTCTCGGCCAATCTGGTGTTCGAGCAGTCTTATGGCGAGGTGGAAGGCGATTCCGCCTCCTCCGCCGAGCTTTACTGCCTGCTCTCGGCCCTGGCCGATGCGCCTTTGCGCCAAGGCCTGGCGGTGACCGGGTCGGTGGATCAGTTCGGCCGCATCCAGGCCATCGGCGGAGTCAACGAGAAGATCGAAGGTCACTTTGATGTCTGCGCTGCCCGAGGCTTGAATGGCGTTCAGGGCGTGATGATTCCCGCCAGCAACGTCAAACATCTGATGCTGCGCCCCGACGTGGTGGAAGCCTGCCGCCGGGGCGAGTTCCATATCTATGCCGTCGAGACCATTGACCAGGGCATCGAGCTGCTGACCGGCATGCCGGCGGGCGATTTGGACGATAGTGGTGATTATCCCACCGGTAGCGTCAATCGCCGGGTGGCCGCCAAACTGGCCGCCTTCTCGCGCCGCATGCGCAGCCTGGGGCAGGACGGACCGTCGGGGCGGGTGACTTCAAGCCGGGACTAGATTTTTTGATTCTGGTAACTAATTCTTGGGGATTAGAGATATAATAATTGCAAAATCGAAACGGCCTTTGAAGGAGGCTTTTCGTGATGATGCGATCCTGTACTGCTCTCTCCCTGTTGCTCCTTGCCATCGCCGCTCCGGCCTTGGCGGATGAGCCCCTGCATCTGCCCTCTGGCCTGACCATTGGCGGTGCCGCTGGTGCTACCCAGGTGCAGATTTTCAAGCTGAACAACCTTAGCGGTTCGGTCTCCCCCTCTTTGTCGCGGCCCGGCGCCAATCTGTCGTGGCAGACCGGCGAAGCCACCACCGTGCAATTGGGCGCGGCCTTAAGCCGTGACCATTTCAGCGTCGCTCCCGTTCCCGGCAGCAATCTTGGCCTGACTCAGCTGGACGTGCCGGCGGAAAGCCAGTTCACCCTGCGCATCGACCATGCCTTGAGCGAGACCGTGCAACTGGCCGGCACCGCTGGGGCTTTGCGCCAAAGCATCAACCCCGACGGCAGCGCCGCCCAGACCCAGTATCTGGTGGGCGCGCATGTGGGGATCAGGTTCTAGAGGGCAAAGTCGTGTAGCTGCTTCTGACCCAAAACGGACTGACGCCCTGCGTTGATTTCCCCTTAAACCTCCAGCACCAGTTTCCCCGTCGCCCCGCGTCCTTTGAGCAATCCGATGGCCTTGGCGGCATCGTCCAGGGCCAGGGTCTGCGACACATGCGGGCGGATGCGGCCCGTGGCGAACCACTCCAGCAATTGCTCATAGGTCCGGCGCAGGCCGGCGGGGTCGATTTTGCGGTAGGCTCCCCACCAATAGCCGATGACCGTCAGGTTCTTCACCAGCAGGATATTGGCGGGAATTTGCGGCACGGTGCCGCTGGCGAAGCCGATCACCAGGATGCGGCCATCGGGGGCGGTGCAGCGTAACGAGGCTTCGAAGATCGGGCCGCCCACCGGGTCATAGACCACATCGGCGCCGCGCCCGTTGGTCAGGGCCTTGACCCTTTCGCGGACATCCTCGCTCTTGTAATCGATGCCGTGATGGGCGCCATGGTCGGCGGCCACGGCCAGCTTGTCGGCTCCGCCCGCCGTGGCGATGACGGTGGCCCCTAAGGCCCGGCCGATCTCGACGGCGGTCAGGCCCACGCCTCCGGCAGCGCCATGGACCAGCAGGGTCTCCCCGGCCTTCA
>Ga0302190_10001929_pt1 | contig 13714 bp, 8 predicted proteins | sample II_Bog_E2_3_FD_198784 | JGI IMG/M metagenome (GOLD analysis project Ga0302190, IMG submission 198784) | Peat permafrost microbial communities from Stordalen Mire near Abisko, Sweden - II_Bog_E2_3 | ecosystem: Environmental > Terrestrial > Soil > Wetlands > Peat | place: Sweden: Abisko, Stordalen... | reverse complement strand
GGCGCGAAGAACGGTTTCTGATGAAGTGGCTCTGGGGGCAACTCAGTTGGTGTAGTTACCTTCCGAACGAAATACCAGTGCTTATCGCATATGACGATGGTTACGTTGCCGATTGCGCAGCAAAATCTTACGAGCCAGGATTTCGTGCGAGCGATTGGGTCCGGCGAGTGGAAGAGGCTTACGGGGACAAATCCCTCTTTACAACTTGGCAGCGAGGTGCCGTAGACGATTTGCACGGGCACGTTCTTTTCCTGGAAAAGAAGTTACCAAGGCCGGCTGATCTTCGAGTAGAAAAGGAGGCTTTGGAGAAGGATCTACTGGCCGCTGGAACCTGGTCCGAATACCATGAGAGAGAGCGCCCCATCGTGGAAGAGTCGATCAGAATGGAAGCGATCAAGCGATTCCTGGATCGGTATCAGTGCCCTGCCGAGTCTGTCGGCGCCTATTTCGCTCGTTGTGTTCCAAAATTCCGCGCGGCGCTCGAATCATTCTCCTGAAGCTCGAAACAACGGGGGCATCAATGGAAGGCGACGAAGTAAAACCACACGTTACCGCCAAGCAGTTGTGCGCCAAATATGGGCTCGATGCCGAACATTGCTTGTACAGAGCCGATGGGAAGTGGTATCACGTGCTCAAACAGTTCCCGGGTATTCTTTTCGACATGAATGGTTTCATTCGTTTCAGCAATTACAAGGAGTTTTCAGAATGCTCAGGGATGAGGATATACCCTGATACAGACCAGGTGGTCACTCCTGAAGGAATATGCAACATACCGGGTTACATAAGCTTCGATTCTCTTCGAGCAAACGAAAAAGATGCAATTCGCGAATTGACTTCCGATTCCGAATCAGCCCAACGCAGGATTTCGCCAGTGCCAGAGATTGGGACTGCGACCTTCCTCGATCCGACGCTGACGTTTGCAGCTTCGTCGGCCTTTAGCATTGTTGCTGAGCTCATGCAGCGCATTTCATCGTCGTTCAGAATGCGCCCTCGCATTACCTTCCCATGTGGAGGCTTTTATCATGCATTGAGCTTGACCGATGGTGAGTATGAGAATTTCGCCGACTTCTCTTTATCCACTGGTCGCTTTCACCCACACCGCGCATTCGTTCCAGAGGCAGAGAAGTGGCCAGAACCTCGGAGCTACTGTCTAGCTTCAGTCGGCCAGGGCTATGGTATAGAACGGGTCGCCGAGGAAATCCTCGGGGCATTGGGCCTTCCCGCTGCGAAGGAGCCGAATCGATCTGTCGGCATTGCCTATCGAGCAATTGGGATGCTCTTCGGAAGATTCATGCACGAAGACGGCATCATGATCGAAAACGGTTATCGAACCGGGGACAAATATCCCGGTTGGCTCCTAGACGCACCCGAAGACTGGCGAGGAGAAACGTTTGGTGACTTCGTCGCCGGTCAGCTGTGGCGTGTCGAGAATGAGCGCACTGGTCGAAGCGTTATTGTCGACGACTGCGTGGATTCTGCATACTTGGTCGGTACCGAAGCATTCGTGAATTTATCTGGTGACATCCGATCAGCAGTGGACTTACTCGAGCGATTCCTTCGCTCATGAAGCCGCCGGTCCACCATCCCGTATGTCTCGAAGTTCTGCCTGATTGCACAGCCGCCCTACTTATCGCGACGTTGGGCTTTGAACACGGAGAGCTTTCATTTTCTGTGATCTCAGTATGGGTGGGTCTTTCTCCAGAGATCAGTATCGGTGAGCATCTGGGGTGAAGCTGGAGGCTCGCGCCAACCATGGGTACGCGCCAGACGGTGAGCGTCCAGTGATGTGATGGACGCAGCCCTCTTGAATGAGGGCTTTTGAATTTGATCTTTTGATCTCGAAGTGTAACGTGAAGAAACAGCGGCGGCGGCCTTGAGGGCTGCCGCCACTCCCAATTTTGTTTCTTAGTCGACCGTCAGAGTGAACGTCGCCTTCGATACGGTGTTCTGGGCATCGTTGCCCGTGCCTGTCACAGTGATCGTATAGGCGCCTGCGGTGGTTCCCGTGTTGGTCTTGGGAGGCGGGTTGCTGGTTGTACTGCCTAAGCCCGCTCCGCCGCATCCGGAGAGAAGCATACCGCCCATGGCCGCCATCAGGAGAACCATGGTCCCGAGTGAGCGGAACCTCTTTCTCGCTCCCGGCGCAAACATCCACAACAATCCAGCCAGTACCAGGCCGCTGCCGGCTCCGCCCCAGGGGCTTTTGGGGTGCCGGATGGCGGGCCGTACCAGCGAGCTCGTGGTGGCCGCGGTGGTTGCGAGCGTCACCGTTGTGGTAGCGCTGGCCACCCCCGATTGCATGGTCACGCTCGGGCCTGCCGTGCAGGTCGGAGAATCCTGCGCTCCGGCCGGGCTCGTTGTGATCGAACAGGAGAGCGCGACCGTTCCCGCGTAACCGTTGGTCGAAGAGAGCGTGATGGTCGATTGCCCCGAACTGCCCGGAGTTACGGTCACTGCCGTTGCCGCGGCCGAAAACGTTCCGACCACCTTCGTGATCGTGACGGTCATCGAATCGTTCACGGTTTCGGTCCCGCTGGTAGCCGCGATGTTTAGGGTATAGGTTCCGGCGGCCACCGAATACGACGAAGAAATCGTCAGCAGCCCCGTCCCGGCCGTCGGCCCAGGACTGAAGCTCGCGCTCATGCCTTCGGGCAGCCCGGAGACCACCGAGTAGGTTGGACTCGCGACCGAGCTCGTGGAGGAGGTCAGAGTCGCGGTCATGGTCGCTGATTGGCCCTGCGGTAGATTGAGGGCCGACGGCGACAGCCCCAGGCTCAGGCTCGACGCCGGGAGGACGTTCAGGTAGAGAGCAACGCCGGTTCCATACGTTCCGCTCTGGCCGCCGATCCCCACGGAGTAATTTCCGGGAAGGGCGTCCGGCCCCGCCGTCAAAGTTAGTTGGGTAGAGCCGCCGGCAAGGAAGGACTCGGGGCTGTACGCAAAGGTCACGCCCTTGGGCAACTGCGGTATGCCGAACATGCCGATCGTTCCGCTGAATCCATTGAGGGTCGTAGTCGAGACCGTGACCACCGTGGACTGGCCGAGTTGAACACTGACCTCGCCCGCACTCGGCGAAAAATTGAACGAAGGCACCGGGGCGGCGGTGATCGCGTACTGAAGCGTGAAATTTCCGCCCGCATCGGCCGCGGTTCCGACCGCTTCACTTATGTAATTTCCAGGCACCGCATCCGCCGAAGCCACAAGCGTCATCACGCTTGACTGGCCCGGCGCGATGCTCGTCGGATTGAATGTCGCCGTGACCCCGGCAGGCAACTGCGTGGCCGTGAGGGTGGCCGTCTCATTGAAGTTTCCGAGTGGCAGCATGGTCACCGTCGCGGTGAATTGGCCCCCTGCCGTGAGATAGGCGGGTGGAGGCGCGACATAGAGCCAGAACTGTTCTCGGGCGACTTGGACAGCTACCGTCGTTGTAGCTGTCAGGTTTCCTGATGTCGCTGTGATGGAGAGCATGGTTGTCGCCTGTGGCGCAGAACTCGACGCCGACAAGGTCAGCAAGGCTCCATCCTGGGTGGGATTTCCGCTCCATTCCGCAGTGACGCCGGCAGGCAGCGGCGAGGTGATCGCCAAGGCGACCGGAGAAGTGAATCCCTGATACCGGCTTACCGCGATTTGGGTTCCGGCGGCGAGGCCGGGACGTACGACGAGCTTCGAATTCGAGGGCAGGATGGAAAATCCGGCGGCATTGACTAGGAGGGCGAACGTGGTCGTTGCGGTCTCCGATCCGCTGGTCCCGGTCACCTTCACAAGATAGGACCCGCGAAGAGCAGTATCCGGCACCTGAATTGTCAGCTGGCTGGATTTGGTTGCGGGACTCTCGCTCCAGGTTGAACTCGCCCCATCGGGAAGACCGGTGAGCGACAGATTCACCGCGCCCGAGAACCCTGCGCTGGGATTGATCGTGATCGTTGCTGAGTCTGAATCGCCCGGTGCGATGGTGAGCTGCGCCGCGGAAGATGATAGCCCGAACCCGGTAGGGTTCCTGGGGGCGAGGGCGTCGATCAGGCTCTGGCCGGTCGGGCTGCCCCACCCGGTCACCAGATCGTAGCCCGTCACGGCTGGAAAGATCTGGTAAGGCAACGGATCGGAGCCGCCATTGTCGTTCACGCCGGACGTGATGTCATGAAACGTGGTGGCGTAGAGTTTGCCCTGGGCAATCGTATAGAGAGCGGGGTTGAGAAATCCGAGTGGGCTGTCTCCGGATTGAGCCGCCTGTTGATTGATCAGAGCCGCAAACCCGGCCCAGCGGGGGGATGCGAAGCTTGTTCCGCCCCATCCGCCCTGACAGACGCCGATGTTGCAGTCGTAGTTGTCGAAGTCTGCCTCCATCGCTACGTCCGGGATGTTGCGCAAGGTTGTTGACCCCAGATTGGCGGAGGTTGCAAGCCCGGACTGCCAGCTCGGAATAGGAAGACCGTCAGGGCTGATACCGCCGCCGCTGTGATTCCATGCCGTCTCTGACGCCCATGGCCCCAGCGGGGCGCTCGTGACCAGAGTGGTTCCGCCCACGGCGGTGACGTAGGGGTCCTCGGCCGGATAGAAATAATCGCTCACGTTTGCCGAGAAAGCCCCATCGTCCCCGGAGGCGACGAAGACACTCTGCCCCTGGGCTGCGAATTCCTGGAAGAAAACATCGTCGGTAGCCGGATCGTCCGGATTCCAGGTCCAGGAGATGCTCAGCTGACGGGCGATATTCTCCGCGGCCATCGCATTGAGAATGTCGGTATCGAGGCTGCCAATGTACACGCGGATCTGGGAGAGCCCCGGAGCCATCTCCGCGGCCTGCACGATATCGAGCACTTGCTCGGCATCCTCGCACGGGAACGGATTGAACTGACAAGGACCGCCGCTGGCCCCGTCGAGCAGAACGTTCTTTAAAGGAACCGTGCTGGTTTGGCCGGAGTTTGAGAGCGTCAGCGCGACATCATTCGGGTCGTAGCCGTCAAACTGCGCCAGCCCCACCACCTGCCCGCTTCCGGTCAGTGCGGTTCCTCCGTAATAGGCCGCGCGCATGTCGGTGCCGAGATAGGCGCCGCCGGGGCCGGAGCCTTCAACCTGCGCAGAGGATGTCTGGGCGAGATCGGATTTCGAGTGCATCGGATGCGGTATCGACAGGTTATTCAGGCCGGAGATATGCGCGATCGAGACCCCCTCGGGAAGCTCGGGTTCCCGGTCGGTTGAAAAGAAGGTCCGGTTCTCGGTCGGGTGCTGGTAGACCTTCATCGATACATGGAAGGCCCTCTGGACCTGGTCGACCGTTGCCGATAACGGCACGATGAGGCGATTGGCCGGAGCGCCGGTCACGGTCATGCCGTGGGCCCTGGCGAACCGCACAACCGACTGATAGTCCTCGGCGGTGGGGCCGAACTGATCGGTAAATTCGGCGACCGACAGAAACTTCCGGTACTGGACGTCGGAAGGGTCATAAAGGCGGGCCAGCAGGGATTTCAGCTGGTCCTGATTCCGGAGCGGCAGGACGATTGAAAGGTTCATCCGCCCGGCCGATGGCATCTGCCCAATCGCCTTTGCTGTCCCCTCCTGGACAGCAGTGCGAACGTGCCCCGTAAGAATTTGTTTGGACTGTTGCGCTCCCAAGGACGCCAGCTGGCAGATCAGAATCGCAGAAATGAGTAACAGTTTATGGACGGCAGACTTCATCGTGCATTCCTCTTCTGGATTCATCGGCAGAAGACGAAACTTCTGTGAGCTCAGTTCGTCGCACGGCACCGGCGTTTACCTTGCGCCTCTTGGGCTGCTCGCGCTTGAGGGCCAGAAAGAGATCGCCCGCCAGGGACGGATGGCGAGCTTGCTGACCGGCAAGGAGCGGGAGATCGTTCCCTGCGCCGGCTTCATTGCTTCGATCATCGAGATGCTCGGCCTGCACAAGCCGGTCGACTGCGCCCTGATCGGGGAGGTGCAAAAGTTCGTCGTTGAAAGGTGCGCAGTCCATCGCCGGTGATTCCTTGCGGATTGGCGACGCAGCGGTCGCGGCGCAGATTGGATGGAATGGGCGAACGGTTAACGGGCGAATCTTTTCGAGCTGCCGGTCCTGATCGTCGATGATTTTGAGAAAGAATATCCAACAGAGCTGGGAGATGAGCTGGGCATCCCACTATCGAAGTACTCTGGGAATCCTGCTCATTGAGAACCCGGCCATCACCGGCCTGATCCGCTGTCATTGAATTATGAGAAGACAGCGTGCTACGACCTTGGGAAAGTGGGGGCAACTTTGGGGGCAACACTAGAGCATATATGTTTGCAGTTCCAGCGCATTTTCGGCAATTGACACGACTTTTCAGTAGCGTCTCTGGCCACCACATTCTAAAGAACTTAGCGGCAACCCAAAAACGTCGGTTTAGGTCATGCGAACAATATGCGTACAGCGGCTAGACCGCGTACGCATTGTCGCCTTCTTCGAGGGTCAACAGCTTCCACATCTGACGCGCAGTGTTGCCGGTTCTGGCGATATGTTGCCGCCCCAGTTTCGCGTAGCGTTCCGTCATCTTGATATTCGAATGGCCGAGGATCTTGGCCAGCTCGTACAGGTCAAGTTGCACACGCTGCTGGACCTTCGCGGCGCGATTCCTGCCTTCGTTTACATCAGCGATGGCAAGCTGAACGAGGTCAACGTGCTGGATTTCCTGCCGGTGGAGGCTGGCAGCTTCTATGGGATGGATCGCGGCTATCTGGACTTCAGACGTTTCTTCGCGATGCATCAGGCTGGGGCTTTCTTCGTGACACGAGCCAGGTCTGCGATGGATGCCAGAAGGGTGTACTCCAGCCCCACGGATCGCAACAGCGGAGTGATCTGCGATCAGCGCGTCCTGCTGAACGGCCGCTCCTCAAGTGGAAAATACCCCGAGCAACTGCGCCGCATTCGCTTCAAGGATCCCGACTCGGGCAAGACGCTACTCTTTCTCACCAACAACACCGCTTTGCCTGCATCGACCATCGCCGCACTCTACAAGAGTCGATGGCAGATCGAACTGTTCTTCAAGTGGATCAAACAACACTTGCGAATCAAGCGCTTTCTCGCCACTACCGAAAACGCGGTAAAGACCCAGATATGGTGCGCGATCGCCACCTATGTGCTGATCGCCATCATCAAAAAAGAACTTAAACTCGAAGCCTCGCTCTACACTTGTCTACAGATCCTGTCCGTGTCCGTCTTCGAGAAAACCCACATTTCATGCGCCTTGCAGCCATCCCTCAACACAACTGACCAATACGCATTCGCTAACCAACTGAATCTATTCGATATCTAACCGGACAGTAGTGATCATGTCCCCTATTTCCCCCTATTTCCATGATTTCCATGATCACATCGAATGCTCTCAAATGGCATTTCGTCTGGCAGGAAGAATTACCGGTCAGCAAGTAGTTAGCCGCTTTGATGAAGGATCGCAATGGCGCTTCGCCTTGACAGTTGGCAGACCATGCTTCTTCAAGAGCCGGTTGTTCTCGAATTGGTTCCCGGTCACGCACAATTCGTGGCTTTAGCAAACCTGTTCAAAACCGATGCCAAGAAGTGAGGCAGCCTTTCGCAGCGTAGAGGCTTGATGGCCGATCCCGACAGCGCAATGGTGCGCAGGTCCCGCGGTGGTCCATGCATTCACAAAACCACGCGCGCCAAGCGGGAAGCGATAGCGGCTGTTGGTATTGCCGATCTCCAGGATTTCCCCGGCTACGGATTCGCCTTCCGCAATAACCAGCTTGAAGCGGGCCTCTGTGTCTTCCACCACCGAGAGCAAAGTGACAGGTCCGTTTTTTACACTCATCTCCACGGAGAGTCCATGCCCCACTTTGCCGTGATAGATATCCAGCGGCCGAACCTTTGTTTTGCCCTCCGCAATGGCTATGTGGCCTGGCCCATCGTGACCCATCAAAACAAGGTCGCTCTTGAAGTCCATCGCATAGAATTCCGTGAACGATCCGCCTGCACCGAGGCAATCCATCATCTTCATGGCGAGTACGTTCTTGACCTCGTACTCCCCTGCAACCGGCACATGCCGTGCGGTCAGTAAAGAGGCGCCGAGGATGATGGACCGCATTGTCTCTTCGTTGGCCGCACTGCCAGAGCCCTTGTAGTAGCAGGCCATCGCGTTGAGATCGTGCTTCGCAACCAGGCGATCGAGGGCCACGGAGCTTCGCGCGGCGCAACTCAACTCAGCAGGCGAAGAGCCCTCTTGCACATCGAACAGCTCCTGGAAGTCTTCGACGCGCGCAGCGATGGCCGTGTCTTCGACCTCTGCACAAAGCGCGCTCAGTTCATCGACTTCAACCATCTCAACGTGAGTGCCGAAGACAATTGAGACCAGCGTCACATCGGTCATTATGTCCAGCATTCCGCTATAGTAGTGTCCCATCAACCCGAGGCGCGTTGAAGCCAGCGAAGATTGGATGCGCGCCGCCGCCAGCCATTCTTCAATCTCGCGCCAGGTGTCTTCGTCATCAAGCACGCCCGTAACCTGGTGAAACGGAATCCGTGCCCGCATCATCACGTTCGCAATCTCAGGTACGGGGCACGCGTTGCAGAAGGCCAGCCATTCACCCGTCATGGCCGTTCGGTTGTTGATGCGGTTGAAGCGCTGGTAGTCGATTGCCTGCTCCGGCTGCAGGTTCAGCACGATCACCGGCACAGCGGCTCGCTGAATGAGCGGGAGGACGGTGCTGGAGAGGGCATAAGTGGTGACATACAGGAAGAGGATATCGATGTCCTCCCGCCGGCATTGGTGACCTGCTGCGCGAGAGCGCCGGGGCGAATCAATCAAGCCCAGGTTGATGTTTTTTACGCCAGGGCGCGCAAGCCGCTCCGATACTTGCGCCACGTATCCCTCAAGCCTTTGCGCAAGCCCCGGGAACTGCGGCCAATAGGCATCGAGCCCTATTCCGCACAATCCGACGCGCAACTCCGGTCCGTTCATAGCTTCCATCGCTTCCCCGTGCATTCGCGCTTGGTATGGTGGGCGGCCCTCAGGGCAGGTAGAAAACCTCGTCCATCATCGGGAAGCGCTCCCCTGGCTGCAAATCTTGAAGCGGAGCAAAGTACGGAGCCATAGCCTGCTGCCAACGAAGGTTCACGGGGTCGCTGTCAAACTGACTCCAGGTACTCTCAAAATCCGCAGCCATGAAGGTGAGAAAGAGCAGCGTGCCCCGCCGAAAGATCGAGTAATCCTGGATGCCTCCGCGAATCAGCATGGATAGCATCTCCGGCCATACCGCCTTGTGCGCCTCGTCGTACGCAGCTTCCATGCCTTCGCGCAGTCGCAGAGTGAACGCAAAGCGCTTCAGCGGTGTTGGTTCTCCGGTTTGAATTGTTTGCATTGGTATCACCAACTCACGACTGCTACTGCAAATGGTTCCAGTTTGATCTTTCCGTCAGCCGGCTTGATCGCACGCGCAGGGCTGTCGCCGGTGGACGAATCCACAACCTGCACAGTTGCTTTTGATGCATCCGGCAACTGCACATCCACGGCATGATTACGCTTGTTAGCCAGCAGCAGCCTGTTGCCAAGGGCGGTCGCAAATCCTTGCGCCACCACATCGGAGGCATCTTCTCCCTTCAAGTTCGTCTCTACCAGTCGGTCTCCCGCGTGGAAAGAATCCTTGATAAGCTTCAGCACCCAGAAGCGCGCATTGGGCTTGTTGGTTTCCCAATTCATCATGCTGACGCTGGGAAACTGCGTTGGGTAGCCCACGAGTTGCGACTCGCCGATGATGTCAATCTGCAACCGCGAGAGTTCCACGAACAAGTAGGCATAAAGCGAGCCGGAGAGATTCCAGTAAGCGGCCGGCGGAGCCACCTTGTCCTGCGGAGTATTGTCGGTCGGCAATATGGAGCCCAATTCGTCGGTATCCGTTTTTGTGGCCGGAGAGAGCCGCTTGCGAATGATCTCGATGTATCGCACCGTGTTCAGGAATCCATCCGCCTGGTCGAAGAACGTGTACTGCCAGTCCTCTGTGCTTTGCCCGCGGCTGGGAGTCGCGTAGAAGTGATAGGAGATGTAGTCGATCGGCACCCCCGCCTTGTGATGGGCGGGATTGAGGAAGTACTCAACAAATGCTGGATCCTGGCTGGGTGTGGCCAGCGCCATTCCCATGAATTCTGTCGACGGACTGACCGCGTGGATGGCCTGGACAATTGCGTCATAGCGGCTGGCATATTGCTCCGGCGTCATCGCATGCTCAAACTCCACCTCGTTCAGTACTTCCCACAGCGGCAGCCGGTAGTGGTAGCCGGAGTTATGCCGGACGCCGTTTTCATCGGTAAAACCGCCCTTCACATACCAACTGACGAGTCTCGCGTAATAGTCGCCGAGCTGTTTTCCGGTGGGGTCTTTCAAGTCGGATCCCTGTGTGTAATCCCAGGTCACCTGATAGGGGTCTTGTGGATACTTGACGGGGCTGTCGGTCTTGAAGAGCCATGTTGGGATGGTGCTGAAATTCATGACCGTGGGATGTCCTGCTGTCGCGGCCAGAAAGTCTGTGGTCATTGGGTCAATGAGGCTGAAATCCCATGAGGTCTTCTGCGGCGTGGGCGGCTCCAGTTCTGCTACTCCCAGTTTTGGATAGGGGAGCCAGGGAACATAGCGAACGTAATCCGCTCCCAACTCCTTCACGGCCTTGTAGGATGCGGCGCTGAGCGGTTCACCGTGCCGCAAGGGCGGATTCACAACCACCTGCAGGGTTGGCGTGGACTTTGAGACCACCGTCGTCTTATCCCAACGAACGGTCAATTGGACTGGGTCCTGGGCATGTAGACCCGCGGACGCCGCAATGCACATGGCAAGGACGGCCGCCGCCTTTGGGACCATGTGCCGGCCATTGCCTGGATGGAGGGAAATCATTGCCGAACCTCGTCTTGAAGCTGCCAGCAATTCTACGCCTGCGATTGCTCAACCTTCAGGCCGATCTGTTCCTTGCAGACGATAAGCACCTCTTCAGGCCAGGAACTCGGGGTGACCGAGATGCGAAGCCTTACAACGGCGGTCCGCAGGATGAAGCCTGAGCTGAATGCGAGTCGTGAATCACCTTCACAAGCTTCGTGTCAGACTCCGTCCAGGCGGGCGCGCCAGTGTGTGTAAATTGTTGCTTCGCATCGTCCCAGTGCATCCCCGTCACACTTCCTCCGGCTTGTTCATAGTGGTAGGTCGCGCCATCGTCCTCGTAAAGCTCGAACGTCGCATCCGCGCCAGGTTAGCGGGTGTTGATGGAATGACAAAGCGAATTGGGAATGTTGATGATCGTGGGGCCTCGAATGGTCTCCAGCGCAAATTCTTCGGGATCAAGTCCGGCATACTTCTGCACTTTGAGGATCGGGAGCAAAACGATGGTGGGGAGAAAACGGTCCCATCTCGAATTGAACGCATTTCATGCTACTGTGTTCAGCTTTTGAGACGAATTCGCAATTATCTGAATTACATTTGACTTCGAGGCTGAAGGTAGGAGTGCGTCGCCGTGACCTGCCGCTGAATCCATCGGGTGATCCGCCCTCCCAGCGAATCTACAAGACTCCAATTGTTCTCCGTGATCTTGGGAGTCACCCAAGAAATCACCCAAAATTGAGGCGGCTTCCACGTAAATACAGGTACTTGGGCGGTATTCCGCGTGTAGCGAAGTTATTGAAAGTAAGGGTTAGATGCAGATTGACACGGAAGAGGTCGGAATCCAATCCTGCTCTAAAGTCCGGTCAGCCACGACTTTGCGTACGGGATGGGCGATGATGGGGTCCAGACCTTCCAATCTCTTGGGGAACCAGTTGCCGACATGGTCATCGCCGAGGAATCACCAAGAGCAGCCCTGGCAGGCTTGGGGTAGATTTTGTGGTATGGCGATCCAGACTGAAGCATATTTGCCCAATAAATACGAGCATGATACGAGAATGTGGCAGCGTCTCTGGCCACCACTGCCTGGTTTCATCCCGTGCCATTCCGTCCGGGTTACTCCATCCACAGCGCGCTGGTAATGATTCGCGGATAGTAGCGGCTGGCCTTGCCCTCGCCGGAGACGATCTGGTCACAGCAAGCCCAGTACGAGCTGCCTTCGGTCTGCCACTTCACGTGTGCGGCATCCGCATGGCGGAAGACTTCGGCGATCGCCGGGTCGGCGTCCAGATGAAACACTTTGCGCGTGACGTGCATGAAGATGGCGATCTTGCTCATCCACGAGTTATTGCTGGTGGAGGAGAGCTTGATGCCGCCATCGGCAAACAGATTGCGGCGTTCGGGATCGAGCAGCAGATTGCGCGTGTGGTCGCGGAGGACTTCGAACATCCGCTTCTCTGACGGAGTTGCGTAAATCTGTTGAAGCGTGCAGCCGGCAAAGCCGGTGTTGACGAAGTAGAGGGGATAGACGCAGCCCTCGACCGCGGGCAGAATGCGGCTGGAGTAGCCGGGGTTGGACTTTTCGAAAATTGCGGGAAGCACGCCATCGACAGCCTGCTCGCAAACTACCGAGGCAACCTTGGCGGCGAGTTCTTCGCAGCGCGTTTTGCCGGCCGTGTCTCCAAGCTCGCGGAACATGAGCGCCAGGGACCAGTAGGTCGCCCAGCTTTTGACTGCAATGTAGATGTTGTTGCGGGTTTGCGCGAGGGAGTGATCGAGCGAGTCGTAGGTGGTGATCTCTTGTCCGCCAGCGCAGCGTGTGCTATCGAACTGCGCAAAGCCAACATCGCCGCTTCGGTTGATCATGCTGGCCAGGCAGGCATCAACGACGGCCTTTTGGCTTTTGAGCCAGGCGGTATCGCGGGTTTTGGCCACGTAACAGCCTGCAGTGAGTACCCAGTTGCAGAGTTGTTCGACCGTCATGTAACTGAAGCAGCCGGTGAGATTTGCCAGCTCGTAGCTGCTGCGGCCGCTGGGGGAGAAGTTGTTGTGCGCGCCCATGTCGTGACAGAAGCTGATGCCTCCGGGCCTGGTGTCGTAGGGGCGGTTGAGCTGCGCCTCGTCAGGGGGCGGCGGGGTTTGGGAGGGATCGATCTGCATGGTTTCAGTTGAAGCCGCGAACTCCGACTGATAGACCTTCACCTGGTCGGTGTAGCTATAGAGCCGGACGAAGTTATCGAGCAGATTGCGGACCACCCATGGGTTGTGATCGAGTTCCCAGAAGACATGGTCGACGGAGAGGTCGAGCGTATTCATCATGCAGTACTCCCCCTCGTTGACAACCCAGAAGGGCTGGTCTTCGACCTCGAGCATCTGTGTGCTTCCGTAGTAGCTATGGGTGGCGTGGGCAATGAGGAAACGCTGGTCGTGGGAAAGATTCGCCTGGTCCAGCTTTTGGTCGAGCGCGTAAGCCGCGGCAATGATTTTCGAGGAGGTGTCGAGTGCGGTTTTCAGCACATCGCCGAGGCTTTTGAAGTAACGCGTGTAGAGATAGCGTCCGTCGAGCCCGTTGGTTTGGAAGCCTTCGAGGTAGGAGCCGAGGGCGATGGTAATTCCGTACTTTTTGCCTGGCGGAACTTCAAAGCCGAAACCTGGACACGAACCGAGCAGGTGAACCGGATTGTGGCGCTCGCGCACCCCGTCACTGGCGGACCAGCGCATGAAGACGAAGGGCTGAGTTTCGATTACTACGCCATCTTCGGAGGAGGTGAAATCACGAAGTTCGGCGGCACCGCCAGCCTCGCGACGGAAAGCGAAGGCAAATCGCCCGCTGCCCAGGTCATCGTTGAGAATCCGGCTGCCGGGTCGAGCGTGTT
>Ga0302190_10001928_pt1 | contig 13718 bp, 8 predicted proteins | sample II_Bog_E2_3_FD_198784 | JGI IMG/M metagenome (GOLD analysis project Ga0302190, IMG submission 198784) | Peat permafrost microbial communities from Stordalen Mire near Abisko, Sweden - II_Bog_E2_3 | ecosystem: Environmental > Terrestrial > Soil > Wetlands > Peat | place: Sweden: Abisko, Stordalen... | reverse complement strand
AATTCTTGGAAACGTCGTCGCGCGCGCCGTTCGTGGAGGTGTTGGCGTCCTGTGCGAGGACGTTGAGCGCCAGCAGCAGGCCGGCACAGATCGCGAATAATTTCCGGGGCAAATTCATATCAAAGGAAAACAGCGTGGCAGCAGATAAAATGAAGTCAAGTCTCACAGACGCGTTCGCTGACAGGATGAACAGGATTTTCAGGATGCAAAACAAATCCTGTCCATCCTGCAATCCCGTCGTGTTTTATTTTGTCAAATCAAACTCCAGCCGCGTGCGCGAGCCGGTCTGGACATTGCGGATTTCCATCTCCTGCAATTCCCACTGGCCGTTAACCTTCTTGAACGACTTCGGCGCGAAATCTTTCAGCAGCCGGCCGTTGAAATCATAGGCCTCGGCCTCCAAGATGCCGCCGGTTTCCTTGTCAATCCACGACAGCACGCGCGAATAGCCGTTCGTGGCCGGATTCGGATTAGTGCTTTCCAGCAGCGTATAAGCGCGTCCGCGTTTCACGCTGGTTGGGTTGGGCAAAACCTTCTGCGCCGGCCAGTGGAAAAATTCCAGGCCGAGGTCGGCAACCCAAAAGTCTGACTGTTTATAGACGCTAGACGATAAATCTTTATCAGATATTTGGCCGATACCATCGCTGGCCGGCCCCAAATGCCAATGCCGAGTCATGTCGTATTCAACTGGGAAATTCGCAGAATCAAAATGCTTAATAATAATCATGGTGGCGATTTCATCCGAAATTTTAGAATCAGATTGGACTGCCCCGAATACATTGGTGGTATCGCCAAAAACATAGGTGCTTAACCAGACAAAACTTGTATTTTGTATGCGGGTGTCCAATTGGATTTGCCTGCCGGTGCCAAATTGGAAAAAGTAGTTATAATTAGTTCCTTTCCCATCTTTGATTTTCATCAAGCCATTCAGCCATACGTTAGTTTCTGGGATTGCCGAAATAATTTTCTGCGCCAGTTGGCGGCCTTGAATTTCCGCGTCGGACAAAGTGTTCGTCGTCTCCGCCGCCGCGCCCACGGCCAAAAAACAAACGAGCGCGGCCAGCGCACCGGTGGCGGGGCGAAAATCAGTCCAGAACTTCATGCGCAACGCTAGGGCGTCCGCCGGTGGCTGTCCAGAAGGGATTATGAAAAATGCCGTCACGCCGCCGGCATCTGTCCTTCTTTGCGGTTGGGGCGGCCGACGACGGCATTTGCATCCGCTGGCCGCCGGTTTCCGCCCAGCCGGGTCAAAAACCAACCCAAAACCGGAAACTGAGGCGTTTTTGGCAAAAAGCCGCGCTTTTCCGCTAAAAGTGCCCCATCATCGCCTGCATCTCGTTCAGCGGGCAATGGCCGTATGTGCCGGACACAAACAATGCGCCGCAGGCCGCCAACCGCGCGAAGATTTTTTGAGGAGGCAGCCGCCACCATGGCAGCGGCAGGCGTGGGCGCAGAGGAGATCGCAGGTCGGCTGGCCGGTGTAATCGGCGAGCAGTTCAAAATTCCGGCCGGTGAGGAACCGTTCGCCGCGTTCCCATTTGCTGATGGTGGCGATGGAGTAGCCCAGTTCGGCGACGATTTGTTTTAGGGGAATTTTTTCTGGCCCCGCCATTCCCTGAAGGCGGCGGCAAAACTTTTCCGCACGCTGCATTTGAATCCCGGTTCCCGAAGCACGGCAAACTTCATCACAAGCCAGCACCGGTGGGAAGCAACAAATTGATCCGGCTTGAACGGAGTGCCCGCCCCCGCAACCTGACCGGATGAGGCCGGAACCTCGCTTTTTATTTGCCACGCCGGCGGCAGGGCTGGCGGTGGCCGGAGCCAAAGATCAGGCGGTGGCCGATGGATTCGTAATTGTCAGATTTTTCAGTTCACCGCTGGGAAGCAACACTGCGGCTCTGGCCCAGATGCTTGGCCACCGCCTCCGTGCGGGAGCGCACATGGAGTTTCTCATAGACGTGCCGGATGTGCGTGTGCACCGTCGCGTAGCTCACCTTCATCTGCTCGGCGATTTCCTTGTAGAGAAAACCCTTCGCCAGCAGGTCCAAAACCTCCGCCTCGCGCGGGGAAAGGCTCTGCGCCTCGGCGGACGCCACCGCCGTCTGCTGGAACGACTGGACAATTTTCCGCGCGATGTGACTGCTCATCGGCGAGCCGCCCCCCTGAACTTCCTTGATGGCGGCCAGCAACTCCGCCGGCGGCGTCTGCTTGAGCATGTAGCCGGTGGCGCCCGCCGCCAGTGCGTTGAAGATGTGCTCGGTGTTCTGATACACGGTGAGCATGATCAACTGGGTGCCGGGCAACTGCGGCTTGAGCCGCCGCACGCATTCCACGCCGTTCATGCCCGGCAGGTTGATGTCCATCAGCACCACTTCGGGGAGGATTTTTGGCAGTTCCTTCAGTGCCTCCTCCGCGCTGCCGTGCCGGCTCACGCACCGGAAGCCCGGCGCGCCGTCAATCAGCTTGGCCAGGCTGCCCCGCACCTGGGCATTGTCCTCGACGATGGAAACAGAAATGCTCATTCAAGGCAGCGCTTTCTGGAAATGGGAAATAAAACCGGCGGCACCGTATTCGGCGAAGCGGTCTGTGCCGGCCAAGAATTTTATTGCTCTCATGTTGCGATCAAATTTATTCCGGATCACCGGCCCGACCTTTGGCCACCGCCGACGCCGGCCGGTGGTTGAGGGGCACGGTCATTTCCACCCGCGTCCCCCGCCCGGCCTCGCTGCGAATGTCGCACCGGCCGCCAACGCTGGCCAGCCGTTTCCCCAGGTTGCCCAGCCCGTAGCCGGACGCCAGCCGGTCCGCACCGATGGCGGTGTCGCCGCTGCTGGCGGACAGGCCGCGGCCGTTGTCCTCGATGATCAGCGTGAACTCCGCCGGCGCGAGCCGCAGCCGCAGCCAGACTTCCGTGGCCTTGGCATGCTTGACAATGTTGTTCAACGCCTCCTTCAGCGCGAGAAATAAATTGTAGCGCAGCTCGGCGTCCACCGGCGCCGCTGGCAGGTTCACCGGCAGATCCGCGCGGAACCGGACGCCCGCCACGCGCAAAAAATCTTCCGCGTAGGCCGAGACGTAGTCCAGCAGCCCTTCCAGTGTGTCGTGCTCCGGATCCACGGCCCAGACAATCTCATCCATCGCCTTGGTGATTTTCCGCGCGGAATCGGAAATGCGCTGGAGGTTCGCCGGCATCTGCTCCGGCTCGCGCCGCGCCAGCTCGGTGAGCAAGGTAATCTGCGTCAATCCCGCGCCGACGTCGTCATGGATGTCGCGGGCGATGCGGGCGCGGTCGCGCTCGATGGCGTTCTGCTGCTCCAGCCGCGCCACCCGGCGGCGGTATTTCCGCGTGGCCGCGCGCCGCACGCCGAACGCCACGCCGCCAATAACCAGCGCGCCGATGAAAATGAAAAATGACGCGGTCTGGTAAAAGTAAGGTTCCACCGTGAACCGGACGGCCGCCCCGACGTTGTTCCAGATGCCCTGGCTGTTGCAGGCGATGACGTGGAAGCGGTAGCGGCGCGGGGGCAGATGGCCGTAGTGGGCGGTGCGCAGCGTCTCCGCGTCCACCCAGCCGGAATCAAACCCGTCCAGCCGGTAGCGGAACCGCGCGCGGTCGCCGGCGTCGAAATTCAGCGCCGCGAACCGGAAATCAAACTGCGTGCGCCCCGGCGGCACGATGATTTCGCCGCCGGTGAGCGGCACCGGTTCGCCGTCCACACGGAACTCCTCGACCAGCACCGGCGGCGGCGCGGACCGGGCCGTCAATTGGTCCGGATCCACCCACACCACGCCGCGCACGGTGGTGAACCATAATTTCCCGTCCGCCCCGCGCCAGCACGCCGGCTGGTAGCCGTCCGAACATTCCAGCGCCGGCAAACCGTCGTGCCGGCCATAGGCGATGTAGTCCAACGCCGCCGCCCGGCCGTCCGCGACGGCGTTCAATGCCAGCTTGTTCACGCAGAGAATTCCCTGGTGCGTGCCCAGCCAGAGCCGGCCGTGGCCGTCCTCCAAAATCTGGCTGATGACATCCGCCGGCAGACCTTGTTTGGCGGTGATGCGCGAAAATTTTCCGTTCTGGAACCGCACCAGCCCGCCGCGGAACGTCCCCGCCCAGAGCGTGCCGGACGCGTCCGTGTGCAGCGAATAGACCGCCTGGTCGGACAGCGCGTCCGCCGCGTGAAACGCCTGTAGTTTTTCCGGGGTGCAATGAAAAATTGTGCCGTCATCCGCGCCGGCCCAGATGTTTCCGTCCGGCGTCTCCGCCAGCGCCCGGACCGCCGGCAGCGGGGAGCCGTCGGCGTTGGTGCTCAAAATTTGCCGGTCGGTGCCCGCCGCCCAGGCAACGCCCGCTTTGGTGCCCAGCCACAGCCGGCCCAGACGGTCGGACAGGATGGTTTTGACGCCATGCATATCCCACTCCGAGCGCCGCGCCTGCCCGTCGTTGAATTCATACAGCGACTCGCCTTCCGCCGCGCTCAGCCACGCGCCGCCGCCCGGCTGCGGGAAAATGGAAAACACAAAGTTCGCCGCCGCGCTCGCGCCGATGGCGAAGCGCGTGATTTTTTCGCCGTCCCAGCGGCACAGCCCGCCGCCGCCAGTGCCGATCCAGACCGCGCCGTTCGTGTCCTGGCAGACCGACAGCGCCGTCCGCACCGGCAGGCCTTCGGCGAGGCCAATCACATGAAACTGCCGGTCGCGCAGGCGCACCAGCCCGCCACGGTCCACGCCCGCCCAGATGCCGCCGTCGCTGCCTTGGAACCACGCGCCCACACGGTCGCCCGGCAGGCCGTTCAGCGTCGTGAGCCGCTGGAACCGTCCGTCCGGCGTGATGTGAAACAGCCCGTTGCCATAATGGTTGAACCACACGCCGCCGTCGCGATCCTCGTGCATGCCCATCGCGCGGCCGGAGGCCCAGCCAAGCAGGCCGCGCCATTCGACCGCCTCCGCCACCCACGCGCGACCCTCCATTTTGCGCAGGCGATCGCCGTCCTGCACCCACAGCGCGCCCGACTTGGTGGGAAACAGCAGCCACGGCACAAAATTTCCCGTGCTGTTCGTCGGTGTCATGTCTTCAAACCGGGTGCCGTCCCAGCGGGCAATTTTGTTGTCCGCCCCGGCCCAGACCCGGCCATGGGCGTCGGCCGTCAGGCTGTAAATATGCGTGCCCGCCAGGCCGCCATCCCCCGGCAGTTCTTGAAAGCCGCCGTCCGCGAACCGCAGGATGTGCGCGTCGCGCGTCAGGAACCACAGGCTGTCTGCCACATCCGCGCAATAATAAATGGGGCGCGAACCCGCCGGCGGCGCGGTCACGTTCCAGTCCGCGTTGGTGTTCGCCGGATCGCGCCGCAGCACATCGCCAAACTGCGTGACGAACTCCACTAGGTTGGTTGACGAGACCGCCAACGTCGTGTGCAAATCAAACGTGGCCTGATCCGGCCACTCCTTGCGGAACACGCCATCGCGGTAGGACGTCAGCCCGCCGCGAAACGTGCTGATCCACAGCGTGCCGTTGGCATCGACCGACAGGCCCTGCACGCGCGACTGGCTCAACTCCGGCGTGCTGACCGGGTCGAACGAGACAAACCGCGCGCCGTCGAACCGTGCCAGCCCGTTGTAAGTGCCGACCCACAGGTAGCCGTCCGGCGTTTGGGCGATGGCAGTGACCGTGCTGCTGGGCAGATTATTTTCCGTGTCCCAGACATCCACGAGATAGTCTGCGGACGCCGCCGCCGCGCGCAGCGCGCAGGCCAGCAGCCCGATCGCCGCCCACCGTCTCGTGATGGCAAAAAATTTCATCGGCACAGCGCCACCGGCGCGGCGATGCACGGTCCGGCCGGCGCGCGGCGGTTGTTTTATCATCGTCGGATTGAAGCAAATTATGACATCGCCCCGGACAGAACGCGAGCGCGGAAGTTTTGGCCCGGCATCCACAATTCAGGTGACTTGTCTTTCCACCGGCTTTGCGTGAACCTGTTGGTTCAACAAAGAAATTTCATGACTCTCCGCCACCTTGCCCTACTGGCCGTGACCGGCCTGTTGCCGTTCGTCGCCCCGGCGCGGCAGACCGAAAATTTCGACGCCGGCTGGCGCTTCCTCCAGGCCGACGCGCCCGGCGCGGAGACAAATAATTTTGACGATGCCGCGTGGCAAAAACTCAACCTGCCGCACGACTGGAGCATCGCCGGCCCGTTTGCGGAAACGAACAAAACCGGCGGCGCGGGCGCGTTCCTGCCCAGCGGCGTCGGCTGGTATCGCAAACATTTAACGCTGCCGGAAACGGATTCCAACCAATGCGTGTCCGTCGCCTTCGACGGCGTGATGCAGAACAGCGACGTTTGGATCAACGACTTTCATCTCGGCCATCGTCCGAACGGCTACGTCAGTTTCAGCTACGAACTCACCGGCCATTTGAATTTTGGCGGCGACAATGTCCTCGCCGTGCGCACGGACACTTCGGCGCAACCGGCCTCGCGCTGGTATACCGGCGCGGGGATTTACCGGCACGTTCGGCTGGTCGTGAACGACCCAATTCATTTTTTGCCAAACGGAATTTTTATTTCCACGCCGCAAGTTTCTGCAGAACAAGCCACGGTTCACCTGCAAACCATCGTCACCAACCAATCTGCGGTTCAAAACGGAATTTTCATCGTGGCCACCTTGCTGGATTCGACGGGCAAAATTGTCGGCTCGGCTGAAACTTACGGCCAGACTCTCGAATCTGGAAAATCCGCGCAAATAGAACGGGATATCATCGTCAAAAACCCGCAGCTCTGGAGTTTGGAAAAGCCGGTTCTTTATCGAATGGTTGTCACTGTCAAATCCGGGATAAACGGCCCAATTAGCTATACGATTCCTACAACGCTTGATTCCGAAACAAATTCCTTCGGCATCCGCGACGCGCATTTTGAAGCGGACACCGGTTTCTGGCTCAACGGAAAAAATATCAAAATCAAAGGCGTTTGCCTGCACGCCGAAGGCGGCGCTTTCGGCGCGGCGGTTCCGCTTTCCATTTGGGAGGCGCGGCTGAAAACCTTGAAGACATTGGGTGTAAATGCCATCCGCACCGCGCACAATCCGCCGGCGCCGGAATTTCTCGGCTTGTGCGACCGGTTAGGCTTCCTCGTGATGGACGAAATGTTCGACTGCTGGACGGTCGCGAAAAATCCTTACGACTACCATTTGTTTTTCAACGACAGGTCGCACACGGACGAGCGCGACGCCATCGCGCGCGACCGCAATCATCCGAGCGTCATTCTCTATTCCGTCGGTAATGAAATTCACGACACGCCGCAGGCGGACAAGGCGAAGAAAATTCTTTCCGGCCTGGTCGCCGTCGCACACGCCGCCGACCCGACACGGCCGGTGACGCAGGCGCTGTTCCGCCCGAACGTCAGCCACGATTATGACGACGGCCTCGCGGACCTGCTCGATGTCGTCGGGCAAAATTATCGCGAAAAAGAAATCCTCGCCGCGCACGAACAGAAACCGTCGCGCAAAATTCTCGGCACGGAAAACACGCATGACCGCAACCAGTGGCTCGCCGTGCGCGACCACGCGCCTTACGCCGGGCAGTTTTTGTGGACGGGCATTGACTATCTCGGCGAGTCGCGGCGCTGGCCGGTCATCGGCCACGGCTCCGGTTTGCTTGACCGCACGGGCGCGGTCCGTCCGCTCGCGCGCGAGCGCGAGAGTTGGTGGAGCGCCGCGCTGATGGTCGCCATCACGCGCCGCGTGGCGCAGACCGAAGCGATGCCAAACGATCCCGGCTACGGCGCGGAGGAAAAGCACACGCAGGTTTTGTTTGCCGACTGGACGCCGAGAAGCTTGGGGCCGCACGACGAGAATGTGGAAATTTATTCCAACTGCAAGGAGGTCGAGCTGTTCCTGAATGGCCGGTCGCTCGGCTCAAAGTCCCTTAACGCCGACGCGTCGTCGCGCAACTGGCAGGTGCCGTTCGCCCCGGGCACGCTCGAGGCCGTCGGGCGCAACGGCGGCAAAATTGCCGCCACCGACAAGTTGCAAACCGCCGGCAAGCCGGCAAAAATAATTTTGTCCGCCGAAACCCAAGCCCTTACGCCGGGCTGGGACGACGTGGCGATTGTCCGCGCCAAAATCACGGACGCCGAGGGCGTTGAAATCCCGCGTGCGCAGAACCTGATTGCGTTCAGCCTTTCCGGGCCGGGCACGATTGCGGCCGTGGACAACGGCGACAACACGAGCCACGAATTTTTTCAAACGGATTCCCGCCGCGCATATCTAGGCGAGTGCGTTGCGTTTGTAAAAGCGACGGCGGCGGACGGTGAAATTATTTTGACGGCTACCGCAACAGGATTAACCGACGGCTCGCTCGCCATCAAAACTGCCCAATGAAATTGATTCGCTGCCTGACTTGCGCCATCGCCCTGCCCTTCGCGACGGACGCGGTGGGTTTGAGCGTGACGCATTCGCCGGCGGCGGATGATTTTATTTTGGCGACCAACGGAACTGCGGGCGCAATTTTTATCGGGCCGGACGAAGACCCGGCGGTGCGGCGCGCGGCGGGCGATTTGGCGGAGGATTTTGCACGCGTGACGGGAACCAAGCCGGAAATTCAAAACAATTTTTCCGACACGGAAAAAATCAGCGTCCTCGTCGGCACGATTGGGAAAAGTGAAGTCATTGACCGGCTCGCGGCGGAAGGAAAGCTGGCGACCAACGGCGTCAGCGGCGCGTGGGAAAGCTATGTTTTGCAGGTCGTGAAAAACCCCGCGCCGGGCGTGGAAGCGGCGCTGGTCATCGCCGGCAGCGACCGTCGCGGGACAATTTACGGCCTCTATCAGCTCTCGGAAATGATCGGCGTGTCGCCGTGGTATTGGTGGGCGGACGTGCCGGTGACGCCGGCCAAATCTCTTGCGCTGCATGGCGACATTTTGAAACAGCTTCCGCCCGCCGTAAAATATCGCGGCATCTTTTTGAACGACGAAGATTGGGGCTTGCGTCCGTGGGCGTCCAAAACTTTTGACCCGCAAGCCGGCAACATCGGCCCGAAAACTTACGCGAAGATTTTTGAATTGCTGCTGCGACTGCACGCAAATTATCTCTGGCCGGCGATGCACCCCGGCACGGCGGCGTTCAATTCGTTTCCCGACGATGCGAAATTCGCCAATGAATACGGCATCGTCATGGGTTCATCACATTGTGAACAGATGCTGCGCAATAACGTCAGCGAGTGGGACGAAAAAACTTTTGGCGAATATAATTTTGGCACGAATCCCGATGGCGTGTTGAAATACTGGGGGCAGCGCGTCCGCGAAAACGGGAAATTTGAAAACATCTACACGATGGGAATGCGCGGCATTCACGACGGCGCGATGCCCGGCGGCGGCACGACCCACGAAAAGGCCGCGCGCCTGGAAAAAATTATTTCGCTCCAGCGCGAGATGCTGGCGCGCAACGTCAACACCAACGTCGCAGAAGTGCCGCAGATTTTTTGTCCTTACAAAGAAGTGTTGCCGCTTTACCGGCTGATGACAAACTTGCCGGACGACATCACGCTCCTCTGGCCGGATGACAATTACGGCTACGTCCGCCAATTCTCCAGCGCGCGCGAATGCGCCCGCAGCGGCGGCGCGGGCGTTTATTATCACGTTTCGTATTGGGGCGCGCCCCGCGATTATCTCTGGCTCTGTTCCACGCCGCCCGCGCTCATCGCCGAGGAAATGACCAAGGCTTTCGACTACGGCGCGGACAAAGTCTGGATGCTCAACGTCGGCGACCTGAAGCCGGCGGAGCTCGACATCGAGTTTTTCCTCAAGCTCGCGTGGAACCCGCATTCGTGGAACGGCACGAACACTTATGACCTGCTGCAAACGCAGATTGCGCGCGATTTCGGCAATGAACACGCGGCGGAAATCACTGCCATCATGGCGGAATACTATCGCCTGAACTTTCAGCGTAAGCCGGAACACATGGGCTTTCCGACAAATAATTTATTTTCCGCCAACGAAGCGGAGCAACGGCTGGCCGCGTGGAAAAATTTGGCGGCGCGTGCGGGCGTCGTTGAAAAAAGCCTGCGGCCGGAAATGCGCGACTCTTTTTTTGAACTGGTCGGTTATCCGGTCAAGGCGGCGGCGGCGATGAATAAAAAATGTCTCGCCGGCTCATCGCGCGCGGCGGATGAAATCCACCGGCTCACGAAGATTTACAACAACCAGCTTGCGGGCGGCAAATGGCATTTGATGATATCGGACAACCCGCGCAAGATGGTTGATTTGGGCGTGCCAAAAATCCCCGCGACCACCAACGCCGATTTTTCGAGAACAAACCAGCCCATCATACTTGAGGCGGAAAACGCGTCGCGATTTGTTTCCGGCAAAGACGCCAGCTGGCAAAGAATTATCGGCCTCGGCTACAACGGCGAAGCGGTTGCCATTTTTCCAGCGACGGTGGCCGCGCGCGAAACGCCGGAAACAATCTTGGCCGAATCGCCGTGCCTAGAATTCAAAATCAATTTCCCAACCGCCGGAGACTGGAAATTCACCGTCCGCGCGCTACCGACATTTTCCGTCGAGACCGGCCAACCGCAGCGTTATGCGATTGCACTCGATGATGCGCCGCCGAAAATTATTTCGTTGCCATTGAGCCAGGACGAACACAATCGCGTGTGGCAGGAAAATGTTTTGCGCAACGCCGCGCTGGCTGCGAGCGTCCAACCGGTGGCCGCGCCCGGCCGGCATGTCCTCAAAATCTGGATGGTGGATCCGGGAATTGTGATTGACGCGATCGCCGCCGAGGACGGCACCGGCGAAAACCTGGGCTACGTCTGGCCCGCTGAAACCGCGGCGGCCCGGCCGGCGTCACCAGAACTGTCGAGATGATTTTGCGCCGGGTTCTGGCACAATCCCAAAACAGCTTTTGTCCAAACATGAAAACACCCCTTAATTTTGCAGCCGCCGTTTTAATTTTCGCCGTCCTGCCGGCCGGTGTCCTGGCGCAGCCCGCCGCGCCGGACATCATCCGTCCCGACCGGCATTCGGTGGCGCTGCCGGCCAACCCCGCGCTGCCGTCGCTGTTTCTCATCGGCGACTCGACCGTGCGCAACGGCCAGGGCAATGGCGGCGGCGGCCAATGGGGCTGGGGCGATTGTCTCGCGCCGTTTTTTGACACGAACAAGATCAACGTCGTCAACCGCGCGCTCGGCGGCACGAGCAGCCGCACGTTTTACCGCGACCGGTGGCCGGCCGTGCTGGCGATGGTCAGGCCGGGCGATTTTGTCATCATACAGTTCGGTCACAACGACGGCAGCGCGGTCAACGACGCGACCCGCGCGCGCGGCACAATCAAGGGCGTCGGCGATCAGACGCAGGCGATCACTAATTTGGTAACGAAGCAAGCCGAGGTCGTCCACTCGTTCGGCTGGTATGAAAAACAAATCATCGCCGAGGCGCGGGCGAAGGGTGCGACGCCGATGGTCTGTTCGCTCATCCCGCGCAACAGTTGGAAAAACGGCCACGCGGCGCGCAACAAAAATGATTACGCCGGCTGGGCGGGCGAAATTGCAAAATCGGAAAATGCGCCGTTCCTCGACATCAACGAAATCATCGCGCGCCAATACGACCGGCTCGGCCAGGAAAATGTGAGGCCGCTGTTCATCGTCGGCGCGGGCCCGCACACGAGCCGGGCGGGCGCGGAGACAAATGCAGCCTGCGTGGTCGCCGCGCTCAAAGGCTTGAAAGAAAATCCGCTGGCGAAATTCTTTTCGCCCAAGGCGGATACGGTTGCGCCCGCCGATTTGAGCCAGCCCGCGCCGGAATGATTTTATGAACCTGCGACTGGCCGTTTTTGTTTTGGCTTTTTTCTCCGCCGCCGGATGGCTCTGCGCCACCGAGGACGAGCGGCCCGTGGTGGACGCTTCCAAAATTGCCGCCGAAAAAATTGCGGACGCCGCGCTGCCGACTTTTCACATCGTCGGCGACTCGACCGTGCGCAGCGGCGGCGCGGGCGCGGGCTTGTGGGGCTGGGGTGAACGCCTCGCGCCATTTTTTGACACGAAAAAAATCAACGTCGTCAACCACGCCCTCGGCGGCCGCAGCGCGCGGACATTTTTCACCGAAGGCCGCTGGCAAAAGGTCGCGGACTCGCTCAAGCCCGGTGATTTTGTCATCGTCCAATTCGGCCACAACGACCAGGGGCGCGTCGGCGACCCGGCGAACAAGCATCGCGCCGACGGCGCGGGCATCGGCGACGAGACCGTGCCGGACACGATGCCTGACGGCACGAAAGAGGCCGTCCACACCTTCGGCTGGTATATGGCGAAGTTTGTGACCGACGCCAAGGCGCGCGGCGCGACGGCGATCATTTGCTCGCCGATTCCGCACAAGCAGCGCTGGGAAACCGGCCGCGATTTTGCGAACGTCGCCGAATGGGACGAACAGGTTGCCGGGAAAAACGGCGCGCTTTATTTTGACCTCACGATGGTCATCACCGACGCCTACAAAAAGGTCGGCGCGGAAAAAGTCGCCACCTTTTTTGCCGACAAGGGCACGCACACGAGCGACAGCGGCGCGCAGTTCAACGCCGCGTGCGTCGTCGCCGGGCTGAAAAGCCTGCCGGGCGATCCGCTGGAAAATTATTTTTCCAAAAAGGGAAAAGCCGTCGCGCCATTTCAGGCCGCGCCCAACAAAACAAATTGAGCGATGAAAAATTTTCAGCCCGCCGCAATCATCCTGCTTCCAGCAATCATTTTATCCTTTGGCGGCGTGGCGGTTTGCGCGCAGACCAGCTTCAAGTTCGCGTTCGGCCAGCAGGCGGAGCCGGGCTGGACGCTGGTTTCGCCGACGAACTTTTATTCGGCGGAAGCCGGCTACGGTTTTGAGCCGGGCGCGGAAGTCGGCGGCAAAGATTTTCTCACCGGCGAAAAACCGTTCCTATTTTCCGTGAAGTTGCCGGAGGGAAATTACGCCGTCACCGCGCTGCTCAACGACCAGACCGGCGATTCGGTGACGACGGTGAAGGCCGAGCAGCGGCGGCTGATGCTGGAAAAAATGCTGTTTCATCCCGGCACGCTGGCGGCGCGGACGTTCATCGTAAATATCCGCACGCCGAAGATTTCGGACGCGGAAACAGTGAAGCTCAAGAAGCGCGAGCTGGAAACCGAGACGGTGGACTGGGACGACAAGCTGACGCTGGAATTCAACGGCATCCACCCGACGCTGCGCGTGCTGGTCATCGCGCCGACAAATGTGCCGACGGTTTTCATCACCGGTGACTCGACGGTCTGCGACCAACCGGCCGAGCCGTGGAACAGCTGGGGACAGATGCTGCCGCGCTTCTTCAAGCCGGAAATCGCCGTTGCCAATTACGCCGAGTCCGGTGAGACGATCAGGAGTTCGCTCGGCGCGCACCGCTTCGACAAGGTTTTTAGCCTGATGAAACCGGGCGATTATCTGTTCGTGCAGTTCGGCCACAACGACATGAAGGACAAGGCCACGAACGCGCTGGAAATTTACAAAAGCAACTTGAAAAAAATTGTCGCCCGCACCCGCGCGCTCGGCGGCACGCCGGTCTTGGTGACCTCGATGGAACGCAAGGCCGGCGTGGAACACGACACGCTCGCCGGCTATCCCGACGCGGTGCGCGACGTGGCGAAGGAAGAAAAATGCGCGCTGGTTGACCTGAACGCGATGAGCAGAAAATTTTACCGCGCGCTCGGCGCGGATTTGGACAAGGCGTTTCAGGAC
>Ga0302190_10001921_pt1 | contig 13750 bp, 17 predicted proteins | sample II_Bog_E2_3_FD_198784 | JGI IMG/M metagenome (GOLD analysis project Ga0302190, IMG submission 198784) | Peat permafrost microbial communities from Stordalen Mire near Abisko, Sweden - II_Bog_E2_3 | ecosystem: Environmental > Terrestrial > Soil > Wetlands > Peat | place: Sweden: Abisko... | reverse complement strand
TGGCCGCCGGGACCTACATCGTGAACCAGCTCACCGGCACCACCGGCGGGGTGGGCACCTACACCGTCTCCACCACCCCCGGAACGCTCGCCAGCGGCACCGTCACCGCCTCCGCCTGGATCGAGACGCCCTGGTATTTCCAGACCCAGGCCAACGAGGGCGAGCTGGCCATCATCGGAACGAGGTTCTAACATGCCGCGACTTTACATGAAATCCAATCGTGACCTCATCTTCGACCGGCTCCAGGAGGACTTCGGCATCGTCCTTCCGGATGCCGTGGTCGAGCAGCGCCCCGAGTGGGGCCGGCGCCTGGACGTGGCCATGGACGCCGCCCAGCGCGAATTCGGCCTCGACGTGCGCGGCCGGTTCGGCTACGACTCCGCGCAGCCCCTGGCCATCACCTCCAGCAACGCCGGTATTCCGCAGTTCCTGACCACCGTCATCGACCCCAAGATGATCGAGGTCTACACCGCCCCGCTGAACGCCACCAAGATCGCCCGCGAAGAGCTGAAGGGCGACTGGACCAAGATGATCTGGGAATTCCCGGTCATCGAGTCTAACGGCTGGGTCGCCTCTTACGACGACTACGCCCCCGCCGGCGAGGCGAACTTCCAGGTGAACTGGGTTCCCCGGCAGAGCTATCTCTACCAGACCCAGACCGAATGGGGTGAGCTGGAGCTGGAGCGCGCTGGCCTTGCCAAGATTGACGCCGCGAACCGCAAGAACCTCGCGTCTGCCAAGGTGATGGCCGAGTTCCAGAACTACAGCTACTTCTACGGCTTTGCCGGCCTCCAGAACTACGGGCTGCTCAACGACCCCAACCTGCCGGCCGCGGTGGCCCCCCTCGCGGAAAGCATCAACGGCGTGCCGGTCTACCTGTGGGTCCAGAAAGACGCCCTCGGCATCTACGCCGACATCGTCTACCTGGTCCAGCAGCTCATCCAGGCGACCAATGGCATGGTGAACATGGCCACCCCGATGACCCTGGGGATGGGCCCGGGGAGCGAGGTCAACCTCACCAAGGTCACCCAGTACAACGTGTCCGTCATGGACATGATCAAGAAAAACTTCCCCAAGCTCCACGTGGAGACGGCCGTGCAGTACGCGACCGTCTCCGGGAACCTGGTGCAGCTGTTCGCCGACGAGCTGAACGGCGACGATGTGGTCACCACCGCCTTCAACCTGAAGATGCGCGCCCACGCGGTGGTTCGCGACTCTTCGTCCTTCAAACAGAAGAAGTCCGGCGGGACCTGGGGGGCGATTCTCTACCAGCCCACCGGCGTCCAGCAGATGCTCGGAGTGTGATCCATGGCCGAAACTGTCATCGTCTACTGCAAGATCCCGAACGGATTTCACCTCACGGTGAAGGCCGCTGACGGCGTCGACCACACCATCCGCATCAACGGCCCCATCAACAAGCAGCCCTCCGATGTGCCGGTGGTCTGCGGGCACGGCGCCACTCGGATCCCGAAGGACTTCTGGGACCAGTGGTTCAAGGAGCACCAGAACCTGGAGCCGGTCGAGAAGGAGCACCTCTTCGCGGCGGACAACAAGAACTCCGGCCGCGACATGGCCCGGGAACGCAAGGACAACCGCACCGGCCTGGAGGGGATCGACCCCAAGAAGCCGGGCCGCGGTGTCGGGCCCGCCGAAGAGATGAAGAAGGCCCTCGACAAGCTGCCGTCCCAGGAAGGCTTGGTGTAGCCCATGGGCTTCGTCGCGTCCTTCAACCCGATCTACTGGTCGCAGCGCTACCCGGAATTCGCGGGGATCGCGGCGACCACGGCGCCCGGCTACTTCGCCGAGGCCGGGCTGTACCTGAACAATACCGGCAGTGGGCCGGTGGGGGACGCGAACACCCAGAGCCTGCTCATGCACATGATCACCGCCCACATCGCTGAACTCTACGACGCGAGCAGCGAGCGCGGATCCCAGGCGCTGGTGGGGCGCATCACCGACGCTAGTGAGGGCACCGTCAAGGTCACCGCGGAGATGGACGCCCCCACCGGCAGCGCCGCCTGGTTCAACCAGACCAAGTACGGCGCGAGCTTCTGGCGCGCCACCCAGCGATACCGCGGCTTCCGCTACCTGTCGCCGGGAGGGAGGTGCTGATGGAAATCGGGGGACTGGGCGGCGGGGCCGCCTTCAAGGCCAAGCTCCAGGAGATGATGAGCAAGGCGGGCGAGAACCTGCAGTTGCGCATCGGTTTCCTGGAAGGCGCGACGTATCCCGACGGCACCCCGGTGGCCCAGGTGGCCGCCCTGAACGAGTTCGGCCACCTCCACCGGGCCCCCAAGGCCGGCGGCCCAGCTGCGCGAACCGTCGCGCGGCCGTTCTTCTCGCAAATGCTGGCCGAGAAGTCCCCCGACTGGGCGCGCCGGCTCCAGGCCCTGCACCGGTTCAACAACGGCGACATGGGCCAGGTCATGAAGTCGCTCGGGGAGTCCATCGCCCAGGACCTGCAGATGGCCATCGTCAATTTCAACGACCCGCCCGACAAGGACGTCACCATCGCCCAGAAGGGCTTCAAGGGCGGCGCCCAGGCCACCCTGCAGAATACCAAGGTGATGCTGAATTCGGTCGCCTATGAAGTGGACGGGGAGCGCTTCCCCGGGCCGGTGAAGGCATGAACCTCCACGGGCTCGCCTCCAACTGTACCGGCGCCGTCAACCCGTCGGTGGTGGCCACCATCCGGACCAGCACCGGCAGCACCCCTCAGGCGGACGGCTCCCTGGTGCCCACCTATGCCACCGCCACCGGCCTGGTCAACGTCCAGGGCCTCTCCGGCAAGGACATCCAGCACCTGAACGGCCTGAACATCCAGGGCGTCACCCGGAAGGCCTACTGCCGGGGCGACGTCAACGGCGTGGTCCGCGCCTCCGGCCAGGGCGGCGACCTGCTGACCTTGCCGGACGGCACCATCTGGCTGGTGGCCACCGTCTTCGAATCCTGGCCCGACTGGTCTGCTGTCGGCCTCGCCCAGCAGGTGGCTTGATGACGTTCACCCCCTCCATCACCGCGTCCGCCGTCTTCACCGCGCTGAAGGCCTGGCTGATGAACGCCCTGGGCCTCGGCACCGCTGCCGTCGTCCAGGAGCTGCAGAACCGGGCGGCCGCGCCCAAGACCGGCTTCGTGAACATGCTGCACAAAACCCAGAAGCGGCAGGGCGCGAACACGGTCATATACAGCGGCACCGGCGGTACCGTCACCACCACCACCCCGAAGGATTTCCAGATCCAGGCCGACTGCTACGGCACCGCCTCGGGCGACTGGGCCAACGTCATCGCCACCATGTGGCAGTCCCCCCTCGCGGTGGCCTTCCTGGCGCCCTACGGCCTCACCCCGCTCTGGGCCGATGACCCCGTCGAGCTGTCCGGCATTAACGGCGAGGAGCAGTACGAGGAGCGGTGGATCGTCCTGCTGCACATGCAGTTCAACCCGGCCATGGCCGCGCCCATGACGTTCCTGACCGTCCCCAAGCCCACCATCTTCGACGTCCTCACCAAGCCCTAGGAGGCACCCTTGTCCATTCCTGTCAAGCAGCTCATCAGCGTGACGCCCAGCGTGGTCTCCGGGGGCGGCACCGCCGAGACTCTGAACGGCGTGATCCTCAGCCAGTATCCCTACCTGCCGGTCGGCACCCCGATGTCGTTCCCGACCCTGGCCTCGGTGCTGGCCTACTTCGGGAACTACAGCTGCAGCTTCACCGGCACCTGCTCCGGCAACACCCTCACCGTCACCCAGACCATCTCCGGGGCCCTGGCGGTGGGCCAGCAGATCCAGGGCGCCCAGGCCGTGGGCGTGCCGCCCGGCAGCGTGATCACCGCCATCGGCACCTACTCCAGCGTGACCGGGGTCGGGACCGTGACCATCAGTGGCCCGGGATTCACCCAGGCGACCAGTTCGGCCATGACCTCGAACTGCCTGGAATACCAGATGGCGCAGGTCTACTTCGCCGGCTTCACCATCGGAACCCAGACCCCCACCGCGCTCATCTTCAGCCGCTACGCCACCACCGCCTGCGCGGCGTTCCTGGTCGGCGCGACGTCCAGCCTGACCCTGGCCCAGATCCAGGCGATCACCAGCGGCACCCTGACCATCACCATCGACGGCGTGGCCAAGACCTTCGCCACCGTGACCCTGGCCGCGGCCACCTCGTTCTCGAACGCGGCCGCCCTGCTCACCACGGCCCTGGGCCTGACCGGCACCGCCGCGGTGACCTGGTCCTCGCTCTACAACGCGTTTGTGGTCACGTCCGGCACCACCGGGGCGACCTCGACCATGACCTACGCCACCGGCACCCTGGCCGCGACGCTGGGCCTGGCCTCGGGCAACGCGGGCACCCTCTCGCAGGGCAGCGCCGCCATGACCCCGGCGGCCGCCATGACCGCCCTGGTGGCCCAGACTAGCAACTGGGCCGGCTTCTCCCACGCCTTCGAGCCGATCGATTTGGACAAACAGCTGTTCGCCACCTGGACGGCCGGCTACCCCACCCAGTTCTACTACGTGCCCTACTCCACGGACGCCAGCGCCCAGGGCGCGCACGCGTCCTACACGGGCTTCGGCTACTGGCTGACCCAGAACAGTGTCCAGGGCACCGCGTGCTTTCTGACCGCCCTGGAGTCGGCCTTCGACCTGTCTCTCACCGCCAGCACGAACTACGGCGTGAGCAACGGCCGCATCGATCACCAGTTCAAGACCCCAAACGCGACCATCACCCCCAGCGTGACCGACAGCGTGACCGCGGCCAACGTGGTGGCCAACGGCCTGAACTACATCGGCACCTATGCCACTGCCGCCACGAGCTGGAACATCCTCTACCCGGGACGGATCAGCGGCGCCTATGCCCAGATCGGAGCCTATGTCGACGCGATCTGGCTCAATGCCAACATCCAGCTGTGCGAGATGAACATGTTCACCGGAGCGAACAGCATCCCGAACGACCCCGCCGGCTACGCGCTGATCAAGGCGGCCTGCAAGAGCCTGTGGGCCAGCGCCCTGAAGGCGGGCGTGATCCAGCAGGGGGTGACCTTGACCTCCACCCAGGTGGCCCTGGTGAACAGCCAGGCCAGCCAGGCCATCGACAAGACCTTGAACTCGGTCGGCTGGTATTTCCAGGTCAACACGCCGTCGAGTCCCACCACCACGCCGCCTTGCCTGTTCTGGTACACCGGCGCCTTCGGCCTGCAGACCCTGAACGTCGGCTCGATCTACATCCAGTAAGGAGATTTCATGACCAGATCCCTCACCTCTCTCGACGCGGTCATCATCCTGGTGATCCCGGGCGTCTACGACCAGGGCATCCAGCTCCAGGGATGGAAGGCCGACGACATTTTCGACGTGGCCAGCATCAAGGGCAACATCGTCCGGATGGGCGTCGATGGTGTCCTCAGCGGTGGCCGCCAGTTCGCACCCCGCGTCATGAAGATCCACCTGGAGGCCTCCAGCGAGAGCCAGCAGGTCTTCGACGACTGGGCCAATGCCGAGAATACACCCCCGGTGGATTCCATCCCGGCGTCCATGACTATCACCATGAACGCGAACGGCCAGGAATACACGTGCACGCGCGGCTTCCTCACCGACTACAAGGACGTGCCCGACGCCAAGAAGGTGCTGGACCCGCTCACCTACGAAATCACCTGGGAACTCATCCAGAAGACGGATCTGTGATGCGGAAGAGCGAACCCTTCACCATTACCACCGAAGGCCGGGACAAGGGCAAGGTCTTCCTGCTCCAGGAGATGCCCGCCATGCAGGCCGAGAAGTGGGCCGGCAGGGCGCTCCTGGCCCTCATGGAGTCCGGGGTGCAGATCCCCGACGAGCTGGTCGGCGGCGGCATGGAGGCCCTCCTGGCCCCGGCCGCCATGCAAGCGGTCTTCTCCGGCCTCCTCGGCGGCCTGGCCCGGCTCCGCTGGGAGTCCGTCGAGCCGCTGCTGGACGAGATGATGACCTGCGTGCGCATCATCCCCGACCCGAAGAAGAACTGCGACTTCAACCGGCCCATCAACCAGTCCGCCGGTGACATCGAGGAGGTGGGGACCCTGCTCCAGCTACGGGGCGCCCTGCTGAAGCTCCACACGGGTTTTTCGCCGGCCGCCGCGCCCTCGACCTCTCCGGCGACGACGGCCTCGACGGTGGCGCCAATTACGAGAATGTCCCGCCGCGCGTCGGTGTAGTCGCCTCGCGCAAGCTCGCCACGTTCTCGGAACTGCAAACGATTTATGGCCTTGAGGACCTTTACGACATGCTGGAGATCATCGCGGTGGACAACCATAACGAGCGCCTAGCCTCCAAGCGTGGGGCCGAATAATGGCCACCATCCTGGACGCCTTCCTCGTCACGCTCGGGCTCGACAATAAAGAGTTCAAGAAGGGCGAGGAGGAAGCGGAAAAGCTCTACGACGAGCTGGTGCGCAAGGCCTCGGAGAACGCCAAGGCCATCGTCATGGCCGCCAAGGGCAAGAGCGCCGAGGAGATCACCGCCGCGAAGGCCACCGCGAAGGACGTGATCAAGGCCGAGGAGCAGGCGGCCCACGCCATCAAAGAGAACCTGATCAAGGAGGCCAGGGAGACCGCCGAGAAGATCCAGGAGCAGACCGAGAAGGGCAAGGAATTCTTCAAGGGGGTGGGCGAGGCGGCCCTGGAGTTCTTCGGGATCATGGCGGCCGCCGCTGGCATGGTTGAGTTCATCAAGTCGACCCTCGAGGCCGAGGTCTCGGCCGGCCGGCTGGCCAAAACCTTGAACGTCGACGTGGAGGAGTTGGAGGCACTGCAGGGCGCCGTCAAGATGGTGGGCGGCACCAGCGAGGGTCTGGATGCCAGCCTGAAGGGGCTCAACGCCCGCCTGGAGATGATCGCCATCCACGGGCCCCGGTCGAAGATGGCCCTGCAGGTATTCGCCGGCCTGGGGATCTCTGCCGTTTCCCTCAAGGGCAAGGACGCCATCGGCGTCATGGGGCTGCTGGCCGACAAAATGAAGGGCATGTCCGAGGCCAAGGCACAGGGCCTGGGAGAGCGCCTGGGGCTCGACGAGGGAACCATTCGCCTTCTGACCCAAGGGAAGGACGGCATGAAAGCTTTGACTGATGAACAGCTCAAGCTGGGCGTCGCTACAAAAGAGCAGGGTGAGCAGGCCGAACAGCTGGAACAAGAAAGCCTGCGGATGAAAGCCTCTTTCAATAAAGCCGGTCAGGAAATCATGGAATTGCTTCTGCCCGCCCTCCTTGGTCTGAGCAAAGGCCTGGCCAAGATTGCCGCTTGGGCAAAGGAACATCCGGACATCCTGAAGGCGGCGCTCATTGGCGTTGGGGCCGCCTTCGTCTTCGTTGGCACCAGTGCGGCTGCTGCCGGCGTCAAGGCTGCTGCTGCCTGGGTTATGGCCCTGGGCCCCATGAATCTGATCATCGGAGCGATCGCGGTGATTGGTGCCGGTCTCTACCTGCTGGTGACCCACTGGAAAGAGGTGGGCCACTGGTTCCATGAGGTGGGCCTAGACATCGTGTACTGGATGGCCCTGGCGTTCTTCGACATCGAGAAGGCCGGCAAGAAGATGTGGAAGAGCCTGAAGGAATCGGCCATGGCACCACTCAACTGGATCTGGGAGAAGCTGAAGGCCATCGTCGACATCTACAAGCAGGAGGGGAACTTCATCGCGGCCGTCCTCCACGGCAACGTGAAGGGGGCCGTGGGCGCCGTCAAGGCGGCCGTGGGCGACGTGGGAGCGGTGACAGGGCTAACCCACGCCTACGCCGGGGCGCCGGCAAGCGCCGGCATGGCTCTGCGTCCGTCCTCCATCTCCAACAGCCACGCCACCACCACGAGCACCCGGCAGACCACCATCAACGGCCCCATCAACATCCAGACCCAGGCGACCGACGCCCAGGGCATCGCCTCCGGCATCGGCGGGGCGATCAAGTCCCACTCTCTGGTTGACCAGGCTGATAGTGGGGTGTCCTGATGGCTGGAGGCTGGGGCCTGTACTACGCATCGGGATCCGCGAGCGGCACGGCCGGGTCGCTGGTCTTCGACGTGGACAGCGTGCTGGACCTGAAGATGGGCGCCAAGGCCAAGACCTCGACCTTCCCGGTCGAGGAGGGCGCCTTCGCCTCCTACAACAAGGTGCTGGAGCCGTTCACCACCAAGGTCCGGCTGGCGGTGAACGGGCAGGACCGGGTGGCGACTTTCCAGGCGGCCCTGGATACCGAGGTCGCCTCCACCAACCTCTACAACGTGGTTACCCCCACGAAAACCTATCTCAACCTGACATTGGAGAGCTACGACCACGAGCAGACCAGCAGTAACGGGGGGGTCTCCGGCCTGGTCGTCGATCTGTCCCTGGTCCAGGTCCGCGAGGTCACCCCGGCCTACACGACCGTGGCCATCAAGAAGCCGAAGCAGCCCGCCAGCGCCTCTACCCAGACGAACGGTAAGGCCCAGCCGAAGACCCCTGCGGCGACGCCTTCCCGGACCATGGCCAGCGTCATCGCCCAGGCCCAGTCGGATTCGAACTCATGATCTACTGCGACCTCGCCATCGACGGCAGCACCCTCTGGATCGGCGTCCCCTGCCTGAACTGCGTCCTGATCGACCCGGCCGCCTACCTGGGCTTCCTGGGGCACCTGGCCTTCGACGATTCACAGGGCTCCCTGGATCCGGACTACACCGGCATCGGGCCCGACGGCCGCTACCAGCTCCTCTACTACCTGGCCGGGTCGGATCCCGTCCAGGTGCCCCTCCAGGCGGTGCCGGCGCAGCAGCTGGACATCGTGCTGGGCGGCCAGTCCTGCACCATCACCCTCTACCAGAAGTGACCCCCATGACCGCAGGCAGCAGCTTCGTTCAGCGCATCCTCCAGGCGAACCTCACGCTCACCAGCGGGACGTTCGGGCCGGGGAAGGGCAACACCGTGCAGCTCGCCGGCCTACGCATGGAGGCTGAGATCTCAAAGCATGGCCACCCATCGAAGAACCAGCTGAAGCTGAAGATCTACGGGATGCTCGAGCACGACATGAACATGCTCACGACCCTGCCGGCCAAGAGCGAGAAGCCGCTGGCCGTGCACAAGAACGTATTGCAGCTGCTGGCCGGCGACGCCAACGGCATGGCCACGGCCTTCGAGGGGGAGATCACCGGGGCGTGGGTCGACTACCAGAGCGCCCCGGGGCTGTACTTCCACCTGGAGGCACTGGCGGGGTACTACCCGGCGATCAAGCCGGTGCCCCCGAAGAGCTACCAGGGCGCGGCCTCGGTAGCCTCCATCATGTCTACCCTGGCGAGCCAGATGGGCTACCAGATCGAGAACCACGGCGTGAAGGCCCAGTTGCACAACCCCTACCTGCCGGGCACGGCGTACCAGCAGGCGGCGGCCGTCGCGGAAGCCGCGGGGATTGAGTTCGGGATCGACGACGGCATCCTCTTCATCGCCCCCCGGGGCACCGCCCGGGCTGGCACGGCGCCACTGATCTCCGCGGCCACCGGACTCAAGGGCTACCCCACCTTCGACAAGAAGGGCCTGAAGCTGGAGTGCCTCTACAACCCGGGCATCAAGCTGGGCGGGCTCATCAGCGTGAAATCTGTGATCCAGGGTGTCTCCGGTACCTGGCGCGTCAACGGGCTCAGCCACCACCTCGCCAGCGAGACCCCGGGCGGGCCCTGGGAGTCCAAGGTGAGCGCGTCCTGGGTGGGGAACTGACATGGCCGACGCTCCAGTCCAGGGCCAGCAGCCCATCCAGGCCGGCAACGGCGAGTTCAACCAGCTGTCGTTCGTGATCCAGCAGCAGCTGGCGAAGCTGAGCGTGGGCACCCTGGTGAAGGTGAAGGCGGTCCACGCCGGCGCCGGGCTTCTGGTCGGGTTCGTCGACGTCCTGCCCTTGGTCAACCAGGTGGCCGGCGACGGCACGGCCCAGGGCCACACCACCATCTTCGGCGTGCCCTACCTGCGGATCCAGGGCGGTGCCAACGCAGTGATCGTCGACCCCGTGGTCGGGGACATCGGCATGGCCATGTTCGCCGACCGGGACATCAGCTCGGTGAAGGCGACCGGGGCCGCCGCCAGCCCCGCCAGCGCCCGGCGCTTCAGCCTCGCCGACGCCCTCTACTTCGGCGGGTGGAACCTGGCCACTCCCCCTACCAGCTACGTGCAGGTGACGCAGGCCGGGATTAACATCGTCCTGGGCGGCAGCAGCGCCGTGCTCACGCCCGGGCTGCTCACCGTGAACGCGAATCTCAAGGTCAACGGCACGGCCGAGGTCACCGGGGACACCAAGCTGGACGCGACCGTAGAGGCCACCGGCCTGATCACCGGGTCCGGTGGCATGGCGATCTCCGGCGGTACCGGTGCCAGTGTCACCGGCAGCTTCACCGCCACCGGGGACATCAAGGGCAACGGCACCAGCCTCCACACCCACGTCCACAGCGGCGTGACGGCGGGCGGCAGCAGCACGGGGGCACCAGTATGAACACGCTCCAACTCAACCCCAGCACCTGGGATCTGATGCTCGACAGCCAGGGAAACCTGGCCGTGGCCACCGGGGGCGCCGCCCTGGCCCAGGATGTGGCCTCGGCCATCTCTACCTTTCTGGGCGAGGTCTACTTTGACACCACCGTGGGCGTCCCCTGGCAGTCCGAGGTGTTCGGCCAGCAGTTCAGCGCCTCCCTGGTGGGTGCCCTGCTGGAGCAGGCGGCGCTGACCGTCCCGGGCGTCGTTTCCGCCCATGCCACCGGCCTAGCCATCGCGGCCGGGGCCGTGACCGGGACCCTCGAATTCACCGATGCGACCGGCGCGGCCGCGGGCGTCACCTTCTGAGGAGCTCCGGATGACCAACGTCCCAACGCCGACCCTGACCGCCAGCGGCTACTCCATCCCGACGGCGGCCGAGAACCTGGCCGGGGTGATTCAGGACATGCAGGCGGCCTTCTCGGGCGGCCTGAACCTTTCGCTTGGCAACTCCAGCAGCCTGACCACGCCCATGGGCCAGCTATCCAGCTCGCTGGCGGCCATCAAGAGCGATGCGGACGCCCAGTTCCTGGCGACCGTCTCGGCTTTCGATCCCCAGTACGCTACCGGGCGGGCCCAGGACGCCATCGGCAACATCTATATGATGACCCGGGAACCGGCCCAGGGAACCGAGGTTACTGGCGCCTGCGTCGGCCTGGCCGGCACCCCGATCCCGGCGGGGGTGCCGGTGGCGGTGGATGGGGCAGGGGTCCTCTACACCTGCGCGGGCGGCACCATCGGCACCGGCGGCTCGCTCCCCATGGTCTTCGTCTCCCAGGCCTCGGGCCCGGTCGCATTCACCGCCCCGCTCGCCATCTACCAGACCACGCCCGGGTGGGATGCCATCACCGGGGCAACCCAGACCCAGCTGGGCAACCTGGTGGAGAACGCCCAGGCCTTCGAGGCCCGGCGCCAGGCGAGCGTGGCCGTCAACGCCCAGGGGTTCGCTGCGGCGGTCCGGGCGGCGGTCTTCGCCAGCGGGGCGTCCCTGGTGCCGCCCCAGCAGCCGTCCTCGGTCTACGTCTACGAGAATCCGACGGCGGCCGCGGTGATGGCCGGCGGCATCACCCTGCCGGCGAACAGCCTCTACGTGGCTGCCGCGGGCGGGAACCCCACGGCGATCGCGCAGGCCATCCTCTCGAAGAAGAACCCGGGCTGCAACTACGCCCCCAGCGCGATCTTCACTGCCACCTGCGTGGGCAGTGCCTTGACCGTCACCGCCCTGACCTCCGGCGTCATCGCCGCCGGCCAGACCCTGATCACCGCCACCGGGCAGCCCTACCTGTCCTCGACGGGCGCCGCGGTCACCATTGCCTCCGGCAGCGGCACCGCCTGGGTGCTGAGCTCGGCCCCGGGCAGCGGTAACTTCTCTGGATCCACCGTCTGGTCGGCCACGACCGTGCAGGTCCCGGATTCCGCCTATCCGCCGCCCCAGCCGGTGTACAACGTCTCGTACACGGCGGCCGTCCCCACCCCGGTCAACGTCCAGGTCACCCTGGCGGCGATCACCCAGCCGCCCAGCAATGCGCTCTCCCTGCTGCAGGCCAGCACCGGCCTGGTCGAGGCCTTCACCGGCGCCGACGGGGGCGTGCCGGTCGCGCAGATCGGCGCCACGGTCTACGGCAGCAGGTTCAACAGCACCATCCAGGCCCTGCTGCCGGCCGGGGTCGTGATCCTGGGAGTCCAGGTCAGCACCGGCAGCAGCTGGGCCAACTCCCAGACCATGCAGATCAACCAGGTGCCCGCCCTCGGGACCATCAGCCTGGTGCTCGCATGATCGACCTCGAGCAGACCATCCAGGCCCAGTACGCGAATTCGCCCATCCTGCTGCAGCTGATCCAGAACATGAACAGCTATATCGACCCGTCGGCGAACCTGACCCTGTTTTACAACCAGGTGCAGAACGTGCTGACGGCCCAGGGCTACGGCCTGGACGTGTGGGGCCGGATCGTCGGCGTTTCCCGGACGGTTCCGATTCCCGCCGGCAACTCCAGCTTCTACTTCCGGGAGTCCGGCGTGGGCACGCCCCTGGGCCCGGGTGGGTCCGCCCCGCTTTACGACGGATCCAAGGGCACCACGCTCTACCGTCTTGGGGACACCGCCTACCGGATGCTCGTCCTCACCAAGGCCCTGGCCAATATCTCGTTCACCAGCTGCCCGGCCATCAACCAGCTGCTGCAGAACCTGTTCGGGGTCGGCGCCGCCTTCTGCTCCGACCTCGGGAACATGCAGATGCAGATCACGTTCAGCAACCTGAGCCTGCTGGATTATTACATCCTCATCAACTCCAAGATGCTGCCCCGGCCGGCCGGTGTGATGGCCTACCTGTACAACGGGTACGTGCCCGGCAAGACGTTCATGTTCCGGGAGAGTGGCGCCGGAACTCCCTTCGGCACCGGGGTTCTCTTCTCGGGCCAATACAACCCTGTCGCAATTTAAGGAGCCTCCATGGCGCTTGCTCTGCCTACCCTTATCCCGGCCGCCTGGGCCAGCGGGAGCGGCCCCAACAAGGGCTTGATCAACGCCCTGGGCACGATCACCGGAGGCGTTCTGGCTGCTGGCCCCACGCTCTCTCCCAACGCGAGCCTCATGGATGGCTTCCCCGCCATTGACATGACCAATCCGCTCGCCGGCGGCGTGGCGCCGTCCGGGGCCGACTTCAACGGGGCGCTCAACCTGGTCACGGCGTTCCAGGCCTGGGTCAACGCCGGGGGCAAGTTCCCGTTCTCGGCCACCCTGGCTGCGGCCATTGGCGGCTACCAGATCGGCAACGTGGTCCAGCTCAACAGCGGGATGGGTGAGGTGGTCAGCACCGTCGCCAACAACACCCAGGACCCGAACGCGGCCATGACCGGCTGGGCGGCCTGGGCCGGCCCCGCCTTCGCGGTCTCCCAGGCCGCCACCGCCTTCAATGCTACCGGCACGGCTCCGGCCTTCGTTCTCACGCCCACCCCAGCCCTGACGGCCCTGGCCACGAACGACTGCTACAACGTGACGTTCTCGGCCGCCGGCACTACCGGTTCGAACACCCTGAACGTGTCAGGCCTGGGTGCCAAGAGCCTCATGCAGTACGACCTCAACGGCAACCTGGTCCCCGCCGTGATCACCTCCGGCCTGGTCGCGGTCTGCCAGTACAACGGCACCTACTGGGTGGTGCTGGACGCCCTGCCGTCCTCCACTATCTCCAGCACCCAGCAGACCCTTGTCGCCAACGAGGGGGCGCCTGGTGCCACAATTCCGAGCTACAAGGTTGGCG
>Ga0302190_10001906_pt1 | contig 13809 bp, 11 predicted proteins | sample II_Bog_E2_3_FD_198784 | JGI IMG/M metagenome (GOLD analysis project Ga0302190, IMG submission 198784) | Peat permafrost microbial communities from Stordalen Mire near Abisko, Sweden - II_Bog_E2_3 | ecosystem: Environmental > Terrestrial > Soil > Wetlands > Peat | place: Sweden: Abisko... | reverse complement strand
CTGGGAATTCCTGCAGAAAACCTGTAACCGTGCTGGGCGCAAACAGCCGTAACGGAGCATGTTCCGTCATGGCTGCTGGTGTTTTCCCGGTATCCTCCTGGGCTGGAGGCATCCATGCCCAGCAACCGGAACCCGCTGTTCGAGCACCTTCGCGACATGTTGAGCCACATGGCCTGGGCCGATGCCGTCTGGTTCAACACCTTGGCCCATTCCGGGTTCCAGGACGACCCTGACCTGCTCCAGCGGATGCAGCACACCGCCGATGTCCAGGGCGCCTTTCTCATGGTCCTGAGGGGCGAGGCGGTGCTGTTTCCCGAGCAACAGCCCATCCCCGAGTTCAACCAGCTGCGTGACCTGACCCGGAACAACCACCAGGCCTTCAAGGCGCTGTTCAGCATCATGGACCCGGAAGGGCTCTCCCGCACGGTGCTGGTCCCATGGTTCCCCGGCCCCCCGTGCCACGTCACCGTAGTCGAGGCCCTGACCCAGGTGGCCATGCATACCCAGCACCACCGGGGTCAGTTCATGACCCGGCTCAAGCACCTGGGGGGCAAGCCCCAGAACGTCGACTTCATCATCTGGGCCTGGAAGAACCGCCCCGAAGGCCGCTGGGATTAGTGCGGCGCCGGAACCATCCGGGTCCCCCGCCCTGCTTGTCGAGCCCGCGCCCAGTGTAAGCTGAGGCATCTCGTTCCTCCGGAAACGAGAGGAGGCTCGATGACCCGCTCCACGCTCCACTCCAAGCCGTCCCGGGCCTACCAGGACATGGACCTGCCCAGGCTGGCCAAGCTGCTGGACGCGTTCTCGGTGCTCGGCCCCTGCCGGGACCTTGGCCCCCTGGGCGCCACCCTGTTCAAGCTGCTGCGCGAGGAAGTGGCCGTGGATCGCCTGGCCCTCTGGTTCGGCGCCCCCGACGAAGGGCTCGAAGTTACCCAGTGGGCCGCCAGCCTGGCGCCGGACGGAATGCTTACCCCGGTGCCGCCCACCCCCGGCTGGGTGACCCACACCCAGAATCTGCAGGAGGATCTCTGGAGCATGGCCGATTCCGGCGCCAAGGCCTGTGCCAATCCCGTCCCCCAGGAGGTCCGGTGCGAATTCCCCGACCTGGTCCTGCTCCCGCTGCGGACCCCGGAGCGGCTGGTGGGCGGATTGAGCCTGGCCAGCCGCAGGCCGGGAGCCTTCCAGGCCGCGGGCCCCGCCTACCTGGTCTACCTGGCCCGGTTCCTGGCTTCCATCGCCCTGCGGATCCTGCGGCTCCGGCAGATGGACGCCCTCAACCTGCGCCTGACCCAGGAGCGGGACCACCAGAGGCTCCTTCTGGAAATCAACAACGAACTGGTGGAACACCGGGAGCCCAGGGACCTGTTCCAGGCCATCTCCACCACCCTGAGACGGCATTTCCAGTACGACGGGATGATGCTGGTCCTGGCCCAGGACGGCGCCGCCGGCGCCCAGATCCGCTACCTCGACTTCCCCACCGGCCGGGGACTCATGCAGGAGAACCAGTTCCTCACCGTCCCGGACGGTCCGAGCCAGCGGGCCATGGAGTTGCGGCGCCCCCTGGTGTTCAGCCGAACCGACCTGGACGGCTTCCCCGCCCCCATCCCCCAGGTGCTCATCCACGGCGAAGGCCTGCTGTCGCTCTGCGTGCTCCCCCTGGTCTCCCGCAGCCGGATCATGGGGACCCTCAACTTCGGCAGCCGCCAGGAAGGCGCCTTCACCGCGGAGACCCTGGCCCTGCTTTCCTCGGTGGCGGCCCAGGTCGCCATCGCCCTGGACAACACCTTCGCCTACCAGGAGATCCAGACCCTCCGGGACCAGTTGGCCGAGGAGAAGCTCTACCTGCAGGAGGAGATGGAGAAGGACTTCGGCATGGAGATCGTGGGCCGCAGCCCCGCCTTGCAGCAGGTGCTGCGCCAGGTGGAGACGGTGGCCCCTTCGGACGCCAACGTGCTGCTCCTGGGCGAGACCGGCACCGGCAAGGGGCTTATCGCGAGGGCCATCCATCAATTGAGCGCCAGGAAGGCCCGGTCCTTCGTCCAGATCAACTGCGCCTCCATCCCCATGGGCCTGGTGGAGAGCGAACTGTTCGGCTACGAGAAGGGAGCCTTCACCGGGGCCCTCACCCAGAAGATGGGCCGCCTGGAACTGGCCCACCAGGGCACCCTGTTCCTGGACGAAATCGGCGATCTGCCCCTGGAACTGCAGCCCAAGCTGCTCCGGGCGATCCAGGAGCGCGAATTCGAGCGCCTGGGCAGCCCGAGAACCCAGAAGGTCGACCTGCGCCTGATCGCCGCCACCAACTGCGATCTGGCGGCCATGGTGGCGGACCGGACCTTCCGGGCCGACCTGTTCTACCGGCTCAACGTGTTTCCCATCCATGTCCCGGCCCTCCGGGATCGCCCTGAGGATATTCCCGTCCTGGTGCGCTTCTTCACTCAGAAGTTCGCCCAGAGCATGCGCCGCCCCATCGAAGTGATCCCGACCCGGGCCATGGAGGCCCTCCAGGCCTGGCATTGGCCCGGCAACATCCGGGAACTGGAGAACGTCATCGAACGATCGGTGATCCTCAGCAAGGGGCGGGAACTGCAGGTGCCGGTCTCCGAACTGCAGGACCGGGAGGGCGCCCTCTCCGCCGTCCCAGGCCCCCTGGCCACCCTGGAGCAGGCCGAGCGGGACCACATCCTCAAGGCCCTGGACGAGGCCAAAGGCAAGGTCGGCGGCAAGGACGGGGCCGCGGCGCGCCTGGGCATGAAGCGCACTACCCTCCAGAGCCGGATGGCCAAGTTGGGGCTCGACGCCAGCGTCAGGGCCTGAGCCCAGAAACTGCCGACATTTCGGCTATTGGCCGAAATGTCGGCAGTTTTCTTCGGCAATCCCATCGGCACTTTTTTTAACTATTGATATACATCATCTTAAATTTAGGCATGGATCCCGCATAGGAGTGTTCCGTTGTCGGAGGTATTCATGTTGCGGATCACGCCCAAGGATGTGGACTCGAAGCTCACCCTTTCCCTGGAAGGCAAGCTGGCCGGCCCTTGGGTCGCCGAACTGGCCAAGGCCTGGAGTGAATGGCAAGGAAGGGTCCAGCCCAGGGACGCGGTGATCGATCTGCGCATGGTTTCCTTCGTGGACGAGGCCGGCCGCCAGCTCCTGACCGAGCTGCACCGGGAGGGCTGCGCCCTGCTGGGCTGCGGCGCCTATGTGGGCCCCCTGGTGGACGCCATCGTCCAGGGCAGGGAAACCGGCGCCGCCCCCTTGCGCTGGTGCTGGATGGCCGCCCTGGGTCTGGCCGCAGCGGGCATGGTGGCGGCCAGCGCCGAGATCCCTCCCCTGCTTCCGCCCGTACTGACCCTGACGCTCAACCAGGCCCTGCAGACGGCCTTGGCTCAGAATCCGGAGATCCACCGGTCGCTGCTGGCCATCGCCCAGAGCCAGGAGGACAGCCGCGTCGCTGCGAGCTCGCTCAAGCCCGCGCTGGAAGCGGATGCCATGGGCCAGCGGACCAGGATGAACCTGGACACCGAGTTGGGTTCAGCCACCCCCGGCGGCCCGATGATCGCCGGCCCTTACAATTGGGGCATCGCCAACATCCAGGGCAGCGTGCCGCTGTTCGACCTCTCTCTCTGGAGTCGCTGGAAGGCGGCCCGGCATGGTGAAGCTACGGCCAAGGCCAAGGCCAGGGAGACCCGCGAGGCCATCACCGCCCTGGTGGTGGGCCAGTATCTGCGGGCCCAGCGAGCCGCCGAATCGGTCAAGGCCGCCCAATCCCGGGTGGATCTGGCCCGGGCCCTGGATCAGCTGGCCCAGGACCAGCAGAAGAACGGCCTGGGTACCCGGCTGGATACCCTGCGGGCCCAGGTCCAGGTGCGCAACGAACAGCAGCGCCTGATCCAGGCCGGCACCCAGTTGCAGACCGCCCAGTTCGGCCTGGTCCGGCTGCTCAACCTGGAGCCCACCGCCCGGGTGGAAGTGGCTGACAGTCTGGCCGCCCCCATCCTGACCCCGTATTCCTTCCAGGAAGCTTATGAGACCGGTCTGCGCCAGCGCCCGGAACTGGCCACCCTGGAGGCGAGGGAACAGGTCCAGGTCAGCCTCAAGGCGGCCGCCCGGAACCTGAGCATGCCCACGGTCGTGGCCATGGGCAGCTATGGCTCCAGCGGCCTGGAGGCCAAGCCCTGGGTTTCCACCTATACCGTCGGCCTCGCGGTGAAGGTGCCGTTGTTCACCGGGGGCCGGATCCAGGCGCAGAACGCCAAGGCCCAGGAGGAGCTCTCGACCATCCAGGACGAGCGCCGGGAACTCCAGACCCAGATGGGCATGGAAGTGCAGGTGGCCCAGGCCGAACTCGCCGCCGAGGGCAGCGAAGTGGAGGTCGCCACCGAGGCCGTGGCCCTGGCCGACGAAGCCCTGCAGCAGGCCCGCCACCGGTTCGAGGCGGGCATCAGCAACAACATTGAAGTGATCCAGGCCCAGGACGAACTCGCCCGCGCCACCGACAACAAAATCAACGCCCTCTACCGCCTCAACCAGTCCCGTGCGGACCTGGCCCGGGCCATGGGCCAGTTGGAACCCCTTTTCGTCCGCTGATGGAGCCCGCGATGACCGAGATGAACGAACCTAACGAGAACCTGATCGACACCCCCGAAGCACCCAGGAACAAGGGCCGGATCGCCCTGATCACCCTCCTGGCCGTGGTGGTGGTGGGCGCGGGCGGCATGTATTTCCACTACCGGAACCGGGTGACCACCGACGACGCCCAGGTGGACGGGCATCTGGTGCCCATCTCCTGCAAGGTGTATGGCAGCGTCGACCAGATCCTGGTGGACGACAACCAGCCGGTCAAGGCCGGCGACCTGCTGGTCCAGATCGACCCCAGGGACCTGCAGAGCAAGGTGGACCAGGCCCAGGCCGCCCTGGGCCAGGCCCTGGCCGCGGTTTCGGGGGCCAAGGCCGACGGCGACAAGGCCAAGGTCTCCCTGGAACAGTCCAAGAGTTCCGATGTCCAGGTGGCCCAGGCCAACCTGGACGCCCGCAAGGCGACCCTGGACAAGGCCCAGGCCGACCTTCAGCGCACCAAGCCGCTGGCGGACCGCCAGGAGATCTCGGCCCAGGAGTTCGACCAGTACCGGACCCAGGCCCAGGTGGCCGACAGCGAATGGCGCGCCGCCCAGCGGCGCCTGGCCAGCGTGCGCCAGGAGACCGAGATCCGCCAGGCCAACCTCGGCTCCCAGTCGGCCAAGGTCAACCAGGCCGACGCCGCCGTCGCCGCGGCCCAGGCCAACCTCGAAGCCCTGAAGCTGCAGCTCAGCTACACCCGGATCACCGCCCCGGTGGACGGCGTGGTGACGAAGAAGAGCGTCGAGCTCGGCGAGATCATCCAGCCCGGCCAGGGTCTGCTCACCCTGGTGCCCCTGCACCAGACCTGGGTCACCGCCAACTTCAAGGAGACCCAGCTGACCAAGGTCCTGCCCGGCATGGCGGCGGAAGTGACCATCGACATGAACGGCCAGGTGCTCAAGGGCACCGTGGACTCCGTGGCCGGCTCCACCGGCTCCCGCCTGAGCCTGCTGCCCCCGGAAAACGCCGTGGGCAACTTCGTCAAGGTGGTCCAGCGCATCCCCGTGAAGATCAAGCTCGATCCCAAGGACGCGGAACAGGTCGTGCTCCGCCCCGGCATGAACGTCGACGCCACCATCCTCACCAACAGCCGTCCGTGACCTGACCGAAAGGCGCACCATGAATTCCAATACCCAGCACCGGGTCATCAACCCGTGGCTCATCGCGATGGTGGTCATGCTCGCCACCTTCATGGAGGTGCTGGACACCAGTGTGGCCAACGTCGCCCTGCCGCACATCGCCGGCAATCTTTCCAGCACCGTCGACGAGGCCACCTGGGTGCTCACCTCCTACCTGGTGGCCAACGCGGTGGTCCTGCCCCTGGGCGGCTACCTGTCCAGCCTGTTCGGGCGCAAGCGCTTCTACATGACCTGCGTCGGCATCTTCACCATCTCCAGCATGCTCTGCGGCCTGGCCCCCTCCCTGCCCTGGCTGATCTTCTTCCGGATCATGCAGGGCCTCGGCGGCGGCGCCCTGCAGCCCACCTCCCAGGCCATCCTGGTGGAGACCTTCCCCCACGAGAAGCGCGGGGCCGCCATGGCCTTCTATGGCATGGGCGTGGTGCTGGCCCCGGTGGTCGGTCCCATCCTGGGCGGCTGGATCACCGACAACTACAGCTGGCATTGGATCTTCCTGATCAACATCCCGGTCGGCATCCTGTCCCTGGTGCTCACCTACCGGATGATCTTCGATCCCCCGACCCTCAAGCGGGTGTCCATCAAGGAAGGGTTCCGCATCGACTATCTGGGCATCGGCATCCTCACCCTGGGCCTGGCCGGGCTGGAGATCGTCCTGGACGAAGGCCAGCGCCGGGACTGGTTCGGCTCCAACCTCATCATCTTCGCCGCCATCATCGCGGTGGTCTGCCTGGTGGGCGTGGTGTTCTACCTGCTGAAGAAGGAAAACCCAATCATCGACCTGCGGCTGCTCAAGGACCGCAATTTCGCCCTGGCCACGGTGATGCTGTTCGTGCTCGGCTTCGTGCTCTACGGCAGCCTGGCGCTGCTGCCCATCTTCCTCCAGACCCTGCTGGGCTATACCGCCTCCCTGAGCGGCCAGATCCTCAGCCCGGGCGGCGTGGTGATCATGATCATGATGCCGGTGGTGGCGCTGCTCATGCGGCGGCTGGACACCCGCTACCTGATCGCCACCGGCTTCATCGTCTGCGGCATCGGCCTGCTCTGGATGTCGCGGTTCAACCTCCAGGTGGACTTCCAGACCGCCATGCTGTCGCGCATGGTCCAGAGCATGGGCCTGGCGTTCCTGTTCGTGCCCATGAACGTCACCGCCTTCCAGAACGTGCTGCCGGAGAAGACCAGCTATGCCTCCGGCATGCTCAACCTCGTGCGCAACATCGGCGGCTCCACCGGCATCGCCCTGGTGAGCACCGTCCTGGCCCGGCGTTCCCAGGTGCACCAGGCCAACCTGGTGGGCAATATGCACCCGGCGAGCCTGCCCTACCAGAACCTGCTGGCCGGCACCACCCAGGTGTTCATCAGACATGGTTCATCGGGCCCGGACGCCGCCCGCCAGGCCCAGGGCGTCGCCTACGGCACCCTGCTGCGCCAGGCCAACATGATGGCGTTCGCGGACACCTTCTGGATCATGGGGATCCTGTGCCTGGTCCTGCTGCCGCTGATCTTCTTCATGCGCAAGACCCACGCCGGGAAGGGGCCGCTGCCGGCGGAGCACTGAACCAACCGGCCAGGCCGTCGGGTCGCGACTGGGTCTGATACCAGTGCCACCCCCAGGCCATCCCCCCCGCCAGCAGCAGCCACCCCACCGGAGACCGCGCCGCCAACTTGCAGTCCTGCCATGACGGCAAGCTGGCATAGACCAGGTTGGCGATGACATAGATCGCCAGGGCTTCCTGCCAGCCGAACACCAGCTGACCCCCCAGTCGCCACCGCACCAGCCCGTGGGCGGCTGGCAGCATCAGCAGCGGCGCCATGCCGATGAAGAAAGCGTTGTACCAGGTCAGGTGGCTGAAACTCACCGAACCCATCGCCCAGCCCCGCCCCTCGCGCCTGGGAAGGAGATCGAAACGGGCCGGCTTGCCGTTCAGCAGCAGGCCCAGCAGCAGATGGCAGGTCTCGTGGACGAACGTGCCCGGCAGCACCAGGACCGAAAAGATCCAGAAATAACGCCGGCTCCAGTGCAGCAGCCCGAGCGCCACCACCAGGCCGCCCAGGAAGAGCCATTGCGGGCGGTCACTGGGCATCCAGAGGCTCCATGAGGCCGGGCCCTTCGTTGCGCACGTTCCCCACCGCCAGACCCACCGGGAAGACCCGAAGGAAGTCCTCCGGGCAGGGCCGCAGGAGCGCCTTGAGCCTTGCCGCACCGGTGCCGGGCTCCAGCCAGGCGGCATAGTCGCCGGGGGCCAGGATGACCGGCATCCGGTCATGGATGGGCGCCATGTTGCCGTTGGCGGTGGTGGTGATGATGGTGCAGGTATCCAGCACCCCGTCCGGCCCCTCCCAGCGATCCCGCACCCCTGCGAAGCCGAGGGTCGAGCCATCGACGGCGCGGATGCAGAACGGCTGCTTGGGTCCTCCCGACCGGGCCTGCCACTCGTAGAAGCCGTCGGCGGGAATGATGCAGCGGCTCTTCCGGAACGGGCTCCGGAACGAAGGCTTCTCCGCCACGGTCTCGGCCCTTGCGTTGGCCATGCGTCCGCCCTGGGCCGGATCCTTGGACCAGGACGGCACCAACCCCCACTGGTGCAGGGCGATGACCCGCCCATCCGCCGTGGCCAACACCACCAGCACCGGGGCGGTGGGGGCAAGGTTGTACCTGGGCTGGAAGTCGGTAAGAGCCTCGGCCTCGAATTGGGCTTCGAGGGCTTCCATGGGGGAGTTGAGGAGATACCGGCCGCACATGCAATGAGTCTAATGGGAAAACCGGATTCCGGATCTCGCCGGTTCGCTGGTCCGTCACTGGCACCCAGGCTGAATCCTCCAGAAAAATAATTGAAGCAATAAGTGCTTAACTGGTTTTTTCAGTCCTCCCGGCCATGCTCTAGCCGGAACAACCTTGGGCCCCCTTCTGTGGTTCCAGGGATTTCCACGACCGGAGGTACCCATGAGCGCTGGCGTCCGTTCCATCCTTGGTTTCGTACTGACCCTGACCCTGCTGCGATGCGCAGGCGATGGTCCCCCCGCCGCATCGGCCGCGGGCTCCGGCCCGGCCATCGCCGCCGCCGTGAAGCCCGTCGCCGATGCCGCCGGCGGTCAGCCCTCACCGGCCTGCCCCGTGGCCTCCCGGCCGCAACCCCCGGCCATCCGGAGCTAGGAGCGGGGACTGATCCCCGGCGCCGGCACCCCTGGAGAGTGGACGGCGCCAGCCTTGGCCGCGGTGGACCTGGCCACTGCACAAACCGGGTGGCCGGCGGTGGACATCGCCGGGGTCGATGCCACCGGGGCGGCTTGCGCCCTTTCGGACTACAAGGGCAGCGTGATCCTCCTGGATGTCTCCGCCAGCTGGTGCTACTGGTGCCAGGTGGACACCCCCGCCATCCAGTCGCTGTGCAACAGCTACCAGGGCCGGGGGCTCAAAGTGGTCACGGTGCTGGCGGAAGACGCCAACGGTGGCGGCCCTTGCACCCAGGCCAACCTGCAGTCCTGGGTCAGCACGTACGGGCTCTCGTTCCGGGTCCAAAGCGACCGCAGCGGCACCGCCAACGGCGTCGCCGAAAAGACCTACGTGGGCAAGCCGGCCTCCATGGGCTTCCCCACCCTGGTCCTCATCGACAAGGGTTTCAATGTCCAGTATCTCAAGGGCGGCCTCACCGTCAGCGAGGTCCAGGCCGAAATCGAAAAGCTCCTCGCCCAATGAACGCCCCCGGAACCCGCGCGCTCGCCCTCGTCTGCCTCCTGGCCTCCGGCCTCCAGGCCGGGACGGCGCCCCTGTTCACCCTGAACAACCTGGACGGCTCCAGTTTCCGGCTGGCCGACCACATGGGCAAACAGATCGTGGTGCTGGACTTCTGGGCGACCTGGTGCGGGCCTTGCGCCAAGGGTCTCAAACAGCTCCAGGCTCTGCACGAGCGGTTCCCCGGCATCGTGGTGGCGGCCGCCTCCATCGACGACGGACAGTCCCTGTCCCGGGTGGCCCAGTACGTCCAGGGCCGGGGCTTCACCTTCACGGTGCTGCTCGATCCCGACACCAACGCCCTCAGGCTGTTCAATCCCTCGGCCGGAGTGCCCACCACCGTGATCATCGACCGCCAGGGGCAGGTGGCCTACAGCCATGTGGGCTACCTTCCCGGTGACGAGCAGGCGGTGGCGGACAAGGTCCGGGAACTGGCCCCTTGAACCGGGCCCTGCCCCTCCTCACGTGGCTGCTGGGGTTCGGGGCCGCCATGGCCGCCCCGGCTCCCGGCCCCACCGTGGACGTCAGCAACGACCTCCTGGTCCAGAACAACCAGCTGGCCCATGGCCCAGGCTACCCCTACGATCCGGCCATCCGGGCCGGGCAATGCCAGGAGGCCCTCTCCGCCGTGCTGGACCAGGGCGCCTGGTCCGGCGGATTCACCCTGCGCGGGGTGAACTTCTACCGGCCCCAGGCCGACACCACCCTGGCACGGTCCGACCTGTCCCTTTACCGGGTGTTCGGGAAATACACCGCCGGGGACCTCACCGCCCGGGCCGGGGACTTCAACACCCTCCTGGGCCGGGGCCTCATCCTGTCAGTGATCCAGAACGACGCGGTGCTCCAGGACTGGACCATCCGCGGCGGGGAGCTCCGCTGGCGGCACCGGGCCCTGGAGCTCCATGCCCTGGCCGGCACGGTGAGCAACAATCTGCGGCTCCGTCCCAACGCCTACCAGCGCTGGAAGGTCAGCGGCCTGGAGGCCAGCCTGGAATGGGCTCCCGGCAATCGCCTCGGGGCCAGGGCCGGCACCATCGACGATCTGACCGTGCCACCCATCCTGCAGGGCCTGGCCGAGGGCCGCCGGGTGTCCCAGTCCGCGGATCTGTCCGGGACCAACCTCCTGGGCGCATGGGACTATTACTTCGAAGCCGCCCAGATCAATTACCTGGATCCCCTGGTCCTACCGATCCCCGCCAGGGCCACCCATTCCGGCCGTGGCAGCGGGGCCTACGGGACCTTGAGCTGGCACCGGGGCGGCTGGCTGCTCCAGGCCGAATGGAAGCGCTACCGCCATTTCGACAACGAACTGAACAACCCGCCCCTGGCCGACCGGGAAACGGAAAAGACCACCAAGGACAACACCGATGGCGCCCGCCTCTACGGCCAATATTGCTTCCGTGATCCCGATCTCACGGTCTTCCTCAGCGCCGGCCGCTACCGCCAAGGCCAGTTGCTTGCTCCGGTGGTATTCCAGGGCAGCAACGTCTATGGCGGCTTCCGGCTCCAGGATGGCCTCGATTGCCTGGACCTGCAGTACACCTACGGCCTCAAGACCGTCCACGAAACCGGGGAGTACCCGGAAAAGAACACCGACGCCGCCCTGACCTGCCGGTTCACCCGGCTATGGAGCCTGGACCTCAACTACCAGGACAAGCGCAACCTGCTGCCGGGCTCGGCCCCCTATGACCAGTGGAACCTCACAGCCCAGGTGGCCCGCTCCCCCTGGGGGGCGGTGTACGCCACCCACCAGTACGATCCGCTGGTGAACACCGGTTCCAATCCCTTCGCCAGCCACGGGCTGAACAGCGCGGGCGTCCGGATCAACCTGAAGAATGGCTCGTACGTTGATTTTTCCGGCGGCCGGATCCGGGGCGGGGAGGTCTGCTCCGGCGGACAATGCGTCGTCCTCCCCGCCTACCAGGGCTGGAAGCTGGTGACCCATTTCCGCCTGCCCCGGCGGTGAAGCCCGGGAGAGGTGCGGTTTGGGAAGCGGCGGTCGGAACCACCGGGAATGCTCATCGCCGCCGGCCTCACCGATACCAACGCCATCGAAACGGCGCGGCCCTGGCGCACCCTTGAAGAAGGGCTCCCTGATCATGGACGCAATGGCTGAGCCGCATTAACCGGCTTGTCGCGAGAGACATCGAAGCGCCACCTCTTTGCCCGCCCCCAAGTGTCGGCGCCCCGGTCAGGCCCAACCCCGATGGAAAGGGACACGGCAACCGCGGGCAGCACCCTGCTTCCAGCGGCAAGGGTGGGTCGGCGCCAAACCCCAGGGCCGGAATAGCCAAACAGCAGAGGAGGAGACCATTGGACATATATCAATTAAATAAAAATCACCATTCCTCACAGTGAGTTAAAAACAATATAAGGCATGGCATTTTTATACCTTTTATTTCCTTGCCTATTCCATCTGCTTCAAGGATATTTTTGCAACCAAGAACGAAACTGAACAGCCAAACCCATCCCGGAAGCCAAAGGTCGTCACCTTGAATAATATTAAATTCATTTTCCTAAATGCTTTTTTTGCTGGGTATTTGCCAACCTGCGGGATGCTGGGCTGCAAGCGGGCGGCAATCCTGGCGCCCCCGGCCCCGCCCAGCAGGTTGGACGTGCGGGCCGAAGCCGATGCGGTCATCAATCGCGATCCGGCGGGGAACCCGCTCTCCGTGGTGGTGCACTTGTATCAGCTCAAGGAGCGGACTCGCTTCTCCCGGCTCACCTTTGATCTTGCCGCCGGCGGACGGCCGGAGACCGACATCCTGGGCGACGATTTCCTGGGCAGGACCGAACTGACGATGGTCCCCGGCGGCCAGCACGCCTCCACCCAGGATCTGCTGCCGGGAACCCGCTTCATCGGCATCGTGGCCCTGTTCCGCGCACCGGATCCCCACTATTGGCGCTATCTGGTCAGTCTCGACCAGATGGCGGCCAAGCCGGCCAGGAAGGCCAAGCGCCCGGCGGCCGCCCCGGCCAATCCCAGGCTCGACTTCAAGCTCCGGGAGTGTTCCCTCGCCCTGCCGAACCTGAGGCCGGAGCCGATCCCAGGACAGCCCGAAAATGGCCTCCCGGCATGCCTTGGTGAGACCTCCCCGGCCGGGCGGGTGCCATGACCCGGACCCACCGCATCCTTTGGGGCGAAGGGATCTTTTTGCGCCCGCAGCACTTCCAGCAGCAGGACCTGTTCCTGGAAGCCCGGCTCGCCCAATGCCTGGCCGCGTCCCATGCCCACCCCTGGGGGGTGCTGGCGGCCCATCTGGACTCGGCTGCCCTGACCCTGGGCACCCTCCGGTTCGAGCAACTGGAACTGGTGTTCCAGGATGGCACCGGGTTCGACGCCCCCCAGCAGGAACCCCTGCCCCTGGCCCGAAACCTGAGAGAGATCGAAGGCCTGGGGGCCGAGCCCCTGGTCTGCGCCTGCCTCCCCCAACTGAACGGTTTCGGCGGCAACAGCCGGGATCCGGGCCTGGGCGGCGGGGGAACCGGACACCCGGTGCGGTTCCATCTGGAACGGACCCCGATCCCGGACCTGCATACCGATGCCCTGGAATCGGAAGTGACCGTGCTCCGGGCCAACGTCCGCCTGCTGGTGGGCCAGGAGAGCCAGGATGGCCAGTGGGCTGTCCCGGTGGCCCGGCTGCAGCGGACCGGTTCGGGCGCCTGGGCCGCCGACACCTCCTATGTCCCGCCGGCCATGGCCCTCCGGGGCGCCCCGCACCTCCTGGGTCTGCTCACGACCCTGGTGGACCTGCTCCAGGCCAGGAGCCATGCCCTGGCCGGCTCCCATCGGGAAAAGAGCCGGACCGTGACCGAATATGGCACTTCCGATGTGGCCTCCTTCTGGTTGCTCCATTCGGTGAACCGCAGCTTCCCCCTGTTGAACCACCTGCGGGCCCACCCCCAGGCCCACCCCGAGCAGCTCTACCTGGGTCTGGCCCAGCTGGCCGGGGAACTGCTGACCTTTTCCTCGGCTTCGAGCCTGGGGGACATCCCCGCCTACCGCCATGACGATCTCACCACCACCTTCCACCGGCTCGAGACCATGATCCGGGAACTCCTGGAGACCGTCATCTCCACCCGCTATGCCCTGGTCCCGCTGCGGGAAGCCCGCCCATCCTTCCATGTGGGCCAGCTTGAGGGCGATCGCCTGGCCGAAGCCTGCGACTTCTACCTGTCCGTGACCGCGGACCGGCCCGCGGCCGAGATCCTGGAGACCGTCCCGCTCAAGCTCAAGGTGGGCTGCCCCGACGATGTGGACAAGATCCTCAACTCCGCCCTGCCCGGGGTCCGCCTCGGCCATGTGACCCGCACCCCGGC